>MWWE01000193.1_pt1 | contig 10832 bp, 17 predicted proteins | sample 1047301 | NCBI WGS metagenome assembly MWWE01 (sample SAMN06349973, study PRJNA376086) | soil metagenome | isolation source: MS1-1 sample Antarctic (ecotone) soil | place: Antarctica
CGGCTCCGGCAGGTCCGCCAGTCGTGATGTTAGTAGGCGGGAACGGGGGATTCGGGTTGAATGGACCGATGCCAATAACCCAACCTTGTGTCGTACCGTCCTCAAAGTTGTTGACTTGGAAGAGGGCGGGGTCGGCGACGGCACTGGACGGCAGCACCAAACAACACGCTGCCACAAACGTCAGGGTAAGCAATCTGGTGAAGTTCATCTGGGGTCTCCTATCATTCTGTGATTCGGTTCGAGGTGCAGGACGATAAGCCAACATCGCAGGCCAGTCAACGGTGCTATAACGCGTCACAACTTTTTCACATATGCATCCAGATCGTCACGCTTCACCCGCCACCCCCTGCCGATGATCCGCGCTTTGAGTTTCTTGTCTTCAATGGCTTGCCGTAAATGATTGCGCGAAAGTCCTGAGAGTTGCGAGGCTTCGATCAGCGAAAGCGTCAACTTCTCGAAGACCGGCACACCTCGGGGCGCGCCGCCGCTTCCCTGCCCTTCTAACGTCGCGCTGATGGTCTCGCGTATTACCAGGGAAAGCCACTGCCGCGCGTCGTCAAGTCCCGATGTTCCGCCAAATCTCGCCAGGGAGATTTCGCCAGTGGACGGATTAGGCGGAATCTCTCTTTCGACGGCGGGACGGCGCGCCAACTTGCCCTCCAGTTCCGCCTTGAAAACCTTTAACTCTTCCTCATCATAAACGGGTGTCGGCTTCGTCTTGCCCTTCGCATACGTGACGTTAATCTTGTGTTGTTGCGTGTAGCGTTCGAGCGCGCGCACGCTCACGCCGAGGTATCGGGCAGCTTCGGGTTTATTCATAGCGGCCGAGCCTTATATCACAATCCCGCCAGAATCCGCCAAGCGTGGCGAGAACTGGCGACATTCATTATCAGACTTGTGATTTCGCCCTGTGCTGAAGAGGGTATGCTGCGGTATGGACTGAGGGCTGAAACGAGCGTACAGCGAACATGTGAGAGCGCGGGCAGGCATTAGGCGCGTGTGAATCCCCCGCGCGATGGAGCATCATCGGCACTCTTGCGTGCGGCAAGAGTGCCGACAAAAGCCGCAGAGGATTCACACCGGGTAGATACGTTCTCGACGGCACAAACGGATTGCCCACCGACATAAGAAGGCCGCCGGAGCCTCGCTCTCCAGCGGCCTTGTTGCTTACTAAATTCCTTGTGGGGAATGTAGCGAGCGGGCAGACAATACAGCCGGTTCTTACCTGTCGTCAATCACCCGCGCGCCCCCTTTCCTGACGTTGTTGTTCAACGCGAGCGTGATGTACTCGGCTGAATCCCAGAAACCCGTCGGCGCGTCGAGTTCGCACACGGCGTCGGCGAGCGCGTTGTAGACGCAGACGGGCGTCGCCGGGTGGTTGAGTATCGCCGAGATGTGCGCGGCGATCTCTGCCGCCGCGTGCTGCCGCTGTCCGGTGAGATTGGCTTTAGTCGTTTGTTTCTTCGTTGCCATTAGTGCCCCATCCTTTCCGCAACCATCAGTTGCATCTTGAGTGTGTCCATCTCGCGCAGAACGCCCACGAGAGCGCGCGCAATGTCGTCAGACGACTGGTAGTCGAGCGGGCCTTCTTCGGCGCACCGTAAGGCCGCGTGGACGCGCGTGCGGGCCTGCTCCAGTCGCTCGGCGGGCGTCTTCTCTTGTGTCTCGGCCCATCTCTTTGTCATACTCATGGTGTTGTAGTCCTTTCATTCCTCCGAGTGAAGGGTTGAGGGCTTGCCCGTGTGTCCGCACAGGCAAGCTCTTCTTTTTTAGTGGCCGCGTCTGGCAGCCATGTAGATGTGCAAGGCAAGGGCTGCCGCCGAGTGCTTGCACGGCACCCTCGACGGGCAATTACAGTCAACGATCTTCTCGCCGCCCGCGCGGTAGCACAGCACCGTGTAGGTGTTGCCCTTCGATCCCGTCACCTCATACTCGCCGAATTCGATCATGCGGACCTTCGGGTGTAAGGCTTTCGCGTTCTCAATTGCCTTCGTGATCTGCTCTTTGTTTCTCAGGATGAACATTTGATTCCCTCTCTTGAAGTGTTCTAACTGACAAGTGAAACTCTACGCTTATGCGAAAGGTTTGTCAATAAAAATCTTTCGCATTGACGAAATGTTTTCACGGGTGTATAAATCTGCCCATGACAGTGCTTAACACAGAAGAGGCGGCGGTAAGGCTGGGCGTTAGTGCGCGCCGAGTGCAGCAACTTGTTAAGTCCGGGCGCCTGCCTGCAAAAGAATTCGGCGGGTCTTACATGATTGAGGAAAAGGATTTGAAACTGGTAGGAAACCGGCCACAGGGGCGCCCGCCGAAAGCCAAGCCCGGACAATCGAACGGTAAGAAGAAAGGCGGCAAGAAGTGAGCAGTGAGAAGCTACGCCAAAGGGTCGTCTGGTCGAACCTGTTCTACGAGCGCTTGATCGTCATCAGAGACACCAACGAGAAGGCGTTTATGCGCTTCAGCGGCGCGACACGCGCGTCGTTGCGGGCCTACGAAGAAGCGAAGAAAAAAGCAGAGGATGGGACTCAGGGACGCGCCGGAGAACCTGAAGCAGGAGAGTACCGGGCGGGCTTAAGAGAGTACTTTCCGACTATTCATAAAATAGCGACCGCGCTTGCCGGTAGTTTTTTTTGATTTGCAGTTTTGTTGAAAATGTTGAAAGGCTTACGAGCGAGTGTCAGCGCCAAAGGTGAAGTGAGTACACTTTCGCAAGATGAGCGGTAAGAGATGACCCCGCCGACGCTAAAGCGCATCATCGGCATCGTGTTCTTACTCGCGGCGGCGGTGGCGGCCGTCCTAGAGTTGCGGAAGGGGGACGGGCCGGGAGCACTCTTCATTCCGTCCGTCCTGTTCATCATCGGGATGGCGTTCATCCTGCGGGCACGAGGACGTAGGCTGTAGTCGAGAAGAAAGGCAGCGAGCGGTGAGTAAATATGCGGTCTATGATACTGCGCGGATTTATCACCTGATGAGGGATGAGAAGCACACCAAGTGCGGGGTATATGTGTCCGCGACGGACTCTGAGGGTCATTATCAGGACTACGGGTCGGCGTCGAAGATAGTAGAAAACATCCCTGACGGGTTGCGACTCTGCCAGCATTGTTCAGGTGAAAGCAGTACGAAGAAAGGCGGGAAGCAATGAGCGAGCTTCAAGACCGGGTACTAAAGTGCGTTGACTGCGGACAGGAATGCACCTGGAACGTCGAAGACCAGGAATACTTTCACGAGCAGGGGTTCACAAACGAGCCGAAGCGGTGCCTTCCATGTAGGAGGGCCAAAAAGCAGCGCTACACCGATGTGGACGCAAGGAAGGGAAGCGAGAAGTGAGTGAGGAGACCACCGAAGACATGTCGCGGAAGTACGACACCGGGCCGACGATAGAGACGGTTCTGGAGCGTATCGACGCCCAATCGAAAGAGATGCGCGCGGGCTTCGCGTCAGTCGAAAAGCTGTTCGATAAGGTCGCCGTGCGCTTGGATCGCATCGAGGGCGAGGTGAAACTGACGCACTCGGAGTTTTACGAATTGCGCGCCGACTTCAGAGAACTGCGCACCACGCTGAAAGAACACTTCCCGGCCATTACGTAGCGACCGCGCGAGCGAGGCTTGTCGTGATTGTCGGGATTGAGAAGAAAATGAAAGAAGCTGAATGCCCCTATTGTGTAAAACCGAACTTCATCGAGAATGCCACAAGGGGGCGTGCAACAAAGATAGAGGTTCGCCTGCCTTTCTACACGCGGCAAGAGAAGTTCTGGCGCTCCGATCTCCGGGAATACAACGCGACATTCGCGACGAATGTTGAAAAGCGGCGCGAGTACCTACACACGTCTTTTTACGGCGAGGATTTTGAACCACGCTGGCGCGACTTCACCGTTGAGGTGATCGGCGTGGAAGCAGATGAGGTGATATTCCCCCGCGACGATGACAGAGTTATACCCGGTCCGCCGACGCCCTTCTTCTTCTTCGCATCTGTCGCGCCCGATGCGGTTACCCCGTTTCGCTATCAGCATTTTTTCATCGCACGCATCACACACAGACTCAGCAGCGTCGAGTTGATTGTGCATTGGTGGCCGACGCACGGAAGGCGCTTCAAAATGCTAGGTAGCCTTATCCCCGAAGAGGCGAACGATGACATTAGCGTGATTACAGAAGCGATGGAGTTTTTCCGCGTCGAAACGCGCGGCGATCCGAAACTCACGGAAGGCGATGTTGTGAAGGCGATTCAGAAGCTCGGAGATGAAGCAACACAAGTATCCGTCGCTAAAGAGTTGGGCGTGACCGCCCGAACCGTCCAACGTTGGGCTGCACGAAACGGCCTTCAAACGTGGGATGAAGTTAAAGAACGATATAGCAGCGCAAGTGTTACATAAAGTACGGTGACAAAAAGTTTTCGTTTTCTGTCAGTACCATGTTAAGATGGATTTTGTAATGAGGTAGGAAATCAAAAGGCGCGCCCCGTCCTGTCATAAACCGAGCGCGCCTCTGATGAATAAAGCCGCCATTACTGACGACCCACAGGCGTAGAGTAAACCGTTGGCGTCGGTGAAGGCAAGTTCAAAATTTTCACTGGCGACGACGACCGCCGCTTGAATATCTCAGATTCGCAGCCCGCGCGTTGCGATAGTTAAGAAAGCCTTTAGTGTAGGGAGTCGTCGCCCTGCGTTAAGGGCTTTCTTGTTGGTAGGCGCACGAATACCAGAGTTGACAGCTCCGGGATTCGTAGTTTTTAGGTGATTGAAATAAGAGGTGATTGAACATGCAAAGTATACCACACCAAAAAGCAGATGCAACGGAACAACCGCCGGAACCGCTACCAAACGACGCCGCGCTTGATGTACCACTCACTGAATTTCTAGCAGCATTTTACCCCGACGTTTACGAAGAAATTCGCTGCCGCACCTTCGCTCCGAAAGGTGCGCCGGACGACGATCCGCGCTTCAGCGCGATTAAGTTTGGCGTCACGCGCGAGGGTCTTGATTGTGATGACGAATTAGTAAACAGCATGCGTGAGGTTAATAAAACTCGCGGGCTGTATTTCGTGGTCAACAGCGGCGGTGATGTAGATAAATCAATCACTCAGTACACCGCTTTTTTTGTCGAGTCTGACAAGGCCACCATTGCCGAGCAACACGCCCGGCTGGATGCCTGTCCGCTTCAACCTTCGATCCGCGTCGAGACTAGAAACTCCGTCCACGCCTACTGGCTTATCACAGGCGATTGCAGCGAAGCAGAGTGGCGAGAAGTACAGCGTCGTCTGATTGCCTACTTCGACGGCGACCCGAAGATAAAAAATCCGGCGAGGGTGATGAGACTGCCGGCATTCAATCACGTCAGTTACGACAAGCATGACGGCATATTCACTTACAAACGAGTTGAGGTAAAAGAGTTCGTCCCAGATCGACGCTTCACGGTTGCGGAGATGATAGCGGCTTTTCCGCCATTGCCGTCAGACAAGCAACACGCGGCAGACGACAAGCGGCAAACGTCGGAACCATCAACCGGTGAATATAAATCATGGATACCCCTCCATGAGGAATTAGCCCGACGTGTAATAGCGGAAGCAAAAAAGAATGAGGCAGGAAATTATGAGATGCGTTGTCCTGCCCACAGAGGCGAGAGCAACACGTCTCTTGTCCACTTCCCGACGACCGGCAAGACCACGTGCCTCAAAGACGGATGCTCCTATGGTGATGTGCTAGCAGCTTTCGGGTTGCCCGCGTTTCCGGTATCGGCAAAGGTGTACTTTGGGAGTAATCAAACAAACGAGGGCGAAAGCAGGCCGACTGATGCCAACGACGACAGAGCCGACAAAGACGATGATGAAGAGTTTTACCCAACCGATGTCGGCAACGCGAAGCGGCTTGTCAAACAACATGGAGCGGCACTCCGATACTGCTACCCGTACAGCAATTGGTTGTCGTGGGATGGAAAAAGGTGGCAGTTAGATGTCACCGGCGAGGCCGAGCGGCGAGCAAAAGACACCATCGCCCGCGTTCGCATTGAAGCCGCGCTTTTGGAAGACAAAGCAAATCGCACGGCCCTTTGGAATCACGCGCGAAATTCAGAATCAGACTCAAGACTTCGGGCGATGTTGTCCCAGGCACGGAGCGAGGTGGGCATCGCCATCAAGCCCGACGATTTAGACTCAAATCCACTTCTTCTTAACGTCAACAACGGCACTCTGAATCTTCAAAACGGCGAGCTGCGTCCGCATCGTCAAGCCGACCTCATAACTAAACTCGCGCCGGTAGATTATGACCCGCACGCGGATTGTCCGATGTGGGAGTCGTTCCTTGCCACGATCATGGGCAGCAAGCCGGGTTTGACTAACTTCCTACGTAGAGCCATCGGATACAGCTTGACCGGCGACACGTCAGAGCGGGCAATGTTCATTCTCTATGGCAGCGGCGCGAATGGTAAGTCAACCGCACTCGAAACGATTCGCGCGGTGGTTGGTGACTACGCCGCGCGTACGCCTGCCGAAACTTTACTGGCGAGGCGCGACAACGCGATCCCGAACGACGTTGCCAAGCTGAAGGGCGCGCGGTTTGTTTCTGCATCGGAAACCGATGAAGGCCGACGACTCGCCGAAGCGCAGATCAAAGACCTAACCGGCGGCGATACCATCAGCGCCCGCTTCATGCGGGCGGAGTGGTTCGACTTCAAACCCGAATGCAAACTTTGGCTGTCAACTAATCACCGTCCGGTGGTTCGCGGCACCGATAAGGCAATTTGGGACAGGCTGAAGCTAATCCCGTTCGACGTTCGCATACCTGAAGAGCAGCAAGACTGCAAATTACTTTCCAAACTCAAAACCGAACTACCCGGCATCCTCGCCTGGGCAGTATGCGGCTGCCTGGAGTGGCAAGCCGAAGGGCTGGGCGTGCCGGAGGAGGTGCGAAATGCGACCGGCAACTATCAGTCCGAGATGGACGTGCTGGCAAACTTTATCGCTGATGCCTGTGTGCTTACGCCGGACGCGCGGGCGGGCGCTACCTCGCTTTTCCAAGCGTACAAACGATGGTGCGACGACAACGGCGAGCGGTGCGGTAGCCAGCGTGTTTTTAGTGCAAGTCTCACGGAACGCGGCTTTTTTAAGCGTCGGAGCGGGAAGACCGGTACAGAAGAATGGCAGGGTATCGGACGTGCGGAAGGGACGAACTACTGAAGCGCTACTGAAGTAACTGAAGTGTCCGAAGTGAATTTACCATTAACGCTCATGTAGAGTTAATTCAAGCTGTTTATATACAAAATAGCTTCAGTTACTTCAGTTACTTCAGTAGCACGCAAAAAACCCAGTAAAAGAGGGGTTACTCGATGCGACCGAACAGGACAGCGGCAAAGATTTGGAACCAGTTTCAAGGCGCGCCGACAAATGCGGAGCGGCAGGAGCGCGGCTTCTACTTCGCCACGTGTCCAGGCTGTCGGATCATCTTTTCAATGAGAGATGCTCAGGAGCAGGAAGCAATTGCGCGTCTGAGTTGTTCGGTTTGCCGAACGCAAAAGCGAAGAGGCGAGGTGGCATAAGTGACAACGATCTTCATAGCTAAAGCTTCCGACGGGGCGCACGCTGTCCGGCTTTCGAGTCACGACACGTACACCTTCAAGATGATGATCGAAGCATTGAAGGATTACGTCCCGGCGTGTCATCGCGTGTACGTGCCCGACCGTAAGACTTGGCGCGTTGACGCCTACGCGCACGACTGTCTTCAGGGCTGGCTGTCATACGCGCGCACGACTTTCAACGCCCGCATCGAGTGGATCGGCGAGGCGGATGCTGACCCGGAAGCGGAGTGGACACCACCACCACCGCCACGCCCGCCGCGCTCGAAGGCCCTCGATCCGCACGCAACCTTATGGCTGTTGCCGGGTGCGCCGCCCGAACTTGTGCGCGCCGCGTTCAAATGTCTGGCGACGATTTATCACCCGGACAAGCCGACGGGCGACGAAGAGAAGATGAAGGAATTGAACTCGGCTTATCGACGCTTGGCAGCGTGAGCTGCGAAAGAGGGGACCAATGGAAGCGAAAATTATCGAGAAGGAACTGAAGCGGCTCGAAGCGAGGCGGGAGACTCTGGCCTCCGACGTAGAAGCGGCGTGCCGCAAACTTGAAGCGGCGCGCGGCGGGCTGGTCGCCGGGCAGGTGAAGGTGGCTGACGTGACCGCTGCACAGGGCACGCACACGGCGCTTGTCGAGGCCGTCACCGCGCTGGACCAGACGATCACGGAGACGCGCGCGCGACACTCGGCTGCGCTGGCCGATGAGCAGCGTGTGGCTGACGCGAGCCGCGCCGGTGAGATCGGCGAAGAGAAGACGCGCATCACCGGAGAGTTGCAGGGGATTCTGGAAACCGCGAGCAACGCGCTCACCGCTGCGGTCGCCGCGTACATGCAACGGGCGTCACGCTTCGGCGAACTCTCGCGCGAAGAAGACGCGATCAGGCAACGCTTGAGCGGCACCGATTATCGACGCGGCGCGTCCCAGGACTTGCGGCTGAAGCCCGTTTTGCCCTATGGCGAGGCCGTCTGGACGGCGCTCCGCATCGAGCAAAACCGCATCCACAACGAACACCTGAACGACATCAGGCGGCGCGACGCCGAACGCCGTCAGGCGCGGGAACTGGCGGCGCGGGGTGACGAGCCGCGCGCGGTGCCGAGCGTCTATTCGCAAACCGAGGCCGCGCGCACGGGCTTCTACGTTCAACCTTCACACGCCGGAAGCGTGAGGGGGGGATCAATGAGCGAAACAGAAAGTATCGAAATCCTATCGGACGCCGGCGAGGTGCTAGCTTCAGCGCCGCTGCCCGCCGACCTTCTCACCGAAGGCGGCACCGGTGAGATCAGAGACTTCAAGACTTCGATGAAAGTAGAGCGCGACGGGCGCGCGGCTTGAAGGCGTGCGGATGGTCTGAGGCACAAGCGGGTAGCTTTCCATAAGGGGCATTATCATAAGCTATTCACCTCCGGCAATTATCGCTTGAGGTGGCACTAAGGGGGGGGGTATCCGGCGGAGAGAACCGGCGAGTGATTGTGGCGTGGCGTACGGTCAGATTACGAGACTCATATTTTCACCTATAGAGGCGGGGCTTCAAATTATGAGAGTGAAAAATCCATCCATAGAGGCGCTCAATGAACGATAACGGACTAACCAACAAGCGAGAAATGTTTATCGAAAACTACCTCAGCAACGGTAACAACGGTAAGCGAGCCGCCGAGGCCGCTGGCTATGCGAAGGGGCACGCCGCCGAAACGGAAGCGTCCAGACTGCTGAGGAATGCTGAGATTCAGGAGCGCGTCAGAGCGCGTGTTGCCGAATCGCGGGTGCAGACTGATGAGGTGATCGGTACACTCGTCTCGCAGATGCGCGCCGACATAGCGGAGATACTGCCTGATAACCCTATCGTGGCGGCAGCAAGCGCGCGTGGCGTGTCGCACTGGATCAAGAAACTGATTGTTAAAGAGTATTACGACAAGCGAAAAGACGCTGTGGTGAAGGAAACGACAATCGAGTTGCACAGCAGTCAGGCGGCAGCTAAACAACTGTGCACGATCATGGGATTGGACACCGCGCCGCAGAAGAATCCGTATGACTTGGCGAGGGCGGCATACGAGAGGCTATTGCTCGATCACCCTGCGATAGAGAAGCGCGTGATTGCAGAGCGCGTGGGGCGCGTTTACGGCGTGGACGCGTGGCTGTTGTACGAATGAGGCGTCAATATCATAGCTTCCGCACGTCTTTTTAATGTGGCGCGCCAGAGGGCAACGCCCGACTTAGTGAGCATCACCTGAATCGAACCTATGGGGCACCGTGTCGCATACGATGACCCGTGTGTCTGGCCGGTGTATAGCAGGTCATCACCCGCAAGCCTGTATAGCCTGTTAATGTCAGCCCCGAAACTGTTCAGCTCAGCGTCCGCCGGGTCCGGGTTGTACACCCTGAACTTGTTAGGCCCTACGTTGTTCGCCAGCGTGATTAGAAATTCCTCTAAGCGGTCTTGCATATTTCACCCTTTCATAGCCTCCGCACGTAAACATCCGGATCGTCACGCTTGATGCGCACGCGCGGCCAACCATTTTCGCCTTCGACTTCCCCTCATCAATTGCTTCCCTCAAGCAATTGCGCGACTAATTTAGGAAAGAATAAATACGCCGAAGTGTCCATAAAACTGCCGCTCATGGCGTGCAGAATATCTTTCTTCAATAAAGCAAAACCACCCGCGAGCTTGTGAGGCTGGCGGGTGGTTCTATGTCGAGCAATGATTCTGATCTACGCTTCTTCCCTATTGTCCGCTTTGCGCCGCTTGCGCACCTTTGCACCGACTCCCGCTAGGCCAGTGCCGAGCAGCAGCAGCGTCGTCGGCTCCGGCACGGCCGTCGCCGTGATGTTGTCCACACCTAACTGTCCTTGGAGGCGCACGGGTTCACCTCCTGCCGCCATTGGACTGTGATAGATTCTAATTGCGGTCGTATTCGTTAGTGCCGCCTGCACACTACCTAGTGCGGCGGTTAGGTTGCCGGGATCAATAAGGAAGGTTATCGAAGTCCAGCCACTCCCCGCCGCCAGTACAACGGGGTTCGTCGAGAAGGCGATGTTGGTAGGCGGTCCGAACATCGGGTCCTCGAACATCATGCGCAAGTGAAGGTCGGTCGCCCCCAAGTTGATTACGTCCATCCCAATAGCATTAACGCCCGCGGCGAGGTAGTTACCTGTCCACTGGGGGGATGTGTTAATCACTGACAGCCGGCTGTTCGGGTTAGGAGGCGGTCCTCCAGCGCCCGTGGAGGTGAGCCGCAGGTAGTTATCGCCGGCTCCGGCAGGTCCGCCAGTCG
>MWWE01000194.1_pt1 | contig 10813 bp, 11 predicted proteins | sample 1047301 | NCBI WGS metagenome assembly MWWE01 (sample SAMN06349973, study PRJNA376086) | soil metagenome | isolation source: MS1-1 sample Antarctic (ecotone) soil | place: Antarctica
CTAGCGCCCGGCGCTGCGCCTGCTCACGCCAGGCGTCACGGTCCCTCTGCAGGTCCTTGACCCGTTCACGCAACAGTTGAAGCTCAAGCCTATCGGCTTCGTATTTCCTCGTTTCTACCGGGGTTTTCAATCGTTCGCTCTCAACAGTTGCCTGGGGTTTCGGCGGAAATACCCGGAACAGTTCTGCCGGGTCGATCTGGTACCCGGCTGTCGATTTCGATACGTAGCTGAGGCGACCCGTCTTCAGCGCTTTGCTGATGGTTGCCTTACTCACCCCGGCCTGTTTCGCGGCCTGCCCAAGCGACATGTAAGCCATATCGTCACCCCCCGTTCACGATCGTTCGCTTGGGAGGGTTAACACGGGTTCACCGGTGAACGCTACTACGCCGCCGCCCGGCTTCCGCTGTTGGCGATCGCTAACAGCGCGAGGTACGCTTACGATGTCTGCTTCCGACCAACAGCGGAACGTCCGGTCTACGAGATGGGTGTGCCCGGTGGCGTAGGCAGATCGCGCCAAACGGATCGGATGCCCTCCGCGCAACGGGAGTACGGGGCCTTGCATTCCAGCGACTTGTCCATCTGGTCGCGCACCGCTTCAAGAGCGCGACAGGAGACACCCATCTCTGTTTCAAGGAAGATGTCTGGCTCCGGGTTTAAGCCGTGGGATATCACAAGATACCTGCTAAGCCGTGCCCGTGAGACGCGCGCACCGTTCCAATAGATGGAACCGTCGCGAGTAAGCGCAACCAAGTTCATTGGGGGCATCAAGCCAACAAAGTTGCGGGGTTTTTGCCAATACGCCCTCGGCGCGTGACACGCTCGGGGTTCCGCTTTGGAACATGCAACGAGGGCCAATCCAGTCGAAAGGAAGGCGAGGCAAGCGCGGCGTTTCACTCGTTCATGCTGGCACAAGCTACGACCGCAATCCACCCATTGCGGACATTCCGCTTACGACCCAAACCTAGACGATCAACGCCGTGGTTCGCTTGCCAATTGCGGACGATGGCTCTTGATGCCATCAAAGCGCGCATGGAGACGCCCAGCAGCAAACGTGAGCTTTTCGAGCGCGTGCGAACACGTTGGCCTCAAGAGCTACATCTACCGAAAGCGCAGCCGGTCCTTCCTGCCATTATGACAGAACCCTCTGATGTTGCTACTTATAGAAAGATAGAAGATAGTTTACCGGCCGAAGACGAATGGACCAATTTAGCGGCTTGGGCCTTCCACCAAGCGTTAAACAAGCTTGTGCGACGCAGGCATAACGCTTCTGAAAGCGTCGTTTTCATCAAAGATGTCTCATTCAGGTCGTTTGATACCCAGATGAAGTCTAACCTCGCTGACATTAGCTGGAATGCCGAGCGCGCGATCTATCTGACCCTCCCGCAAACTTGACGACACCGACGCGAACGTCCGCTATGGCCTGCGTTCGCTAAAATGCGGACCGTCGCAAAACCACCAAAAGCGGACATTCAGTACACGATCCAGCCGTCAGCTAAATTGTCGGTTAAAGCTATCAGGCCGCATTCCCAAGGCCCCTCTTCGGTCCCGAGCCGCAGTCGTTGCCCTCCTTCAAAGCTGAGCGTGAGACGGAGTGGCTGCACTTGGATCATTACGATCTTCTTCATGATGAGCCGGTGCAGTAGGAGCGGCGGGCCTTTGAATGCCGCGCAATCGTAGGTGTGCACCACCCCGTACTCGTCAACGTGGTCTAGCTTGTCATTGACTGTTATCTGCCCGCCTTCCGACCAGCGAAACTGCACGGAGTTTGGATCAAGCGCAATTTGACCAAGCTCTTTGCCGACTAAAAATTGAAGCTCAGAGGCGGCGGGGAATGGGTGCATAACCTTGTCTCCCTACTTACACCCTCAGATTGCAACGGCCTCTTACGGTGCAGGCGAGGGCCAGCACTTGAATTGAGCGCTTTGCGCCGAATCCATTCCCCTAACTTCAAAGCCGGGGAGCAAGTGCAGCCGCTCAAGCGCAGCTTTCTCGCCGGTTGCTAATTGGGGAAACGCCACCTTCGTTTTCCCGCTCTTGTCATTGAGCAGCCACCAAACGTCGGCTCCCCAAGGACCACTGTCGTTAGTCTCTACATAGACGGCCCCAAGGTCCGCCATTTTGATACGTTGCTCCGCCTGTTTTGGGGCTCGGCAGACAATCTCGTCTGCCGCAATCACCTCCACTACGAACTGCGCTTCGGGATGCCTCATCTGACTAAGCTGCCCCCATTGGTCGCGGGGTGCAACGTCTGGTTTCCACTCCACTGCGACATTCGGCCTCAGGCTGCTCCTCAATTGACAGGGAAGATCATTCCTCGCCCTGGTCCGGAGCGATGCCCCTCACCAGCGCCCCGATCGCTACCGGCTCGCCACGCCTCTTCGGCTCTTGGGTGGCGGGGAGGTCGGGCTCTAGGCCAGGAAGCGGCGGCTCTGACGGCGGCGGAAGACCGGCGCCGCCCGGCAGCTGCTGCTCCTCGGGATATAGCCTCGGCAGCTTATGGAGCGGCACTTGCCGCCCCAATTCTTCCCGATCCGGCTGCTCCTGGTCAGACACGATCACCACCGCGCTGAACTTCGAATAGCGCAGGCCGTCGCGCGGCCCGCTCCACACCACCCGATCATTGATCACATGGGCGTTCACCGTCCCACGCTCGCCGATCTGCCGGAGTTCAAGCCAGCGTTCGCGCTCCAGAACCTTTAGCGCATTCTGGACGCCCCGCCTCGAGGCACCGGCCACGCTCGCTAGGGTCTTCTGCGAGATCACCACCGCGTTGTGCTCGCCCACCCGGGCCGCCAGCAGGTGCATGATCTGAGCCGCCAAAGGGCTCTTCCTCGTTAGCATCGCCCACGCCTCATGCGAGGAGCGGTCAGTCTGTACCCATCCAGATAAGGCGGGCTTCATGGGGACCGTCATGCGAAATCCATTTCCAGTTACTGGAAACTAAATGCGTACCCCTGCGCATTTCCGCAAGCCTTTTTTGGGAAGTGCATTTCCAGTTATTGGAAACCCAGTGCGCACCCCTGCACATTCTAGAGTGCGCACCCCTGCACATTCTAGAGTGCGCACCTCCCCCCTGCTAAGCCATTGAAAAACAAGCATAAGAAAAAAGCGCCTTTCTTATGATCTACTTGCCTTCGCCGTAGGCGGCCAGCAGCGCGACAGCGGTGGCTGGCTGGCTGGCTGCGGCGCTGCCTCGCTATCGTTGCGCCTGCGCGACGATCGAGGCTCAAACATGCCGAGCCGCAAAGCGGCTCGTCATTATTACGATCGCCGCATGGCGATCGTGCGATGTCAGAAAAAAAAGAAAGAGGCTTGCCGATGGGTGCGGCTCAATGCCGGGTGAGGCTGGCCACAATGTCCTTGATGTACACATTGCCGTCAGTCGGCCCATGGGGCTCGAGCTGAACGTCTAAAGCGTCATTGTCCGACGCTTCGGACTGGAGGAAGAGCAGCCAATACTCGATCCCGTAATTCATCCCGCTATGCTTGTAGTAAGCCCTAGCGCTAACCGGGCCGTCAGCGCTGATTTCCAGAAAACCAGCATACCCGGCTCGGCATTGCTCCATCGGTGTCATATCGATTCCCTTCACAAAGCTATAAAAAAAGAAAGATGCTTGGCGGTGAAGAACCAAAGCTAGAGCAACCACCAGCAGTCGCGCCTTTCTGGCCGCTCTCAGCCGCCACAGACGCCCAAGGAAGGCCACGAAACAGCAAAGCACCGTCCCAGGCCGACCAGCAGCCCGTAGGGCCTCCTAGACGCCCTAGGAGGCTCAAGCCGTCCTCAGGATTTCGCCAGGACGATCGCCCAGCCCGAAATGGCGGCGATTAGTTACGCCCGTCCAAAGCTGACCGCTCACCCGCTCGTATCCGGCAATCGCCTCGCCGAGCTCAACCCGTCGCAGCTCCCGCTCCTCCTTCGAGATTTCCGTCTTGTCGTTCCATGCATCCAGAGCCTGATCGAAGCGGGCTTTGACATCCACCGGACCAGCAGGCTTCGGCGGAACAACCGGCGGCGGATTCACCGGCGGCAACGTCGGCAGCGGCGGCAGCGTCGGCGGATTCACTGGCAGATGATTATCTGGCCCCGGCTTCGCCAACGGCTCCAAGTCGAACGCGGCCCGGTCATGATCCCGCTTAAGACCATCCAGCGTTTTATCCCATTCCGCTTTCGCACTTGGATCGCCTGCGGCAATCCTCGCTGCAAGGCCCTCACCCTGAAGAATAAGCTGTCTGGTCCTCTTCGCTCTTTCCACATCATTAGCCCTTGCTCTTAACTTCCGAGCCTTCGCTTCAGCTACTGCTGCGCGCTCCCCGACTGTCTTTTTTTTTCGAGTAGTCATGGTGCTCTTCTCCAATTCATATATAGGAACAACAGCAAAATCCGGCAACCAAACAAACCACAAAATCTCTTCTGTCCCCTGTCCCGCAATCGAAGATAAGGGCGCACTTATACGTTCTGGCGAACGTGTGCTAAAAAAAGAAGGTCTTGCGCTTGTTGCGCTCGAAAGCAGATGGTACAATTGCTTCATGGCAATCTACCACTGCAAGCGCCAGATCATTAAACGATCTGCAGAGAAAAGCACCGTCGCTTCTGCTGCCTACCGGTCAGGCGAAGAGCTGTACGACGAGCGCGAGCAGGAGACCAAGAAGTCAGGCCTCAAGGATCGCGTCGTCAGCTCCTGGATTACTGCCCCCGATTACGCCGGGTCTTGGGCTAACGATCGCTGTCGGCTTTGGAACAGCCTCGAAGCTTTCGAGAAGCGAAAGGACGCCCAGCTCGCAATCGAAATCGAATGCGCCCTGCCCCACGAACTCAGCTTGCGGCAGCAAAAAGAACTGATCGCCGGGTTCGTTGACGAGCACTTCACGCAGCAGGGCCGCGTCGTCGACGTGAACATCCACGCCGCACCGAGGGGGAAGACCCCCAACACGCACTTTCATGCGATGGGCCCGATACGCGGGATCGATCCCCAAACCGGCGAGTGGAGGAAAACCAAAGATCGCCAGGACTCGAGGACGGCGTTCAAAGACAATCGAGACGCCGAACTCGAGGCTTTACGGGCGTCCTGGGCCAGCCACGTGAACGCCTCTTTGGAGAAGGCCGGCTACCAAGAACACGAAGCCCGGGTCGACCATCGCTCCAACAAGGACCGGAACATCGACGCTCTACCAGGCATCCACGTGGGCTACGCAGGCCAAGGAATTGAGGCTCGAGGCGGTCACAGCTGGAGAGCCGAACACAACCGGCAGATCCAGCAGCACAACCGGATCCTCGAACAGATCAAAGCGAAAGCGACCCAAGCCGCCAACGCCATCAAGCGTGCAGCGACCGCCAAGTACCAAGAGCTCGCGCAGCTCGCGAGAGGTCGTCCCGCCGACACGGCTCCGAAACCGGCCCCCAAACTCGCCCCGCCACCGGTCCTGCAACCGCCACCGATGCGGCCCGACAAGCTTGCGGGAGGTCCAGAGCCGACCCCCGCTCCGAAGAAGCAGGAGCCAGCACCGGCGCCGATCGCGGCCAAGCCCCAACCGGCCAAGCTGCCCGAAATGCCGCCGCTCGCAGTCCCCGACGCCGAGGCGGAAAAGCGGAAAGCCGCCCAGCGTGCAGCCTGGCAACAGCACGGCGGCGGCGGCATCGGAGGCTAGCGGCGGCCGAACAAGCTCCAGCCCTTTCTGGGCTGCTGCTCCGGTCCCGCCAGCGCCAAGCGCTGCGCCTGCTCCCGCCAGGCGTCACGGTCCCTCTGCAGGTCCTCGACCCGTTCACGCAACAGCTGAAGCTCAAGACGATCGGCTTCGGATTTCCCTGTTTCCACCGGGGTTTCCGATCGTTCGCTCTCAACAGTTAATAGGGGTTTCGGCGGAAACACCCGGAACAGCTCTGCCGGGTCGATCTGGAACCCGGCTGTCGATTTCGACACATAGCTAAGACGACCCGACGCCAGCGCTTTGCTGATGGTCGCCTTACTCACCCCGGCCTCTTTCGCGGCCTGCCCAAGCGACATGTAAGCCATCGTTTACCCCCGTTCACGATCGTTCGCCTAGGGCGTGTTAACACGCGTTCACGGTAAACGATACTCGCCGCTGTCCGGGCTTTGGCTGTGGCGATCGCTAACAGAGTAGTGAGTGTCTGCTTTCGACCCAAAGCGGACATTTAGCTCGGGTGGGACCATCCCGCTTCCAGACCAATCTCAGCAGGGTCCAGCCCCGCTTCCTCTGCCACTCCTTCGAGTAGCGACAAGGCGTTCCACAGGCCCGCATTGAAGCCGATTTTGTATGAGTCACCTCTTGGGGCACCGGCCTCCCACCGTTGCCTCAAATCAGTCACTGCCGCTTTGAGTTCCTCAAGAAGGCGTTGGTCCGACATGCGGCGAGCCTATCTGAATCCGTCCTGACCGCAATGTCCGCTTTCCACCAAAAGCGGACATTCAGTACACGATCCAGCCGTCAGCTAAATTGTCGGTTAAAGCTATCAGGCCGCATTCCCAAGGCCCCTCTTCGGTCCCGAGCCGCAGTCGTTGCCCTCCTTCAAAGCTGAGCGTGAGACGGAGTGGCTGCACTTGGATCATTACGATCTTCTTCATGATGAGCCGGTGCAGTAGGAGCGGCGGGCCTTTGAATGCCGCGCAATCGTAGGTGTGCACCACCCCGTACTCGTCAACGTGGTCTAGCTTGTCATTGACTGTTATCTGCCCGCCTTCCGACCAGCGAAACTGCACGGAGTTTGGATCAAGCGCAATTTGACCAAGCTCTTTGCCGACTAAAAATTGAAGCTCAGAGGCGGCGGGGAATGGGTGCATAACCTTGTCTCCCTACTTACACCCTCAGATTGCAACGGCCTCTTACGGTGCAGGCGAGGGCCAGCACTTGAATTGAGCGCTTTGCGCCGAATCCATTCCCCTAACTTCAAAGCCGGGGAGCAAGTGCAGCCGCTCAAGCGCAGCTTTCTCGCCGGTTGCTAATTGGGGAAACGCCACCTTCGTTTTCCCGCTCTTGTCATTGAGCAGCCACCAAACGTCGGCTCCCCAAGGACCACTGTCGTTAGTCTCTACATAGACGGCCCCAAGGTCCGCCATTTTGATACGTTGCTCCGCCTGTTTTGGGGCTCGGCAGACAATCTCGTCTGCCGCAATCACCTCCACTACGAACTGCGCTTCGGGATGCCTCATCTGACTAAGCTGCCCCCATTGGTCGCGGGGTGCAACGTCTGGTTTCCACTCCACTGCGACATTCGGCCTCAGGCTGCTCCTCAATTGACAGGGAAGATCATTCCTCGCCCTGGTCCGGAGCGATGCCCCTCACCAGCGCCCCGATCGCTACCGGCTCGCCACGCCTCTTCGGCTCTTGGGTGGCGGGGAGGTCGGGCTCTAGGCCAGGAAGCGGCGGCTCTGACGGCGGCGGAAGACCGGCGCCGCCCGGCAGCTGCTGCTCCTCGGGATATAGCCTCGGCAGCTTATGGAGCGGCACTTGCCGCCCCAATTCTTCCCGATCCGGCTGCTCCTGGTCAGACACGATCACCACCGCGCTGAACTTCGAATAGCGCAGGCCGTCGCGCGGCCCGCTCCACACCACCCGATCATTGATCACATGGGCGTTCACCGTCCCACGCTCGCCGATCTGCCGGAGTTCAAGCCAGCGTTCGCGCTCCAGAACCTTTAGCGCATTCTGGACGCCCCGCCTCGAGGCACCGGCCACGCTCGCTAGGGTCTTCTGCGAGATCACCACCGCGTTGTGCTCGCCCACCCGGGCCGCCAGCAGGTGCATGATCTGAGCCGCCAAAGGGCTCTTCCTCGTTAGCATCGCCCACGCCTCATGCGAGGAGCGGTCAGTCTGTACCCATCCAGATAAGGCGGGCTTCATGGGGACCGTCATGCGAAATCCATTTCCAGTTACTGGAAACTAAATGCGTACCCCTGCGCATTTCCGCAAGCCTTTTTTGGGAAGTGCATTTCCAGTTATTGGAAACCCAGTGCGCACCCCTGCACATTCTAGAGTGCGCACCCCTGCACATTCTAGAGTGCGCACCTCCCCCCTGCTAAGCCATTGAAAAACAAGCATAAGAAAAAAGCGCCTTTCTTATGATCTACTTGCCTTCGCCGTAGGCGGCCAGCAGCGCGACAGCGGTGGCTGGCTGGCTGGCTGCGGCGCTGCCTCGCTATCGTTGCGCCTGCGCGACGATCGAGGCTCAAACATGCCGAGCCGCAAAGCGGCTCGTCATTATTACGATCGCCGCATGGCGATCGTGCGATGTCAGAAAAAAAAGAAAGAGGCTTGCCGATGGGTGCGGCTCAATGCCGGGTGAGGCTGGCCACAATGTCCTTGATGTACACATTGCCGTCAGTCGGCCCATGGGGCTCGAGCTGAACGTCTAAAGCGTCATTGTCCGACGCTTCGGACTGGAGGAAGAGCAGCCAATACTCGATCCCGTAATTCATCCCGCTATGCTTGTAGTAAGCCCTAGCGCTAACCGGGCCGTCAGCGCTGATTTCCAGAAAACCAGCATACCCGGCTCGGCATTGCTCCATCGGTGTCATATCGATTCCCTTCACAAAGCTATAAAAAAAGAAAGATGCTTGGCGGTGAAGAACCAAAGCTAGAGCAACCACCAGCAGTCGCGCCTTTCTGGCCGCTCTCAGCCGCCACAGACGCCCAAGGAAGGCCACGAAACAGCAAAGCACCGTCCCAGGCCGACCAGCAGCCCGTAGGGCCTCCTAGACGCCCTAGGAGGCTCAAGCCGTCCTCAGGATTTCGCCAGGACGATCGCCCAGCCCGAAATGGCGGCGATTAGTTACGCCCGTCCAAAGCTGACCGCTCACCCGCTCGTATCCGGCAATCGCCTCGCCGAGCTCAACCCGTCGCAGCTCCCGCTCCTCCTTCGAGATTTCCGTCTTGTCGTTCCATGCATCCAGAGCCTGATCGAAGCGGGCTTTGACATCCACCGGACCAGCAGGCTTCGGCGGAACAACCGGCGGCGGATTCACCGGCGGCAACGTCGGCAGCGGCGGCAGCGTCGGCGGATTCACTGGCAGATGATTATCTGGCCCCGGCTTCGCCAACGGCTCCAAGTCGAACGCGGCCCGGTCATGATCCCGCTTAAGACCATCCAGCGTTTTATCCCATTCCGCTTTCGCACTTGGATCGCCTGCGGCAATCCTCGCTGCAAGGCCCTCACCCTGAAGAATAAGCTGTCTGGTCCTCTTCGCTCTTTCCACATCATTAGCCCTTGCTCTTAACTTCCGAGCCTTCGCTTCAGCTACTGCTGCGCGCTCCCCGACTGTCTTTTTTTTTCGAGTAGTCATGGTGCTCTTCTCCAATTCATATATAGGAACAACAGCAAAATCCGGCAACCAAACAAACCACAAAATCTCTTCTGTCCCCTGTCCCGCAATCGAAGATAAGGGCGCACTTATACGTTCTGGCGAACGTGTGCTAAAAAAAGAAGGTCTTGCGCTTGTTGCGCTCGAAAGCAGATGGTACAATTGCTTCATGGCAATCTACCACTGCAAGCGCCAGATCATTAAACGATCTGCAGAGAAAAGCACCGTCGCTTCTGCTGCCTACCGGTCAGGCGAAGAGCTGTACGACGAGCGCGAGCAGGAGACCAAGAAGTCAGGCCTCAAGGATCGCGTCGTCAGCTCCTGGATTACTGCCCCCGATTACGCCGGGTCTTGGGCTAACGATCGCTGTCGGCTTTGGAACAGCCTCGAAGCTTTCGAGAAGCGAAAGGACGCCCAGCTCGCAATCGAAATCGAATGCGCCCTGCCCCACGAACTCAGCTTGCGGCAGCAAAAAGAACTGATCGCCGGGTTCGTTGACGAGCACTTCACGCAGCAGGGCCGCGTCGTCGACGTGAACATCCACGCCGCACCGAGGGGGAAGACCCCCAACACGCACTTTCATGCGATGGGCCCGATACGCGGGATCGATCCCCAAACCGGCGAGTGGAGGAAAACCAAAGATCGCCAGGACTCGAGGACGGCGTTCAAAGACAATCGAGACGCCGAACTCGAGGCTTTACGGGCGTCCTGGGCCAGCCACGTGAACGCCTCTTTGGAGAAGGCCGGCTACCAAGAACACGAAGCCCGGGTCGACCATCGCTCCAACAAGGACCGGAACATCGACGCTCTACCAGGCATCCACGTGGGCTACGCAGGCCAAGGAATTGAGGCTCGAGGCGGTCACAGCTGGAGAGCCGAACACAACCGGCAGATCCAGCAGCACAACCGGATCCTCGAACAGATCAAGGCAAGGGTGACCCAAGCCGCCAACACCGCCAAGCGTGCCGCGGCCGCCATTGCCGATGGGTTTGCCCAGCTCGGCAGAGGTCCCGCCGACACGGCTCCGAAACCAGCACAGAAACCGGTTCCAAAACCGATCCTGCAACCGCTACCGATGCGGCCCGACAAACTGGACGAAGGTCCAGAGCCGACCCCCGCTACGAAGAAACAGGAGCCAGCACCGGCGCCCATCGTGGCCACGCCACAACCGACCAGGCTGCCCGAAATGCCGCCGCCCGCAGTCGTCGACGTCGAGGCCGAGAAGCGGAAAAAAGCCGCCCATCAGGCAGTCTGGCGTCAGCACGGCGGTGGTGGTGGCGTCGGGGGTTAATCCTTAGCGGCGGCCGAACAGGCTCCAGCCCTTTCTGGGCTGCTGCTCCGGTCCCGCTAGCGCCAGGCGCTGCGCCTGCTCACGCCAGGCGTCACGGTCCCTCTGCAGGTCCTCGACCCGTTCACGCAACAGCTGAAGCTCAACGCGATCGGCATAGGATTTCCCTGTTTCCATCGGGGTTTCCGATCGTTCGCTATCAACAGTTTCC
>MWWE01000195.1_pt1 | contig 10775 bp, 17 predicted proteins | sample 1047301 | NCBI WGS metagenome assembly MWWE01 (sample SAMN06349973, study PRJNA376086) | soil metagenome | isolation source: MS1-1 sample Antarctic (ecotone) soil | place: Antarctica
CCCCGAACTGAAAAGCGACAGGCGGATACTCGACCTGCTAGACGAGATCAGCAGGCTTGATGAGACAGTGCAGGCCAAAGAGCCGCGCCAAGTCTTAGCACAACGCGAAGCGAAGCGACAGGCCCAACTCAGAGAACAAAACCAACAGAGGCAGGCCGAAGCACGCGCCCAACTTGAAGCGCAACAGGGCGAGAGTGCCTAGAACCTGCACAATTTGCACTCACGAGAGGCGCGGTGAGATAGACGCCGCGCTGCTCGCTGACGAGCCCCTGCGGGACATAGCGGGACGGTGGTCCGTTTCAAAGTCGGCAGTAGCGAGACACCGGGAGCACCTGCCTAAGCAGCTCGTCAAAGCTCAAGAACAAGAGGATATAAGCCAGGCTATCGACGTTATCAAGCAGCTCAAGGCGATCAACGGCGCAACCCTCGCCATTCTCAAGGAAGCTCGAGCCGACAAGAACGGGGAGCTGGCACTGAAGGCCGTGGACCGGATTCAGCGGCAGCTAGAGCTACAGGCCAAACTCTTAGGTGAACTTCAGCAGGAGGGCACGATCAACCTCGTGGTGAACGCCGAATGGCTGACCCTTCGGGCTGCCGTCATAAGTGCCCTACAGCCCTACCCGGACGCCGCACAAGCCGTTACGCGGGCACTAGCAGCGGGTGAGGCGTGACCTTAGCCCAGGACCTCAAACATGCCCTGGACCCGGTAGCCTTTGCTAGCGAGGTGCTAGGGCTCGAGCTAGACCCCTGGCAACGCGAGGTTATCTCGAGCAAAGGTAAACGCGACCTCTTGAACTGCTCACGGCAGGCGGGTAAGAGCACTACAGCCGCCGTGCTAGGGCTGCATGAGGCCCTCTACCGTCCCGGCTCGCTTACCATCCTGGTGAGTCCTTCACAGCGTCAAAGTAGCGAGCTGTTTAGGAAGGTTATAGAGCTTAGGGAGAAACTACCCGCACAACCCGAGCTGAGCGAAGATAACAAGCTCAGCATGTCGGTTAAGGGCGGCGGGCGTGTTCTGTCCTTACCGGGCTCTGAAGCGACTATTCGCGGCTTTAGCGGCGCAACCTTGATAGTAGAGGACGAGGCGAGCAGAGTACCCGACGAGCTCTATATGGCGATCCGCCCGATGCTAGCCGTTCGGGATGGGCGCTTAATCTTAATGAGTACGCCGTTCGGTAAACGAGGCCACTTCTGGAAGGAATGGAGCGAGGGCTCGAGCTGGCAGCGGGTAGAAGTCCCTGCTACTGCCGTGCCGCGCATTAGTGCTGAGTTTCTCGAGGAAGAGCGCGCGAGCATGGGCGACTGGTGGTTTAGCCAAGAGTACATGTGTGAGTTTCGGGAGAGTACCGACGCCGTGTTCTCGCACGAGTCAATTATGGCTGCGCTTGATACCGACGCCCGGCCACTTTTCGAGGAGGAGTAGAGATGACGTTGCACTATGTATCCAACCGGGAGTTAGCGAAGCCAAAAACGTATTTTCTTGGCGTCGATCTAGGCCAGGCAAACGACTTCACAGCCTTTGTGTCCTCGAGCGTGAAGAGAGAGACACCGGTAAGCGAGTACCCGACGTCATAGCGCAGATCAACGCGGGCGCACCAGGCGGCGACTACACCAAACCCGTTACCGAGAACCTCTTTACAGCCCGTTACCTCGAGCGGTTGCCTACTGGCACACCCTACCCGGCGCAGGTTGCGCGCATTAAGACCCTATCCGAGCGGCTCAAGGCTGAGACAAGAAGAGCGCCGCATCTCGTGGTAGATCAAACGGGCGTCGGGCGTCCTGTAGTCGATATGCTGCGCGCTGCTGAGCTAAAGCCCGTGGCCGTCACCATCACCGGGGGCGACGCGGTAAGCCGTGACGGGCTGGACTACCGGGTCCCCAAGCGCGACCTCGTGAGCGTCGTGCAGGTGCTCTTGCAAGCCAAGCGGCTGAAAATCGTCCCTACCTTGAGAGAAGCTAAGACACTTGTGAGCGAGCTGGACGCCTTCAAAAGGGCGATCAGCCTCAAGGGACACGACTCCTACGGGAACGACGTAGGACCGTGGCGCGAGAATCCGCATGATGACCTCGTGTTAGCCGTGGCGCTGGCCTGTTGGTATGGCGAGAAGTACAGGCCGCCCGATCCGGAGTACCCGTCATTCTCGTTCTCAAGTGCGAGGTACTGAGCTGTGCGGTAAACTAGACCCGCCCGGCTAATACCCTCGGAGGCTTCTAAGCACTCCGAGGGTATTCTTTTGCCGAGGCACATGAGACGCCTTAGACGAGTTGGAGGCGTCTTGAACGGGCTCTGAGAGCGCCCAAATAAGGGTTGCAACGAACATGCAGGGGCTCTGACCGTTGCGAGAAATGGGTACAATTGTACCCAAACGCCCTCATCTGTGTGAATTGGACAGATAGAAGGGGCGCAACGGTCATAGCCCCTGCTACTTTCGTTGCAGCCGGGGCAGAAACCTTTGCAAAGTTTTGCAAACCTTTGTTGCAGCCCACACACCGCCGCTATGACCGTTTTGAATAGGGTAATACCTGAATCTATGGCGAGCGGTCGGATAACTGGCTGGCTGAGGATTTGGGAGTGAATGACGAGACGATAACGAACGCCCGGACGAAACTAGAGGGTAGGGGTGAACTTCCGGTTTCCGGAAGTTCAAAGGGCAAAGACGGTAAGACCCGCCCCCGCAAGCGCTGTTAGCTACATAGTGAAAAACCGCAATTTTGCGGAAACTCACATCGTCACCATCGGCTACCCTCGAGCTTGTTCAGCTTCGCAATTTGCGAACCTGATTCAAGCTCGTCTCGTTTACCGCTGACAAAGTAAAAAACGGCAATTTTGCCAAAACTTACATTGCAAAAACCTTGCACTCTTTGCTACAAGCTATTTAACATAACTCTACTTATGACAAGAACTCCACTTATGACAAGAACAAGAATTACGACACTAGCCAAAAGTAGCAACCAACCGGGCATCTCCGAAACTTTCACTTATGAAGATTGACATAGCTATGCTTGAGGCGCATACTTTTCGTAGTTTCAACGCAAAAGTTCTGGTTGTAGGTCTGCTTCGACTGCTGTTCAGTCTGTATTGGAAGCTGAAGGGGGAGGTAGGTTCTTACATCGGCTGCGGTCAGGCACTTGCACTCGTTCTAGTCACAGATAAGTGGAGGTAACGATTTATGAAACGAAGTCGTGTTGCACTTTCAGTTCTTGTTACAACACTCACCATGGTTTTCGGTTTCGGTATGGCTCAAGATGATGACTGACACTGAGGCGTTAGATAACCCGGAGACCCATATCGGGCTACCCAGCCGATTCTCGTGATAGACGTTGCTTTCAGGCTTTTCGCTCCTCGGTACCCCCTAGCACTCGAGGTTAGTAGACTTTATCGCTTCCACTCCATTCGCCGCTTGAAGTCGTTACCGCCGAGTACTTGAGTTAGGCCTGTTCCAACGGAGTTGATCACATATACAGCATTTGATGGGTGCTCGAACTCGCCCAGCGACCAGCGAGCCCACCAGCTCGGAACTGTCTTGCTTGATATTTAACTCGCTTTTTAGTGCATCATCATTTTGAACTTACCTGGAGGTGTAGAAGTTATGGATCGCATTGGCTTAGTGTCTCGAGACAACGAACAAGCTATTAACGGCCTAATGGAAATCCTGCGAGACGGAGTTCGGGAACAACTTGGTCGAGATTCAGCCGAGTCAAAGGCATCGCGAATACAAGACGTAAGAGAAGATTGTTTAGCGATGATGTCTGGGGTGAGTGATGAGCAGCTGCCCGAAATAGTATCGCGGCTCGCCCGGTTGCTTCATGTTGATCCGGCAACGCTTGAGCCGCTTTTTACGGGCGAGTTGGAAGGCACCCCTACGGTGGTCTTCCGAAAAAGAAAAGATTTCGGGTTTGAGACTCTTGACCAATGCTTTCAGGATGCTTGTGATGCAGCAGGTGGGGAATGGAAAGATCCACCGGGGGGAGGGTTCTTCGAAGGTCCTGGTTGTTACTTTAGGGAGGGAACAAGCGGGGCTGAAAAGGCCGCGACTACGCTAGCCTATACGTGGGGCATTTATGAGTGCGAGGCTGGCATAATCGGCGATTTATGGGGCTTGCTCACTGGTGACTAAATTTATGAGTGTCCCAAAAACGAGGTTTTTGAGACAGTGGGTAGCTCTGCATAGCTACAGATAGCTATAAGCGCAAATGCGCGCGCTAGTCTCTTACGCCGGGCGCAAGCAATTGCGAACGCTCAAGCGCAAGTGCGGCTGGGTTAAAGTTGCAGCCATGAGTGAAGCCGACGGCACGGTGTACACCGCTCGCCAAGTCTCCGAGGCGCTAGGCGTCTCGACGGCTATGGTCCGCAAGTATGCCGCAGCTTATGAGGCGATCACCGGCGCGCCGATCAAGCAGCATGCTCGAGACGGTAGGCTCTACACCCGCGACCAGTTAGACGCCCTCGTCAACGCAAAAGGCTTCGTGGAAAGCAACGCGGGTATGTCGGTTGACACTGCTTTGAGAATTGCCCTAGGACGCGCTGAGGCGGCCTTTAAGGAGCCGCAAGCGCAACCGATGAGTATAGACACCGCCGCGTTCGCTGAGGCGGTACTGGCAGAATTGCGCGGGTTGCGCCTGGCAAACGAGCGCTTACTCGAGCGGCTGGAAGCCTTTGAAAATCGACAGTTACCGAGCCCTGAGCCTACCGAGCCGGAGGTAACCGAAAGTGCAGCCGCAACTAGCGCTCCTAGTGACGACGCACGCCCTGGTGTGTTCGTCAAGGCTGCGATGTGGCTCGAGCGAGTGATAACGGTGATTGTCGGACGATCAAACCAAAAGGAGAAGCCATGAAGCTACCTTCCAAACCCACCATCCTACCCATCCCCAGCGCCGAGCGCTGCCGAATCATCAAAGCCGGGCTCGAGGCGTGGATACGGGCTAACCCGAAAGAAAAGAGGGGAGAGAAGCGCGAGGCCAAGGAGCAGTAGCCCAAGGCAAGCAAAAACCCCCGGCGCTAACCGGGGGCGCTTTCTGTAGGTATCTCCTACTTATTCGACCGGCTGCTCAGTAGGCGTTAATTTAGGCGCAACCTTCACCGACGCGACACCGCCGAACCAAAGTGCTTCAAGGCGATCTCTAAGCTCTTGCACCTTGCGCTCGTGGGTAAACCCTGCGACCTCGACCGACAGGTGAATGTGAATGTGCCCAACATCTGGAAGGCCACAAGCGCGAGCATTTAAGCGGAACAGATCGAACGCCGCGGGTGTCAGGGCGGGCTCACTAAAATCGACCTCGAGCGTGACGGTGTAGTGCTGTTTATCGTTCATGCTGTCATCCTTTCCGGGAGCCTCAGCCCCAGCGCGAGCAAGAAGGGCAGCCGGTAGGTGCTCACGGTCCCGTTCTTAGCTCTGACGAGCGCCTGGGCGTTGTAGACATCGTTGCTTACCCAGGTGACGACTCCGAAGGGCGTAGACGCGCCTACATAAAGCTGCGTCGCGGCCACCTTAGAGGCCCAGCAAATCTTCGACGGACGAGGCGTTGACGATAGCGTGAAGCTCGGCAGCGCTATAAGGGCGGGGCTGGCTACGCTCGGCTAGCATCTCGGCAAAAGCGGACAAGACCATTTCACGCTCGGCGCGCGACGCTTGGCGGGTACTCCGCTTACCGATTAAAGCGGTGAGCACCATTTCATACTGGGTGCGGTCATGGCCGACCCGAGTCTCGAGACCGAGGTCGTGAGCGGCGGTGTGCAGGTTCTTAAGCTGCTTGCAGCGCGTAGGGACGCGGGTCGCGTTGCGGGTGGGAGTGCTCGAGACGGCGACGATCACGCCGAGGTCGCGCACGGTCGCGCCTAAGAGTTTGGTCTGTTTCGGGGCTGTTTTCTGCTCTGCTGCTATCATGTGCCTATCTCCTTACAGGGATTCAGCAAACCGGCTTTTGATCGGGTTAGGTTTGCTGGTAACTTATTATATCAAGAGATGTTGCTATGTCAATAGACACTGATATATAATAGGGCCATGATACACTCGCTTGAAATGCCCACCCGGATCCGGTTAAAAGCCATTCTTGAGAGCCACGACCTCAGCATCTATGCTCTACAAAAGGAGACGGAGCGGCAGGGCAATAAGATCAGTTACCAGTCCTTGCACGCGCTCGCAAGCAACCCCGAGCCCGGCAGTATCCGGCTGAAGACATTGGACGGCGTGCTGCTGGCTCTACGCTCACTTACCAATAAGAAGTTGACGATCTGTGACCTACTCGAGTTCGACGAATGACCAATATCCAAGGCGTCCTAAGTGTTGCAAGGAATGGAACCCTGCTATCCTTGCAACACTTAGAGGTGTCATTGTGAGCAGAGGACTCGGTAAGGTCGAGAAGTCGGTGCTCGAGGCGTTCAAGGACAACCCCTCGACTCTCCTAGATAGCATTACAGTCACTATCAGAGTTCATGGTGAGCAGGCAACGAAGGCGCAGTACAGCGCAACCCGCCGTGCGTTGACCAGCCTACAGAAAAAAGCGCTACTCACCAAGCTTAAAGGCAGCTGGCGCTTCGGTCGCAGCTTTTACGCTCTACCGGAACAGGCGGAAGCATATTTGCAGCGAGAGGCAATCTTTAGAGGCCGTGCACGTAGTTCCGTCGAGCGTGAGTGATGGGGCGACCGCCCAAGCGCGCCCACAAGAGCACATCGCCCCGACTGAGTGAGCTCACAGAAAAGCAAGGAGACTTGCTGGCGTGGGTGTGCTGGGCCGGTAAAGGTGAAAGTGTTATATGGAGCACAAAAGCTTACCTTGGGCGCTCCCCAACAAAAAGCGAAGCCGTGACCTTATCTAAGCGTGTAAAAAACCTCGTAGATTCTCGCGTTTTATCTCGGTCTGGGCGCGATATAAAGCTAACCCCTATAGGGCGGAGACTTCTTTATGAATGGACGATAGGCAAACAGGACATTCCGCTTTTTGAAGGAATAACTCTATTACTCGAACTTAACGAGTTAATGGATGAGGCCACGGCTGTGTTTAACGTCCTGTTTGCCGGTTGTAGGCACTTGGAGGACGAGGCCGAAGCTAATGCTCTTGCCCGGGCAATCAGACCTCTAGGAATTACGATTGGCTTCAAGTTCATAAAGTTTTGTAAGCGTGTAAACGAACTCGAAGAACGCTAAAGCTATGCTAACTTTTACGGTAAAGTTAGCTTTTCCTCGACTAGCACGCATTAAACGCTTGACTCGGTTAGTTGATAGGAGTACGCTTACATAGATGAAACACACCGCTAATACCCCCACAGCATTGGGTATGATGTGTTTCAATAACCCCCGGTCACAGACTGGTGGGAACCCGCGAAGGGAGCAGTACAGCAAAAGAAGAAGCGAGTGTGCAAAGCCTAGGAAACTTAAACACTCGCTTCTCTCGGTTTTCGCCCTTTACCCCGCCGCAAACGGGACTCAGAGCCTTTTTAGGAAACCTGCTATGTGTCAACACTTAGAGACAATCCCATGTAGATCAAGTGTTGACCCGATGCTGACTATAGCAAGACCGGCACGTCCGGCGCTACAGCACAGCACTCACTATGTGTAGGTATGCAGAGCTACCTATAAGTGCTTACGGGTCACTCTTGACGACGTGGGATCGGCCATTAGGAGGCCACCATGACGCATGTAGACGCCGTAACGCCCCTGGCTCTTTCGATCCAGGACACCGCCAAGCAATTAAGCGTTAGCCCGCAAAGTGTCCGAAAGTTAATAGAGCGCGGAGAGCTGAAAACCCGGCGCGTGGGCGTTCGGGTGCTCATCCCCAGGACCGAGCTCGAGCGCTTTCTCTCGATAGGGCAAAAATAAAATGCCCCACTCGAGCGAGAGTGAGGGCAAGGGTGAGCGGGGTAGCTCTACGGTTAGTCTACCACGCCGCGCCGCGCTGCTACACCACCCGTCAGGACGGCTCGAGCGGTTACCTCGCGGGGTGAGGGCGTGAACGGCTTCCTCACCATTGACTACCCCGAGACACAGTGCCCCATATGCGAGAACCAACAGGGAACCGAGCCGGGCGTTTGTCACCTGCTACCAAGTAAGAGCGACCCGATAAGCGTGTTTGTCGCGTTTCTCGCCTGCAAAAACTGTGACCGGATGGTGCGGGAGGGGTCCGAAAAACACCGCGAGAACGTCAGTAAGCGCACCGTGACATTCTTCGGCAACTGGCTCGAGCTGGAGTTCGCGCCGCAGTTTAAGCGGGGCGCGGCATGAGCGCAGCACCTACCCCGCCGACTGTGGATATCGAATCGATTCCGCGCGGGCTACGAGAGTCGCCGCAGTGGGGTATGTGGCGCTACGAAGAGCGCGACGGCAAGCGGACCAAAGTCCCTTATCAGCCGCATCCTACTCAGATAATTAGGGCCAAAGCCGACGATCCAGACACCTGGGGCACCTTCGACGCCGCTGTAAAGGCGCTCGAGACCGGGCGCTATAGCGGTATCGGCTTTGTCTTTACCCCTGACGACCCCTACTGTGGGATCGACCTAGACGGCTGCATCGACGCCGAGACGGGCGAGGTAAACGAACAAGCTGCCGAAATCGTGCGGCGGCTGAACTCCTATACCGAGCTTTCGCCGAGCGGTACGGGGCTGCATATCATCGTCAAAGCGTCCCTCGAGGGGCTCCAGGGGAGGCGCAAGGGCAAGATCGAAATGTACGATTCGGGGCGCTACTTTACTGTCACGGGTAATATCTACGGACGCCAAAGACTCACTCAGCCGCGCCACAATGAGCTTGAGGCGGTACATCAGCTTTTTATCGCCCACGAGCGCCCCAAGGCAGCGCCTAACGACACCGCACGCGCAACTGTGGGGTTAGATGACACCGCTTTGCTCGAGCGGATGTTTGCGAGCAAGAACGGCGGCGGCGTTAAGCGGTTATGGGATGGTGACACGAGCGCCCACGGGGGTGACACGAGCGCCGCCGTTCTCGCGCTACTCTCCCACCTGCTGTGGTGGTGCAACTATGACGCTGCTCGAGCTGACGGGCTTTTTAGACAGTCCGGTTTAATGCGCCCCAAGTGGGATACCAAGCACTCGAGCGACGGCAGCACCTACGGGCAGTTGACGCTAGCAAGAGCAAGTGAGGGCAAAGCGCCGGGAGACGGTTACACACCCGGGCCGCGGGTCACTTTAAAACGGTCACAGGATGATGAGACTGAGCGCGGGCAAAACGAGAGCGACCTACTCGCGTACCTTCGCACCGACTACGGAAACGCCGAGAGGCTGCACGCCCTATACGGACACGAGTTTAGATACTGTCACGCGCTAGGTTTTTTAGTCTGGGACGGTACCCGCTGGCGCGTTGACGAAGGACCGGAGCTTACCCGCCTGGCCTTACTGACCGCCCGGGAGCTTTTTAAGCAAGCGGGAAACGAATCCGACAGCGAACGCCGCGAAGTGTGGGTAAAGCACTCGTTAGCCTGCGAACGGAAAACAGCTATAGCGAACGCCATAGAGCTGGCGAAAAGCATCCCTGGCGTAGTTTTACCCGTTGACGCGCTAGACGCTGACCCGATGCTGCTGAACGTGCAGAACGGAACCTTAGACCTAAGGACCGGCACCCTAAAGCCGCACGACCCGCGCGACCTAATAACGAAGCTTGCACCCGTCACCTTCGACCCAGCGGCGGGGTGCCCGCTATGGCGCGAGTTTCAAGACACCATCTGTGACGGCGACGGCGACTTAATAGCGTTCAAACAGCGAGCGTTCGGATACAGCCTGACCGGGAAAACGTCTGAAGATGCGCTGTTTATAGCCTACGGTAACGGAGCGAACGGTAAGAGTACCGAGCAAAACCTCGTCCTTCGGATACTAGGCGAGTACGCGAACAGCGCGCAGTTTGAAACCTTCGCGGTTAAGAAAAACGAGAGCGTCCGCAACGACCTAGCCGACCTTGTGGGCTCGAGATTCGTGTCTGCAAGCGAGGGCGAGAGCCGACAGCGCCTAGCCGAGGGACTTGTTAAGCAGCTCACTGGTGGGGACGTACTGAAAGCACGATTCCTGCACAAAGAGTTTTTTAGATTCAAACCCGAGTTCAAGCTGTGGCTGGCAACGAATCACAAGCCCGTTATTAGAGGGACGGACGGCGGCATCTGGCGACGGATTCGGCTTGTCCCTTACGCGGTAACCATCCCGCCCGAAAAAAGAGATAACCGCCTCCGGGAAAAGCTCGAGGGCGAGCTGCCCGGTATCCTCAACTGGCTGTTAAAAGGTTGTGCCGGCTGGCTCGAGCATGGCCTACCCGACGTCGAAGCGGTTAATGAGGCGACGAAAAGTTACCGCCAAGAAAGCGACGTGCTCAGCAGCTTTTTAAGCGAGAAATGTATAGCTGACGAGTTGCACCGCGTCCTCGCCAAACCCCTCTATCAGTCATACAAAAAGTTTTGTGAAGACAATGGTGATGATTCGTTTGGCAGCACCATGTTCGGGCGATTGCTTAACGAGCGCGGTTACATGGCCGAGAAAAAGGGCGGAAAAGTTTACCGTTTAGGCTTATCCCTTCAGGAAGAAGCGGGGGAGCAGGACAGTTGAGGCCATTTAGGACAGTTAGGACAGTTTTTCTGGGTTTTTCATATTTTCGCCCTTCATGGGAGAAAACCCGTAGAACTGTCCTAACTGTCCTACTGTCCTGCTACTGTCCTAAGAAAAAATGAATACTTCTCTTCTTGTGGAAAACTACAGGCTCGAGGCATACTGCTTTCGCTAGACAACGGGCAACTTAACTACACCGTTGAAACCCCGTTACCGGCGGGGATAGTTACCACAC
>MWWE01000196.1_pt1 | contig 10767 bp, 8 predicted proteins | sample 1047301 | NCBI WGS metagenome assembly MWWE01 (sample SAMN06349973, study PRJNA376086) | soil metagenome | isolation source: MS1-1 sample Antarctic (ecotone) soil | place: Antarctica
CAAGAACGTTTCGGGGCCGCAGCCGCAAACCAGGGGCTAAGCAACGAGACGCTAGGTCGATGAGAGGGCCGGGGCTCAATACCCCGGCCCTCCTTCTTGCCCCTATTCACCGGAGTGCGTGGAAGAAGCATTCTCCGAAGTCCAAATCCAGCATCGTGCATACCCCGCCCCAGCGGACCGGGGGAATGCCGCTTTTGCCCATGCCTACCGTGCAACCTTGATATCGCTCGCAACGCTCATGAATAGATATGCGGGATCGTAGAGAGTTATGCGCGGGTAGAACTATGCGGGCATAGAGGGCCAAGCGTGGAGCGTGCATCGGGCCGGTCCTATCGAAGCAAGGCATCGAGGGTGAAACGCTTTCTTATGTACGACATTCACAAAGGATTTCATCCGTACACAAGAAACCCGCACAGGACCGGGGCGATGGGGTGCTTTCCCCCGGTCCAGACGGCCCAGGCCGCCGAGCCTTGCAAGGCTGGCTCTATAGGACCGGGGCTGAAGGGGCCAGGGCGTCCACTACGGGCCTCGACGGGCCTTCCTGGTGACCTACTCTACCCCGAAACCTCAGAAGCGATCCTCACCGCTCCGGGGTGCCGTTCTAAGGGTGTACCGCGACCCGAACGCGAACATCAAACCGTCAAAGGAGAAACCCCATACGGGTCGTTTGACGTCAATTATTAATTACTTCAGGAAGGCTTACCCCCTCGAGATGCGGAAATAAAATTTTGGCCCAATTCGGCCCGATTTCTCTCACTTTTTCGCGGATTCGCCCATTTTTGGGATGCAAGAACGCCCGATATTGCATGAACGCGGGGCTCGTCTTTCATCCTGGGCCGATTACGACTTCTTAGCATAGGTATAGGGAAAAGTGCCGTTTCTGGCTGGGTAGGAGGGTGAAGCTCCTGGGCATGAAAAAACCCGGCTTTTTGGTGGCCGGGTTCTCTCAAACGTCCATATTCTCTTTGATTGGCCCCTTAAAGAGCCTCGGAAGGGCCGAAAACGCTGGGATCTCCGAAGCAAATCGCGAACACATCTTCCCAATCGTCGCCCCGGCTCTCTGCGAGGTCGGTTAGGGCCTCCCAGATGCGTTCTTCGGTTGCCCCTGCGGTGCGCAGGGACTCGCCCAGCTCCTCGTAAGGTCTTTCGTCTGGAAGGTCGGCCGTCTCCTGCTCCTCATCGGTGATGAAGCCGGGTATCCCCGCAATCTCCTGATCCTCGTGTGCCGCTGCTTCGCGTACGGCCTTCTCGAGTTCGCGTGTGTCAGTTTTCGTCTGCGTCATGCGGTACCTCCGTGTCTCGGATAGTTTTCGGTTGCTTCGGTTCTGCGCGGGCAGGATTTGTCAGGCAACTCGCCGGGTCGCGTAGCTTTTCCTTAAGCCCAGCTCCTCCAGGGCAGACGTCACCTCATAGCAGGTGGGCTTTCCGGGGTACAACTCGAAGGCCCAAATGGTGTTCGCGATCCATGAGGGCGTCTCGTCGGTGGCCTGCGGGTTGCGTTCCAGGTAGTCATGCAGCGCCACGGCGAGCGGGGACGGAAGGGGCTTCTCCTCGATGCCACTAAAATCTTCTTCTATCATGGCAACCTCCCCCCTGATCGGTTCTTTGTCTACTGGCCGTTCCTTGCGGGTGCGATACGCTTCCCGATCCCGCTCGTGCCGCTCTCTCTGACGGCGTGCCGCCTCGTTACAACCCGATAACTCCAGCTCCTCTCCCAAAGCCTCACCGACATTTACAGCGGGAATATACCCCGCCCCGGTATCCTTCAGTAGACCGGCTACGATCATGGGGTTCGTGTGCCGCGCTTTCAGGTTGTTTGGACGAATGCCGGTACGCTCCGAGAGCAGCGATAAGGAAACGGTGCTCCGTGACACCAGAACCATATCGAGTATCCAGCCCTTCACCTTGCCGAGCTTCTTGAGGGGATCTTGCTTGCCCTTCGGTAAGCGCCTGCCGTTCCTGTCGAAGTCGGGCATGTCGGGAGCCGGATTCCGAAGATTTTGGGTTTGACTCAAAACCGTACATTCACTTCTTATAGACACAGTGTTGTTGGTAACTAATAAACTAAGGACCATCTCTTTCCTTATAAGAGACTGATACGGTTTTGAGTCAACGGTTTTCAGGCCGTATGTGTCAGCCTTACCTTTTTTGCCGCTTGCCACCTTCACCAACAAACTGTGGTTATCCCGAAGGCGGCGCAACGAATTGCTGACGGTTTCTAAGGAGCCGATACCCGCCGCCTCCGCGCACTCCCGTTCGCCTATCCCCGCGGTGGTCTTATTCGTCCTGTACATGATTCCGAGGATCGCCCGGTACACGAAGTAGTCCGTCGCCGCGGCGTCCGTCCTGGGGGCTCCCTCGCCCCACTGGTGGCCCATCAGCGCGTACACCATGTTGCTCTGCAGAATCTCCCGCGTCGTTTCCTTCGGCTTGCTGTGCTCTGGGTCGTAAACCTTGCCGACGGCCTCACACGCCCTCTTGATCGTTCTCTGCCGGTAATTTTTCCTGCCGGTCCATTTTTTGCGCCGTCCTAGTGCGCTCTGCGAGAACAGCCGCTCCATCTGGTCCGGGTCTTTGCCCGTCCAAAACGCTAGCATCTTTAGCAGCTCGTAGTCGGACCTGCTGTGGTCGCCCCCGGTCGGATTGCCCCGGTCGAATAGGGCTTCAAACTTGCGCCCGAGTTGGCTAGCTTTCGCTTTCTCCAGTACCGAGAGGTCGTCCAGCGTGCCCTGAGAGCTACGAGGTTGCCGTCTCCCGGCCTGCGGGGCCTGGTCTGGCGGCCACAGCCGCCCGTAGATTTCCTCTAGCTCGGCCTGGCGCTTCTCGACGGTTTCACCGGCGAACCTCTCCCCCGTGAAGGTGAAGAACCTCCCGGAGTCGTACATCTCGATGTCTCCGGTCCTGCAACGGTCTCCAGGCTTGCTTGCCTTGATCCATACCTTCAACCCCGTACCGCTAGGACTAACCTCAGTGTAGCTTGCCAGCTTCTCGACTATCTCCATAGCCCACGGTGCAACTTCGCCATTCTCTACGCAGTCGTCGAGGTCCACGCCGGTGTACGGATCATCCCCCGAGAATACGAACCCGATACCAGCACAGCCGTACTCCTCGACTGCCGTAGTCGCCTGCGTGATGCTTCCCCACGTCCGGGCGTTGGTTGTGTCGGCCCGCTCACCGGTGCGAGGGTTGATGGGAAGTTTTGGCTGCTTGCCGTTGTGTTTCTTCGCTCCCCATCTCCATGCTACCCAATGGTCGGTTTGGCTTAGCTCAAGCTCCGCGCGTAATACCTTCGCCCCGGGTGGTGTGGGGGTGGTAAAGATATGATGGTGTGAAAAATTATGGGGCTGTGGGTATACTTCCATTATGCCTCCTGATGTAGCAGGGGGTTTTAGATTCGCCCTGATGTCTTGGCAGGCATCAGGGCTTTCTCTATGTCTTGGTTGGCATGTTACATCCTCTTGCTGTGAAAGTCGCGCTTTGCGCTGTTCGTCTCGGTCATCCTTTTGCGGTGCGCGACCCTACTCTACCCACCATACCAGACGGGTAGGACGGATTTGCCCGACTGCTTGGGGATAAGGTCGTCCTTCTCGATAGGCATAGGACCTGCCGAGTGCGAACATATGCCCGCGCATACTCGCGGCATTCTGCTACCCTGCGGTGAACCTAGGACGGGGGGAGGACGGGGGGGAGGACGGAGTGGCTGACAGGAGGGTGACGTTGCGGGAGGCGTCCGTACTGCTTGGCGTCTCCGAAGGGGCTATCAGAAAACGTGTAGCCAGGGGCACTATACGCTCTGATGTAGGGGAGAATGGACGCCGGTACGTCTACTTGGACGAAGGGACTGACAAAGGGGCGGATGCGTCCTCCCCTCATGAGTCCGATGCTTTAAGATCCGGGACCGAGCTGGTGGACGAGCTGCGCGACCGGGTGCACTTCCTCGAGGAGCAGCTTGCTCAGGCTAACGAGCGGGACCGGGAGAACCGCCGCCTGCTGGCCGGCCTCATCGAGCGCGTTCCGCAGCTGGAAGCTCCGAGGGACCCGGGCGAAACCCAAGAGCCCGCAGAAAGCCCGCAAACGGTCGAGGAGGAGCCGGATAGGGCGGAGCCCCGGTCCGATGCGGGAGGGGCGCAGGGTACCGCACAGCGCCGCCCGTGGTGGCGTAGGATCTTCGGAGGGTAGTGTGCTTACCGGCATAGTTGTTGGGGCAGTTGTGGCGATAGTGAGTGCGCTCGTCACTTACATCGCAGGCTTGAAGATGCAACGGGATAGATGGCGTCGAGAGGATCAGCTCGCCAGCCGCGACCGCGCCATCGAGATCAAGAGGGCAGCACGCTTGATCTCTGCGGAACTGCTTCGCTTTCAAGTGGCGGCGGATAATTTTGTTGAGAGCAAAGACTGGTATTCGGTTGCGGAGCTTACAACAGAAGCGTGGGAGAACCATAGGGACATCATTGCTAAGGGTTTGTCAGAGAGCGACTGGAACGCGGTGCTGATAGCGGTTCAAGCGGCAGAAAACCTCCTCACGATAAAAGGTATGCAAGGCGATCAACCCGGCGATATTGACGAGACGATGGCAGAGGGGATTCTTCGCATTCACAGGGCCATCGAGGCCGGACGCAGCTCCCTCGCTCCATACGTGCGTGATACTCCTCCGCCCACATCTGGTAACGCGGCAATCAACCCCTAGCCTGCATTCGGACAATCTACGCTATTCACCCACGCTGATGGATAGATATACGGGATCGTGGTTATGCGCGGGTAGAACTACGCGGGCAGAGAGGTTCAAGTGTGGAGTGTGCACCGGGCCGGTCCTATCGAAGCAAGGCAGCGAAAGCAAAAGGTTTTCTTATGTATACGTAAACCTCCATAAGCTTCAATCTATACATAAGAAAGCGCATGGGACCGGGGCGATGAGGTTTTTCCCCCGGTTCCGACGCCCCTAGACGCCTACCCTGGCAAGGCTGGCCCTATAGGACCGGGGCTGAGGGGGCTGTGTGCTTCACTGACAGCCTGCGGGTACGTTCTGGTGTCCTCATACCCCTAAACGCTTAGACGGGCTTACAGCGGCTCTGCCGTGCCGTTTTAAGGTCTGCCGTTCGCGCACTCCAACATCAAACCTTCTGAAAGGAGAAATGGCTCAGATCTACACGGGAGTCAGGACGCAAACGAAGACCCCCCGTCGCGGTGCTTACCCCTGAAAAATCCTAGAATAATTTTTTCGGCCAATTTCTTTCACTTTTTGACGGATTCGCCCATCCTGGGGATGCAATATCGGGCGTTCTTGCATGAATGCGGGCCTCGCCTTTCACCCTTAACCTATCGGGGCTTTCCAGCATAGGTATAGGCGAAACTGCCGTTTCTGGCTGGGTAGGAAAATGAAGACCGCATGAAAAAGCCCGCCTTTGGGGTGGGCGGGCTCTCTCATACTCTGTATTTTGTCCTAATTACCGCTTAAAACGGTTCGGAAGGGCCGAAAACGCTGGGATCTCCGAAGCAAACCGCGAACACTTCTTCCCAATCGTCGCCCCGGCTCTCTGCGAGGTCGGTTAGTGCCTCCCAGATGCGTTCTTCGGTTGCCCCCGCGATACGTAGGGACTCGGCCAGCTCCTCGTAAGGTCTTTCGTCTGGAAGGTCGGCTGTCTCCTGCTCCTCATCGGTAATGAAGCCGGGTATCCCCGCAATCTCCTGATCCTCGTGTGCCGCTGCTTCGCGTACGGCCTTCTCGAGTTCGTGTGTGTCAGTTTTCGTCTGCGTCATGCGGTACCTCCGTGTCTCGGATAGTTTTCGGTTGCTTCGGTTCTGCGCGGGCAGGATTTGTCAGGCAACTCGCCGGGTCGCGTGGCTTTTCCTTAAGCCCAGCTCCTCCAGGGCAGACGTCACCTCATAGCAGGTGGGCTTTCCGGGGTACAGCTCGAAAGCCCAAATGGTGTTCGCGATCCATGAGGGCGTCTCGTCGGTGGCCTGCGGGTTGCGTTCCAGGTAGTCATGCAGCGCCACGGCGAGCGGGGACGGAAGGGGCTTCTCCTCGATGCCACTAAAATCTTCTTCTATCATGGCAACCTCCCCCCTGATCGGTTCTTTGTCTACTGGCCGTTCCTTGCGGGTGCGATACGCTTCCCGATCCCGCTCGTGCCGCTCTCTCTGACGGCGTGCCGCCTCGTTACAACCCGATAACTCCAGCTCCTCTCCCAAAGCCTCACCGACATTTACAGCGGGAATATACCCCGCCCCGGTATCCTTCAGTAGACCGGCTACGATCATGGGGTTCGTGTGCCGCGCTTTCAGGTTGTTTGGACGAATGCCGGTACGCTCCGAGAGCAGCGATAAGGAAACGGTGCTCCGTGACACCAGAACCATATCGAGTATCCAGCCCTTCACCTTGCCGAGCTTCTTGAGGGGATCTTGCTTGCCCTTCGGTAAGCGCCTGCCGTTCCTGTCGAAGTCGGGCATGTCGGGAGCCGGATTCCGAAGATTTTGGGTTTGACTCAAAACCGTACATTCACTTCTTATAGACACAGTGTTGTTGGTAACTAATAAACTAAGGACCATCTCTTTCCTTATAAGAGACTGATACGGTTTTGAGTCAACGGTTTTCAGGCCGTATGTGTCAGCCTTACCTTTTTTGCCGCTTGCCACCTTCACCAACAAACTGTGGTTATCCCGAAGGCGGCGCAACGAATTGCTGACGGTTTCTAAGGAGCCGATACCCGCCGCCTCCGCGCACTCCCGTTCGCCTATCCCCGCGGTGGTCTTATTCGTCCTGTACATGATTCCGAGGATCGCCCGGTACACGAAGTAGTCCGTCGCCGCGGCGTCCGTCCTGGGGGCTCCCTCGCCCCACTGGTGGCCCATCAGCGCGTACACCATGTTGCTCTGCAGAATCTCCCGCGTCGTTTCCTTCGGCTTGCTGTGCTCTGGGTCGTAAACCTTGCCGACGGCCTCACACGCCCTCTTGATCGTTCTCTGCCGGTAATTTTTCCTGCCGGTCCATTTTTTGCGCCGTCCTAGTGCGCTCTGCGAGAACAGCCGCTCCATCTGGTCCGGGTCTTTGCCCGTCCAAAACGCTAGCATCTTTAGCAGCTCGTAGTCGGACCTGCTGTGGTCGCCCCCGGTCGGATTGCCCCGGTCGAATAGGGCTTCAAACTTGCGCCCGAGTTGGCTAGCTTTCGCTTTCTCCAGTACCGAGAGGTCGTCCAGCGTGCCCTGAGAGCTACGAGGTTGCCGTCTCCCGGCCTGCGGGGCCTGGTCTGGCGGCCACAGCCGCCCGTAGATTTCCTCTAGCTCGGCCTGGCGCTTCTCGACGGTTTCACCGGCGAACCTCTCCCCCGTGAAGGTGAAGAACCTCCCGGAGTCGTACATCTCGATGTCTCCGGTCCTGCAACGGTCTCCAGGCTTGCTTGCCTTGATCCATACCTTCAACCCCGTACCGCTAGGACTAACCTCAGTGTAGCTTGCCAGCTTCTCGACTATCTCCATAGCCCACGGTGCAACTTCGCCATTCTCTACGCAGTCGTCGAGGTCCACGCCGGTGTACGGATCATCCCCCGAGAATACGAACCCGATACCAGCACAGCCGTACTCCTCGACTGCCGTAGTCGCCTGCGTGATGCTTCCCCACGTCCGGGCGTTGGTTGTGTCGGCCCGCTCACCGGTGCGAGGGTTGATGGGAAGTTTTGGCTGCTTGCCGTTGTGTTTCTTCGCTCCCCATCTCCATGCTACCCAATGGTCGGTTTGGCTTAGCTCAAGCTCCGCGCGTAATACCTTCGCCCCGGGTGGTGTGGGGGTGGTAAAGATATGATGGTGTGAAAAATTATGGGGCTGTGGGTATACTTCCATTATGCCTCCTGATGTAGCAGGGGGTTTTAGATTCGCCCTGATGGTCTTGGCAGGCATCAGGGCTTTCTCTATGTCTTGACCGGCATGTTACATCCTCTTGCCGCTAAAGTCGCGCTTCATGCTGCTCGTCCCAGGCATTTCCCCGTATGTGACGCTGCCCTTCCCACCATACCAGACAGGTGGGAAGGACTTTCCCCGGCTGTTTGCGGATAAGATCCTCCTTCTCGATAGGCATACGACCGGCTGAACTCGAACATATGCCCGCGCATAATCGCAGGGTGCTGCTATCCTGCGCCTAAGTGCGACGGTGAGGAGCGACGGATGAGCGACGAGTCTCACGACATACGCGACAATATGACCGTGGCCGAGGCCGCACGAATGCTTGGTATCACAGAGGGAGCGGTGCGAAAGCGTGTTGAGCGTGGCAAGCTGGCAGCCGAGCACATGGCGGACGGTCGGCTCTTGGTGTACCTAGACCACGACGCGACTACGACCGACAAGACGCGCGACCGACTGCGACCGTCGCGAGACGAGCGGTATACGAAGAGCCTGGAGGACCAGGTGCAATACCTACGTGGGCAGCTCGACCAGGAGCGGGATGCGAACCGGGAAAACCGTCGCATCATCGCGGGCCTTACCCAGCGCATCCCCGAGCTGGAAGCTGCCGGCCCCTCGGAGCCTCCAGAAGCCTCGCAGACGGCCGGGGAGGGGCCGGATAGGGCAGAGCCCCGGCCCGCCACAGGAGCGCCTCAGGAGGGCGCACAGCGTCGACCGTGGTGGCGTAGGGTTCTCGGTGGGTAGCACGGTCCCGTGGTGGGTGGCGCTCGCCGCCCCTGCGGTGGCCCTCCTCAGCACGGCGGTGACCCTCTGGTTCACCAACCGCGGGGAAGAAAAACGACAAGAGTACGAGAAGGCAAGGCAAGAGAGGGAGATCGAAGAGCGTCGCTGGGCCACGCTGCGGGAAGAGCGGCTGCGGGCTTACTCGACCTTCGCAAGGCTGACGAAGAGGGTGGATGCCAGGAACCCGTCGCCGGAGAAGGAGTTGGCAGAGGCGCACTCTGAGATAGAGATGCTGACCGACAACGCCGAGTTGATCCTAGCCGCGACAATACTGCTTCGGGACTGGGGTGAAGCGTGGGAGCACGGACGGCGGGCGATCGAAGAAGGCGGAGAGGAACCGTATAGTACAGCGGAGTTCATAAACATGAGGGATCGGCTGGACGGTCGCAGGACCGTATTCATGCGACTAGCCAAGGACGAAACGAAGCCACCGGACATTCCTAGACCTCCTCAGGAGGGCGCACAGAGGGCCCCGCAGCGAGGCCGTTAGAGGAGTAGAGCCCCGGCCCTACAGGCTCCGCGCGCTGTCTTATGTACAAGATGAGGATCACTACATAGTGTCGTACATAAGAACCGGATAATACCTTTGAGGTATTACGCCCCCTTGCGGACCTTACTCGTTGGGGCGGGGCCGAGCGGCGCCTAGATCCTGAACTCCTCCGACCTGAAGGACTCCCCGAGCCGTTCCCTGGCGGCCTGGACAAACTCGGGGTGGCTCACGATCTGGCGGACCTCCTCCCGGGAGAGGTTGCGGCGCACGTAGTCCTCCTGGAGCGCCTGCTGCAGGGGCACGTCGCCCTTGTCCATGCGGTCGATGAGGTAACGCATGACCTTCTGCTGGCGTTGGGAGAGGGAAGAGGCGTCCGCGCCGCCGAAAAGCCGCTGCCAGAAGGACGGTCGCTCGCTCATATTGATCCTCAGCTCCTTCATTCTCGCTCCTTGCCCGTGGACCCGATCTTAACCCACAAGGGCCCACGAGCCCCGTTCGACCGAACGCGCAAAAGATGCTCTCCGAACTTCGCCCTGAGGGGATTCTACGAAGTTCGTAGAGAATGTTTTATAAACCTAGACCATATAGGGTATGCGTCCCACTCGTTAGGTATGTTACGATCCTTTCGCGCGCAGGGGCGGGGGGCTAACACACACCTTTCTTCCTCCGCCCCGCTAAGGAAAGAAGGGTGTATGGGGATGAGACGGACCGCTCTGTTGTTGGCCTCTATCTCGGCAACGCTGCTACTTGCTAGCGGGGTCGCGCTGGCCGCTTCTTTCCCCGGCCACTGGGAGAGCGTCACGGGCGAAGAGAGCCTCTACTACTACAATCCCGAGAAGGTTTACCCCGCGGTGGTGGAGGAAGAGGCGCGAGGGTGGACCGCCCTGGACGGCAGGTTCAACGGCAGGGGCGTGCGCCTCATCGAGGTAGGTAGTCAGGCCGAGGCCACCGTGCTCATCGACGGCTACCGCGACTGCGACAACAAAGACTTGCTGGGCGTATCCCGGAACCGCGAACGCGGCCCGAACCTGCTCGGGATCAACACCTGCGCCCTGGACGGCCGGAGTAGGAAGATGCGCGAGCACGTGATCACGCACGAGTTCGGCCACCACCTGGGCAGCGGCCACCAGCCGCGGAAGTTTTGCGAGACGTCGGTCATGCTGGAGCTGGTACCGTGCGGAAGGGAACGTACCGTGCTCACGAAACCCGGGACGACGGACGTGAGCTGGTACAAGAACAGATGGGTGTCCTAAGTGCAAGGCAGGAGAGGGCAGGCAAAGCTCTATTCGCCCGAGTGCGTGGAAGTGTAATTCCCGGAAGTTGCCAAACTAGCCAAGGCGGGTATGCTACGATGATCACAAAACCCTGAATGTAGAGGCTTAGAAGCCCGCCCTCACCACATGGGCGCCCAACGAGACGGGCTGAGCCAATGGCGCAACCGGCTACCTCCTGACAGAGAGGCGGGCCGGTTTTTGCTTGGGGAAGGCATAAAGACGGGAGGGAGCCTTAGGCGAACCGTCAAGAGGGAAGCACGAATAAGGTAGTGGAAAGCAAGAAGGGGAGGTAGCGCAGATGAGACGCATGGTTTTGCTCCTTACGGC
>MWWE01000198.1_pt1 | contig 10751 bp, 9 predicted proteins | sample 1047301 | NCBI WGS metagenome assembly MWWE01 (sample SAMN06349973, study PRJNA376086) | soil metagenome | isolation source: MS1-1 sample Antarctic (ecotone) soil | place: Antarctica
AAATAAATGTATTCAATACTTCATAATCCTCCATATTGATTATGAAATATAAAATTGTAGAAGGAATATTTTGATTGATATAAATTAAACAGACTCCTGATCTAAAACAATTTCACTTTGATCTACGGGTGCTTTTGAATAAGTTGGGCAGGTTCTCTCTGTACAGCTCGTTGCAAATAAAACTACAGCTGCGAATAATAAAGCGAAAGACTTTTTCATGGGAATATATAGTAATTGAAAATATTAGATTCTATTTATTTAATAATTGATTTCTGTACTTAGTATTTCATTCATATTGTTTGAATATAATTTAAAAACAGAAACAATTTAGCTAAGAATAAAGTATTAATTGGAACCTAAAATTAAATTATTTAAGATTCAAATATATTAAGAGATTCAATTCTGTTCTTTAAAAAAAAATCCAATAAGGTACATGTGCATCTAACTTATTAATATTATAGGTGTACCAGGCTTCTTTTTCTGATGATTTTAATGTAAAAATATGAATTACTTATCTAACTTCTATGTTTTCTGATTATTATTTGAACATTATAAATACCTTTATGTAATGCAAAAAATCTTATATTATTATGTTAGGCTATAGATTTACTGAATATATTCCTGAAACTTCTTCAGAAGGGACTGCTTTTGATAATCTTCTTAAGATTTTTCTTCAGCTGCTCATTGTAACTTCTGGAAATGTAGCAGAGGCTTTGCAATGGTTAACCAATCTGGACAAAAAATACAAAGTTTCTTCTGATCAATATGGCATTGGAGATTTTATTGAAGATTTAAAGACGCAAGGTTATCTAACTGAAGACAATGAAAAAGGAGGTTTTAAAATAACGCCTAAAAGCGAGCAAAAAATTAGAAAAAGTTCTCTAGAGGAAATCTTTGGGAAATTAAAAAAGACTTCAAGAGGAAACCATTCCACCACCTTTAATGGCCAGGGTGATGAGCAGGGCACCGACCGGAGAGACTTTCAATTTGGAGACAACCTGGATCAGATTGCCGTAACAGATTCTATCAGAAATGCTCAGATCAATCATGGCTTTAGCAATTTCATGCTAACAGAAGATGATCTTGAAGTATTGGATACTGAATTCAAGACCCAGACTTCAACTGTGCTGATGATTGATATCTCACATTCCATGATCTTATATGGTGAAGACAGAATTACCCCTGCTAAGAAAGTTGCCATGGCTTTGGCAGAACTAATTACCACAAAGTATCCCAAAGACACTTTAGATATTCTGGTGTTTGGGAATGATGCATGGCAGATTCAAATAAAGGATCTTCCATATTTGGAAGTTGGGCCTTATCATACCAATACAGTAGCGGGCCTTGAGCTGGCGATGGACCTGCTGAGAAAGAGAAAAAATAAAAATAAGCAGATCTTTATGATAACGGATGGCAAGCCTACCTGCCTAAAGCAAGGTATCAAATATTATAAGAACAGCTTTGGGCTGGACAGTAAAATCCTGAGCAAAACCCTGAATCTTGCTGCTCAGTGCCGAAAAATAAATATTCCCGTCACAACTTTTATGATAGCATCCGATCCATATCTTAAAGAATTTGTGAAGGAATTCACTAAAACCAATAATGGCAATGCCTACTATAGTAGTTTACAGGGACTTGGAAATCTGATTTTTGAAGATTATAAAAGAAACAGAAAAAAGAATTTTTAAAACATTCCTTATCAAAGCAGATTCTCATAAATAAATTATCCTTTATCAGTAGTAATATTTTAAAACCTGTAACTCCCTTAATCAAAAATTGATGCAGTATAAAAACATTTCCTCTAAAGATAAGCTTAAAATCCAGACTTTAGGAGAACTTAAAGCTTTAGGTTATCAACCACTTTCGATTAAAGACGAGCTCAGGAAAAACCTCATTGAAAAACTCAGAAAAAAAGAACAGGTTTTTGAGGGAATTTGGGGATATGAAGAATCCGTGATTCCAGATATAGAAAGAGCTATATTGTCCCGGCATAATATTAACCTACTGGGGCTGCGGGGACAGGCAAAAACAAGGCTAGCCAGGATGATGGTGGAACTGTTAGATGAATATATTCCCGTAATCACAGGGGCGGACTTAAATGATGATCCTATGCTTCCTTTATCAAGATTTGGGAAGGATCTGGTTGAAGAAGAAGGAAATAATACGCCTGTATTCTGGATGCACCGGTCAGAAAGGTATACGGAAAAACTGGCGACACCTGATGTTTCGGTAGCCGATCTTATTGGCGATGTGGACCCTATTAAAGCCGCCACATTAAAATTGCCTTATTCTGATGAGCGGGTAATCCATTACGGACTTATTCCCCGATCTCACAGAGGCATATTCGTAATAAATGAGTTGCCCGACCTGCAGCCCAGGATCCAGGTTGCCTTATTCAATATCCTCCAGGAAGGGGATATTCAGATCCGTGGCTTTAAGCTCAGGCTGCCTTTGGACATACAATTTGTATTTACAGCAAACCCTGAAGATTATACCAACAGGGGAAGCATCGTTACTCCTCTTAAAGATAGAATTGACAGCCAGATTATTACCCATTATCCCAAATCGCTGGATACCGGACGGAAAATTACCGAGCAGGAAGCCAGGATCAATAAAGAACAAAAAGATAAGGTAAAGGTCAACGACCTGGCAAAGGATCTTATAGAACAAATCGCTTTTGAGGCAAGGGAAAGCGAATATGTAGATGCCAAAAGCGGTGTTTCTGCAAGATTGACTATATCTGCCTATGAAAATTTAGTCAGTGCTGCAGAGCGAAGAGCTATCTTAAATGATGAAAATGAAACCTTTATCCGGGTTTCAGATTTTGTGGGTGTAATTCCTGCCATAACAGGAAAAGTGGAGCTGGTATATGAAGGCGAGCAGGAAGGGCCGGGAATAGTAGCTCATAATCTTGTAGGGAAAGCCGTTCGAAAGCAATTTTTAAATTATTTGCCCAACCCGGAAGACCAAAGAAAACAAAAGGATAAAAATCCTTATAAAAAAATAATTAATTGGTTTGGGGAAGGCAACCAGGTAGATTTATTAAATGACCTTAACAGCCAGGAGTACAAAAAGATATTGATAAATGTGCCGGGACTTAAAGACCTGATTGAAAACCTGCATGGTAAAGCCAATGCTGCTACCAAACTGTTTTTGATGGAATTTGCCTTGCATGGCCTTGCAGAATATAGTTTGCTAAGTAAAAAACAGCTTTCTTCAGGCCTTCAGTTTAAGGACCTTCTTAGCAGCATGTTTTCAATGCCTGATCTGGAAGAAGATGATGATGATGATTTCAGACGGTAATTATTTATATTATTTGTTATAAAGATGAAAAATGACTTTTCAGGAGCTAAAGTCTATTGTTGTAAAAGGTGAGAGCGAAGTTCTGGAATTTAAGAGAAAAATTGCACATCCGGAGAAAATCGTTAAAGAAGTAGTAGCATTTGCCAATACTAAAGGAGGATTGCTACTGATTGGAGTGGATGATAACGGAACTTTACCGGGATTAAAATTTGCTGATGAAGAGCATTATGTTTTAGAAGCTGCTTTACATAAATATTGTAAGCCGGCAATTCAATATTCTGTCCAAACCATAAACCTTTCAGAAAAAAAAGCCATAATCTGCTATACAATTTTTGAAAGTAATTATAAACCTCATTATGTAATTGAAGATTTCTCTACAAACAGAGGCACAGCCTATGTAAGGGTAGCAGATAGAAGTGTGCAGGCCAGCAAGGAGGTGAGGGAAATTCTTAAAAGATCAAGAAAGCAAAAAGACATAAAATTCCATTATGGAGAAAAAGAACAACTATTGATGTCTTTCCTGGCAAAAAATGACCACATAACCCTGGAACAATTTAAAAATTTAGCCGGCATATCCCGTTATTTGGCTTCTAAAACATTAATTATTTTAGTTTTAGCTAATGTGCTGAAAATCAAACCCAACGAAAAAGAGGATATTTATCTTTTGAAATCCAATAATTAAGTCATACTTTACTTTTCAGGAGTTCTCTGTTCAGGAGTTCTTTCATAATCAAAAACAGGTGGGATTATTTATGAACAGAGACCTTTAATATTTTGGTCTCATTAAATTATGGTAAATTTCGATTTGTGATTTTTTATATTCAATCACTCACAAAAACAAACATTCAATATTAACCTCATGAGCATTAAAAATAAATCTACAAAAATCTTTGTCCTTGATACTTCTGTAATACTTTATTCTCATGATGCTATCATGAACTTTGATGAACATGATGTTGGTATACCCATAACTGTGCTGGAGGAGTTGGATAATTTTAAAAAAGGCAATGATACAAAGAATTTTGAAGCCCGTGAATTTATAAGACTGATGGATAAGCTTTCTGAAGATCAAATGCTTCAGGATTGGATTCCTTTAAATGGAAAGGGAAAAGGAAAGTTTAAAGTTTTAATGAACACCAGCAGTGAGGTAAATGCTGAAGAGATTTTTGATGAGAAAAAAGCAGATCATAAAATATTAAATTCAGCTTTGAAGCTTCAGCAGGAGGTAAAGGATAAAAAAGTAATTCTTGTCACCAAGGACATCAACCTGCGCCTGAAAGCTAAATCATTAAATTTGCCGGCGGAAGATTACGAAACAGGAAAGATTAAAAATGTAAATACTCTTTATAATGGAAAGACCGTGCTTGATAAAGTCCCTACAGAGCATGTAAATAAACTTTATGAGAATGGATTTTGTGAAACTGAAGCGATTTTAAAAAAGAATAAGCCTTCTGATAATAATTATTTTATTCTGAAGAGTGATAAAAACAGTGTACTGGCCTACTATAATCCGGTTACCAAACAAATAGAGAAAGTTGAAAAGAAGATGGTTTATGGAATAAAACCCCGCAACGCAGAACAAACTTTCGCCATACATGCAATTTTAAACCCGGAGGTAAAACTTGTTACCATTCAGGGTGTAGCAGGAACAGGAAAAACCCTTCTTGCTTTGGCTGGAGCTTTGGAGCAGCGCAGAAATTACAAACAAATTTATCTTGCCCGCCCTATTGTTCCCTTATCAAATAAAGATATCGGTTACCTTCCAGGTGACATAAAATCAAAGCTGAATCCTTATATGGAGCCTTTATGGGATAATTTAAAATTCATACAAAATCAATATAATGAATCGGATAAAGATTATTCAAGACTTACAGAAATGATAAGCTCCGAGAAGCTTATGATTACTCCTTTGGCCTATATAAGGGGCAGGAGCTTGTCAAATATCTTTTTCATTGTAGATGAGGCTCAAAATCTTACACCTCATGAAGTAAAAACAATTATAACCCGGGCTGGAGAAAATTCTAAAATAGTTTTTACCGGTGACATTTATCAAATCGATACGCCATACCTGGATTCTCAGAGCAACGGCCTTTCCTACCTGATTGACAGGATAAAAAACCATCCCCTATATGCACATGTAACTTTGGAAAAAGGAGAAAGATCAGAGCTGGCCAATCTTGCCAATGATTTATTATAAGTTGTTTAGCTTATGTTTCCAGGTCAGTTGCAGATTATATGTTAAAAAAGTGGATATACTTACTTCAAGAGAAAAGCTCTTTAAGAATATTTTATCTTTGCGTTTATTAGTAGTTAGGTATTTCTGATTTTTAAAAACCACACGAGCTGTTTGTAATGTAAAAAACCGCCTGTTAAATATAGGATGTCTTGAAAAATTTATCTTTTAGATCTGAATGAACAATCTGTATTGGATCCTGTTTAACGTCTTTATTTTAGGGCTGCTAATGCTGGATCTTTTAGTAATCCACAAAAAGAATCACGTAATAAAAGTAAAAGAAGCCCTTAAATGGAGTGCCTTTTGGATATCTCTTGCTTTGATTTTTAATGTATTGATTTATTATTGGTTTGGCTATGCCAAAGCCCTGCAGTTCTTAACCGGATATCTAATAGAAAAATCATTAAGCGTAGATAATTTATTTGTCTTCCTGATCGTATTCTCCTACTTTAAGGTGCCTGCGAAATATCAACATAAGGTGCTTTTCTGGGGCATTTTAGGGGCTTTAGTTTTCAGGGCCATCTTTATACTCGCCGGTCTTACACTCATCGAAAAATTTCATTTTGCAATTTATTTCCTTGGAGCTTTTTTAATTATAGGTGGATTAAAAATGCTGTTCCAGAAAGACCTTGAGATAGATCCTGGTAAAAGCTTTATTATTAAAGTTGCAAGGAAATTTCTACCTGTGCTGAAATCATACCATGAAGATAAATTTTTTATCATCAGAAATTCTGTTATATATGCTACGCCGTTATTTATTGTATTGATTGTTGTAGAAACAACCGATATTATATTTGCACTTGATTCCATTCCCGCTATTATTGCAATATCAACGGATCCGTTTATTGTTTACTCCTCAAATATATTTGCTATTCTAGGCTTGAGATCCTTATTTTTTGCTTTATCAGGTATCATGGTAATTTTCCATCACCTGAAATACGGGCTTTCCATCATCTTGATATTTGTAGGAGTTAAACTTTTAGTAATGGATATTTATAAAATCGATATTGTATATTCATTATTATTCATAGGACTTGTATTGATTTCTTCAATTGTTGCTTCCATATTGTTCCCTAAAAAAATAAACCTGGAACCTACAAAAAAGGCTGAGGCAGTATGATTTTAAATTTAAAGTATTCAATCCTGTTAATCCCGATTGAATAAATTATAATGAAAATTTCATACATTAGAAAATAAGGATCTTATCCGATAAGGGAATTTTTCAATAAGAGATTCCAAAGAAAAAAAAGAGGCAACTCATTAATGGGCTGCCTCTTTTTTATTTAAGACATTTTACGATCTATCTTTGACAGAAGGAGATAATAAAATGTTCCAACAAATACAAGGGAAAAAACTATAGCAGAATAGAAAATAAATTGCAAGGTGTTGAATAGAGTCTTCATAAGCTACAATTTTATTATGTTCAAATTTACATAAGCTACTGCAGCAAAATAAATGCTTTGAAAGGCTTTACTTTCTTATGTAAGATAATTAAGGGAGTAGTCATAAATTTGCCATCAGCCCCAAACACTAAAAGAATTCAAATTTCTTTTCATAAAAAAAGCTGCCAAAGGACAGCTTCGTATTTATTCATCTTAATAAGGCTAAACTCCTATGGCCTCCACTGATTGAATCTCGGGTATCATTCGCTTTAAAAGATTTTCAATACCTGCTTTTAAAGTTATTGTTGATGATGGACACCCACTGCATGCTCCCTGAAGCAATACCTTAACAACTCCATCTTCATAGGAATGAAAGCTTATTGCACCTCCATCCTGTTCTACTGCAGGCCTTATATATTCATCAAGAATGTTTTTGATCTTCATATTAATTTCAGTATCATCTTCTTCAAATTCATCCTCCTGCACATCCAGAATCAGGGGCTTATCTGCTTGAAGATACTCCTTAATTAGTGATTTTAGTTCATTATTGATCTCAATCCAGTCTATATCAGGATTTTTTGTAATGGTAATAAAGTTACTCATGAAGAATACACGCTCAACATAAGGTAGCTGAAATAGCTCACTGGCAAGTGGAGATGCATTAGCAGATTCTTTATCTGGAAAATCAAAACTTATACCTTCAGGAAGCAGCATATAATTTACCACAAACTTCATAGAGTTTGGGTTTGGATTGGCTTCCATATATAAATTTATATGACGGGAATTTTGCTTTTCCTGGTCTTTTGTTAACATGATTTTAGTATTTAATATGTTAGATTAACAAATTATATAAAATTTCGTTCCTGCATTCCAGGAATTACATTGCAATTTTTCTGATCATCCCATCGGGCAATTCTCCTTCTGTACTGGCTACCACCATGGTTACAGAGGCATCCCCGGTAACATTTACAACAGTGCGGCACATATCCAAAATTCTGTCGGGTGCCATAATTAAGGCAATACCTGCCGTAGGGATTCCAATGGACTCAAGCACAATTACAAGCATTACCATTCCTGCTCCAGGTACTCCTGCAGAACCTATTGAAGCCAGTGTTGCGGTAAGCACTATCATCAGCTGGCTTCCTAAAGTTAGCTCAAGTCCGAGTGCCTGTGCAATAAAAACGGCTGCTACAGCCTGATAGAGGCTTGTACCATCCATATTAATGGTAGCGCCCAAGGGTAGTACAAAGCTACTTACTTCTTCTGAAACTCCCAATTCCTGTTCAACCTGTTTCATGGTAACAGGCAGGGTTGCAGAGCTTGAACTTGTACTAAATGCCAGGAGCTGTGCAGGCCTGATTCCTTTAAAAAAATCTACATATTTTACTTTAGTAAATATTTTAAATAGTGCCGGATAAATAACCAGGATCATCAATGCCAACCCGATGATAACTGTAATGGTGTACCAAAGCAATGCATTTAATATCTCCAAAGCTTTTTCAGGATTATCACCTGCTATTTCTACTAACAAAGAAGCTATGAGCGCAAAAACTCCATAAGGAGCCAGCATCATGATGTATTCTACTATTTTAATAATTATATCATTAAATCCATCAAAAAACCTGATGACTGGGTTTCCCTTTTCCTTGGGTATTTGTAATAATGCTATTCCCACTATTATAGCAAAGAATACCACCTGTAGCATACTTGAATTTTCAGTAGTAGCTCTGAAAAAATTTTCCGGTATTATATCTACAATAGGTTGAAGGGGGCTTGCCTCAGTAAATCTCTCGGCTACTGTAGTGGTGTTTTCAACGTTCTGGGTATATAATGAAAGAAGTTGATCTCGGGTATCTGCAGGTAATTTATTTCCCGGGCGCATTATATTAACCGCTAAAAGTCCTATTGTTACCGCTATGACTGTTGTAACCAGATAGATTAGAATAGTTTTACCTCCTATCCTGGAGAGTTTAGAGATATCTCCCAGGTTTGCTACACCTACTATCAATGAAGCAAGAACCAGGGGCACTGCAATCATCTTTAGAGAATTTACAAATATAACACCAAGCGGCTTTATATAATTGATGGTGAAAACCGGATCCCATTGAAAATGTATGCTAAGCATGCCAAAGATCAATCCCAACACCAGCCCGACAATTATTTTAGTATGCAATGGAATTTTCTTCATTACATTACTAATTAAGAATTAGATATAAGACCATTCTTTTTTGAACCACTATAAAAGATAAAAATTAAGAAGATTTAAAGTTAAAAAACTTTATTGACTTTGAAGGAGCAAGCTTAGATTTTAATAGATTGATTCAGCAGGTGAAAATCAGCAATTACCAATGCAGCCATTGCTTCCACAATAGGGACCGCCCTGGGCACCACACAGGGGTCATGCCTTCCTTTTCCGGAAACCGTTACTTCATTACCCTTTTCATCAATAGTTACCTGGTCGCTCATAATGGTGGCTACAGGTTTAAAAGCTACTTTAAAAAATATATCCTCACCGTTAGAAATACCTCCCTGAATACCCCCTGAATAATTGGTTTTAGTTTTTACCTTTCCTCCTTCATTATAAAATTGATCATTATGCTGCGATCCCAGCATGGTGACACCTTCGAATCCACTTCCATATTCAAACCCCTTAACAGCATTAATTCCCATCATTGCTTTTGCCAATTCTGCATGAAGTTTATCAAAAACCGGTTCACCCAAACCGGGAGGTACCCCTTTTATCACACAGGTCACAACGCCTCCAATGGTATCCCTGTTTTTCCTGATATCATCGATCAGTGAAATCATTTTTTCTGCCATTTCCGGGTCAGGACATCTTATTATATTGTTTTCCGCTTCTTCCAAAGCAAGTTCATGGTATGGCTTATCAACCTTAAGTAATCCTACCTGGGAAACATATGCCTGGATCATGATATTAAAACGTGAGAGGTATTGTTTGGCTACAGACCCCGCTGCAACCCGGGCCGCTGTTTCCCTTGCAGAGCTCCTGCCTCCTCCCCTGTAATCCCTTATTCCATACTTTACCTGGTAGGTGTAATCTGCATGTGAAGGTCTAAATATTTCAGCTATATGAGAGTAATCTTTGCTTTTTTGATCTTCATTCCAAATCATCATGCAAATGGGAGTCCCGGTCGCTTTATTTTCAAATATTCCAGATAAGATCTGGAAGGTATCTGACTCCTTCCTTTGTGTAGTGATTTTGGATTGGCCCGGTCTTCTTCTATCCAGGTCATATTGAATTACTGCTTCATCAAGTTCCAATCCTGCCGGACAACCATCAATAATAACACCTATTGCTTTGCCATGAGATTCGCCAAATGTTGTAATTTTAAATCTAGTACCGAAAGAGTTTCCCATTAATTATTTTCTGAAAATAAATATCGAAGTAAGCACTAACATAGCTAAAATAAATATGTTCACAAACATCTTTAAATAATCATCTGTGCTTCGGCTTATAAGATGATTGTCGGCCATTTCAATACTATCATAAAATCCACCCAGGTCATTTGAAGTAATGTATTCGTTCCGCTTGCTTTCACCTGTTACATTGATAACTAAAGAAGACCTCAAGGTATCATATTTATGGGTGCTGGGGTTAAAATAAATCCAGTTGAAGAACTTTTTTAAATCATAATTTCCCGGTTCATTTGGAATGCCAAAATAAGAAAAAGCTTTATTCCCGGAAATTTTGTTCCCGGTTTTTTTTAAATTAGAAACAGAACTAGGCGCATAGAATTCTATATTTTTTTCTGCAGGTACAACAGGGGGGGGGCAGGTTAGAAATATTACCTTCACCTATAATATTAAAATCA
>MWWE01000199.1_pt1 | contig 10749 bp, 10 predicted proteins | sample 1047301 | NCBI WGS metagenome assembly MWWE01 (sample SAMN06349973, study PRJNA376086) | soil metagenome | isolation source: MS1-1 sample Antarctic (ecotone) soil | place: Antarctica
ACTTCTTTTGACCCATTCATTAGCCCAGCGTTCAAACCAGACAACGGCATTTACTACACCGACGCCACCGACACAAAAGTCGTTGATGCTGTATTCGATGCGATGATCGCAGATGACCGACTAGAAGTGACGATTGGCAAAAAACGACTTGGCAAGCTGGCCGGCGTCGGCTGCAATACTGCCCTGCGTGCGCTAACCCGCTTGAATGGCTGGCTATTCACTGTAACGCCTGATAAGTTCGGTGCCCACGTCGCATTGGTGGAGGAGTGTCGTTTTCACTATTTGGATCCCTCTTTATCCTTAGTGTGTGTGACTACAGGGGATCCAAATAGTGAAAACGACAACACAATCAACGAATACAGCCCACGTAAAGCCGACGAAGCATTTTTGTGTGGCACAAGCCGTCATGTAAAACAACAGGTACAGGCGGCGGCGCGAACCATGGATATTACGTCGGCGCAAGCCAAAGAAGATTACACGTTTGCGTCGTTCGGTGAATCCGGCTTGCGAGTGTTGGACGCTTTGATCCGCGCTGGCGATATGACAGGCCGTGAGTTAGTCGAAGAAACGGGAAAGAAGCCGTCGGCCATTGGTACGGCTTGCCGGCGCTTACGGGAGCACGGCTTGATTGAAGCCACCCGGCCCAACGCTATCACCGCTTATACGTACAGCTTGGCTGATAATGTATGGGAGCGTTTAGACGCCATAGCACCCCACCTACGCAGCTACAAGCTACAGGCCCAGCGCGAAGATCGGCGGCTTGTGAGTGCCGTTCAATGGTCACAAAAGGAATTAACGAAGGCCCAGGAACCGGCGGTTAAGCACCGTCTAAATCTGCGCATTGAAAAGCTATCAGCGCAGCGGATCCCCCACCTGGCGCGCTTGCATGAGGAATTGCCAGCGGACGAAGTAAAACGCCTGGCTTATGAGGTTGGCACGCCCTACGGCCCCCATCCGGCGACCCAAGCCAAGCTTGAGCGCTACCATGCCGATGCCCGCATGGATGTTGCGGAGTCGCAACGGGCGGAACAATGGCAGCTGACAAAGACGGCTGAACAGTTGCGCAGCGATGGCGATGGCAAGAAGGACGCCGTCCACAAATTGACATTAGCCGGCTACATCCCTAACGAAGCCTGGACAGCTGTTCAGCAGGTTTGGGGATCGGGACGGGCGAGCGTATAAAGATCAGAGTACAAGCCGATTCAAACAATGGTTTAATCGAAAGGATGCAAATTATGAGTCAAGATTCACCAGAAACAGCCCAAGCTGTTACCAATGATTCACCAGCTCAACTGGCGCGTGAAATAGCCGATGTGCTTCAAGAATCAAACGTTGGCTTGATTGAGCGCATGATAAAAGTTATCGGTCTTGAGCGTGTTCAAGCCTTGCTCAGCGTGACCCTGGAAGAAGAGCAAGGAGCCGGTATGTTGCGCAAAGATGGCAAGCGACGCACGCCAGGCGGGGCCTTCTTTTATCGGGTGCGTGGCAGTATCCCTGCGCCTGAACGGCGCAAACTTTGGCCCTATGCCAAACAGAAGAAAGCTGCTGCCCCGGAAGCAGCGTCTAAGCAACCGGCGCCAGAGCAGCCAGCCCCTGCGCCTATCCCTTGGGCGACTGTGCAAGTTATCTACAAGAAAATCAGTCCTATCGCCACGGAGGCCAAAACGATGAAACTCACCCTGGTCGGGCGACCGGCAAAAATCCTCAAGCAGCCGGAATGTGTGATCATCAGCCTGGTGGGTAAGCCACCGTCTAGCCTACCCAAAGGTTTGCCGACCGTGCCCGACAATGCCAACAGTACGTGGGCTGTGTTCATCGTCAATAAGCAATGGAACAAGGTCGCTGAATCGATGAAGAACGCTGAGGATCAGCTGATTGTTGAAGGCTATCCCGTAATCAAGGATGGCAGCAATATTCTATTGGCGCAATCGTGCAAGAGTCTGCTGCTGGAAAAGGCGGCCAAGGCTCCCAAAGCGGGGCAAGCGTAAAAGTGTAGCACAATAACAGTGAATACAAGATGGCAATAGAAACCAGACGCAACGGGAAACAATATTATTATCGCAAAAAACGGATAGGCGGTCATGTGGTAAGCCAGTATCTTGGCACTGGCTACTCTGCGCACCTGATGCAACGCCTAGACGAACATGAGCGCCAGGAGGCTCAGGAGAAGCGCGAAGCATGGCAAGCCATAGTAGACGCTGAAAGCGAGCTTGACGCCCAGCTAGACGAGGTTACAGAGGTTGTGAGCGCTTACACCGGCGCTGCGTTGCTAGTCAGTGGCTACCACCAGCACAAGCGCCAATGGAGAAAGCAGAAATGACCGAGTTTAGCGAAATCAACGCGTTGTTTCAGCGCGTCGATAAGGCAAAGCCAAAGACTGAGGATGTAGAGAAGTTGCGCGAAGTCTTAACGAAATACCCACCGTTAAGCCAAATAGGTGGCGATTTAGTGCAACAGGTCGAGCGCCAACTGATTGAACACGCCCTCCCTACCCAACAAGGCGCGCGCATTTCGATTGAGCGCTATTGCGAATATCAACGTAATGAACTGGGATTCCAGACCGCTACTCCACTAGAGAAGTCACTGATCGCGCACGTTGTTTTGTGCTGGCTACGGCTGTACGTGACTGAATTGCGCTATGAATCCCGTATGGAAGAAAGCTTGTCTTTACCTCAAGGCGCCTATTGGGAAAAGAAGCTATCAGCCAACCAACGGCGCTATCTGCGCAGCGTCGAAACGCTGGCACGGATAAGAAAGTTAAGTATCAACGTACAAATCAACATGGCCCACCAACAGATTATCACCTAATGGCCCACTCACCACACGTCAAGGCCAACGCTTTAGCCATGCTCATGCTTGGAGATAGTCCGCGCTATGTTGCCGAGCAAACAGGTGTACCACTCACCACGGTAAAGCGCTGGCGTAACATTGATATGAAGATATGGCTGCGTGAAATATTCCCGCGTGGCGTATCGTGGGGTCTCAATAAAATGGCCCTAAAAAAAGAGATTTAATCTGTTACGATACCGTAACGGATTAGCCATGTTGCCCCCATGGTGTCGCCATTCACCCCCCCCCCGTAGAGAATCCGCAACAATCCGCAACAAATTCAGTGAAAAAATAGCTTATGAAAATTGAGATTTTCGATAGCTATCTAGGCACACTGTCTAAAAAGGTTAGATAATTCTGTGAAATAATAGGTTATGATATTGCTTACAACACCTATCTAGTAGGTATCGAGGCTACCACAAACCCGCGCATGATTGGCCGGGCTTTTTCTTTGTGGATGAAACGAGCTTGAGCCTGCATCCGCCGTTACGTAAGTGCTGGATGAAGCGGGGCCAACAAAAGCGCATCCCCGCCCCAGGCCAGCAACAAACGCATCATGTCTTTGCCGCCTACGACTGGCACGCTGACACCGTCGTGTGGACCACCAGCGCTAACAAGAACAGTGACGCTTTCATTGCCTTTCTCGAAGCCCTGCTCGTCACTCACTATCCCACCGGACGTTGTGTGCTGGTGTTGGACAACGCCTCCTATCACACCAGTGCCGCCAGTCTGGCCGCTTTGTCACTCTTTGAACATCGTGTGCTGGTCTTCTGGCTACCCAAGTATTGTTCGCTTGAACTCAATGCCATTGAGCGCTTCTGGCGTCATCTCAAGGACCTGGTATGTGTCGATACCCTCTTTCCTTCGCTTGCTCAACTCGTCGATGCCGTCGATGCCCAGTTAAGCTGTCAGAATAACCTAGACTATCCCCAACGTTTCGCTTTCTTAAAACAGTAACTCCCTTTTACTTAATACCGCCGGCATGCTGCTAAGTTCGCCTTACGCCTCTTAGCTGTTGCTAGCGTGAGACCAGTGGCAGAAAGAGTTGTTGTCCCAGCCCGGCTTCGTCGACCACATCTTCTGGCCCCTCGTGCGGATCTGCCTGCGGATCATCACCGTTGGTATCAGGTGGCGTTTGATGCCAAGCCACCACCCTGGCACTAGTGCCTTCCTGTGCACTCTTATCAATGTCAAGCGCATCGATAGTTTCATGAGCAAAGCCATGGCTTGTGCCTGTCCAGTACGGGCGATACGTGCAACCAGTATCCTGGCCCAAGGCGCTCGGTGCACATATAAAAATATCCGCACTAGTACCGATCACATTCGTAACGGTAAATGCCCCCTTCGTAGTCAAATAGATCTCACTCGTGGCTGGGTCAATCCAGACACTGTTTACATCCTCTGTATAGTTTTCGCTCAAACCTACATCCGATCCATCGAAATAGAGCGCCCAGGTACCACTGGTGGTTGTCCCCAATTGCGTTGGCGTAAAGATTAGCAGGTCTTCATCCGCACCGACTATGTCAGTGACATGCACAGCACCAACCGTACTCACGACTAACCGTCCATCACTCAACAAGGTGAAGGCATCGATATCCTCACTTGCCGTGGTCAACCCTACACTCGATCCGTCGAAGTACCCTTCCCATTGCCCCAGCGTGGTAGGACCGAGCGCAGTGGGGATAAAGCGTATAATATCTGAGTCATCCACCAAACCGAGCAGCTCAATAGTAATTGGTGTGCTGAAGCTAAGCAAGAGGGAGCCATCACTCAGCCGAGAAACGGCATCGATATCCAAGGTGGTTGTGACGACATCAGAGCCATCGAACTGCTTGGCCCACAGCCTGCGATTCGTGTCGTAGGCCAGCACATCTTCATCACTAAAACTCACGCCGTCGGTTGTGCCACTTGACGTGGAACTGAGCAAGATGATGTCGTCTAGATGGGGCACCGGGGTTGCTGTGGGCGATAGCGGTGTCGGGAGGGAGGGCGTCGACGTCGGCGTAGTGGTGGGAGTGCTACGCCCAACACAAGTGTCGCTCCCCACATCTGTAAAGGTCTGGCCCGCAATGGGGACGAAGACCCAGTCATAGCTCTGCGGATGTAACGTCAACTTGAGGACGCCAAAGGTGCTGTCGTTGCGCACCTCGCTGTTCGGTTGGATAGTGGCAAAGGCCCTTAAGTCCGTGCCACCCGTGCCCACGACGAACGCGCGCATGCCCTGGGTTTGGTCGGCCTGACCGCTTGGATTCTGGGGCGCAAACCGCTCGTAGTTATGGTCATGACCGTTCAGCACGACATCAGCCTGATACGCATAGAGCGCCTCCCACAAGGCTTGGGTGCCCTCTGCGTTGCCGTGCTGGCCCGAGCTAAAGCGGGGTTTGTGCCAATAGGCCAATGTACAGTCGTTGCTATACGCGGCCAGATCCGTGCGTAGCCACTGCTCTTGGGCTGAGCCCGCACTCATGGCAATCTCGCTATTGAGGACAATGATGTGCCAAGCACCCAAATCATATGAGTAATACCCCTTACAGTCGCGCTTACAATCCGTCTCTGAAGGAGAGGCGGCTGTCCCAAAGTAGGTGTAATAGCCAGTTGCGCCGTCAGTGTAGTAGTCATGATTGCCGGGTGCAGGTCGGGTGCGGACCTTGTGGCGGCCCCAAGTGGGTGCATAGCAATCGGTAAATTGAGTGGTAGTGCCAGCAGGATAGACGTTGTCGCCTAGCGTATACACCGTCCCCTCGATGCTATCGAGCAAGGCGGCGGTGGCGCTATCCTGCGTTGTATTACACTCAGCGATGTCACCAGCACCTACCAGCACCGGATCCGCCGCTTGCAAGGCAAACACGACCGTCCGTGACTGGGCGCGATTGAAGGCGAAACTGGTGCCACACAGGAGCACAGCTGTAACTATCAAAAACCAGGGCAAGGGCTTCATCGCTTCTCCGATCCTGTTAACCGCATCCTCTAACTCCTAGGACTTTAGGCAATGTCTGGTGCTTCCATCCTTGTACACTTGCAGGTTGCGTTACCTAGCCGCCAAATCCATTTTTGATGATTCTGGCCATAAACAGTCGAGTGCATGCCCTTGTTGGACAGCTCATTTGCGCTATGCTACTCACCAAGAGCGCGACGTTGCTCAGTGGTTGACACAGCGCAAGCTACCACGACATGCTTTCTTCGTGCCGCCTATTTACAAACATTAGCATGGTACTCGTTTATATCGCTTTCTAAACCAGGATCATACTCCCAGCTTGCATAGGTACCACGTACATCTACGTGTGCGTAGCTCTTGCCGACGCCAACACCGATGTTGCAACCACATTTATCGATGGCCGTCTTCGCGATATCAAGGCCACTTTTGCCACTTGATGCAATGTCTGCTGCGCGTCCGCCCATGTGCTGGCTTTGACTAGCCCCATCGATCTCGTTGTTATATAAGTGCGGGCGGTAGCCTGAATTGATTGTCACAGGCCCGAGCGTATTGCGAATGTCTTGAACACAACTCACCAGCTTCGGATCGATGCGGGCAAACTCCTGCACAGTGACGTTAGTGTGAATATGTTCAGCGTGCTTGCCACGCACGTCAAGTAGCGGGTTGCCCGACCGGGTGGGATCGTCATAGCCGTCTGGAATATCTGCCTTGTCTACTATAGGCAAGACTAGATCACTCGGGAACGTAACCGAATCACCACCGCCACTACTGCCATCGTTGCTCGAACCCCACAGCGGCACTCCAGACAACACGAGATTGGTATCAACTTCGGGCGGGCCAGGATCTTCCCCATCAATCCCGTACTGCCACGCAAGTACTTGAGCCTCGCATGGAGGAGAGTCTGGATCGAAAGACGGGGCCTCTACTCTCTTCGTTGGTCCAGGTCCACTGGTAGCCCAAATAATAGCATCAGTCCCCTAACGGGGATTAAGTACCTTGTAACGCTAATATTATGAATCAATTGCGCAATCTCGGTTACGCCAAGGTTTCAGTCCCCTAACGGGGGTAATATAATCATCATAGCATAGGTAGAAAATTTTGTGCAACTCACTTTTTTAGTCCAAAAAGCAGAAGTAAAACAGTGATTTACCCATAATGTATAAAACGGTAAAACCGATTTATACATTAGCTGTTTTATAGGTGTGATAAGAGGGAATATAATAGATGTTGAAACGTAATGTATATTAGGCGAATATACCGTCTTTTTATGGCGCTTGATACCCCACACCTTTGCAGTTATACAACAATTAACAACAAAGGCTATTCTGCCTACGTTCGAACATGGCGTGACTTAGCTATGTAAATAGGCAAATTTACCCATTTACATTCTACCCACGTCCGCATGGGGATACAGGGGGCAAAATTGCCAGAATCTGGCAATTTGATTAATTCAACCGTATGACCTTCTTTTAGAAAATCGTTTCTGGCAATTTGCCCACGTCCGCATGGAGTGACCAGATAAAACCTGCATCACCCCCGATACAGGTTTCATTCTGCCCACACGCACATGGAGCTATCTACTGGTGAAAATTCACCAGTAGAGTTTTTAACATTCTGCCCACACGCACATGGAGCTATCGTAGAAACCCCTGACACGATGTCAGGGGTTTCATTCTACCCACACGCACATGGAGCTATCCCTATCCCGTAAGCCTATCGTTATGCACAGTTTGGCACTTGACACCCGCTTGATACTGTGAGATAATGAACCATAATGTTCCAAGGCAATAAGTGAGGTAGAAAATATGGAGAGTGAAAAGACATTGTACACAACACCGGAAGCGGCTGAAGCGCTTGGCATTAGTGCAAGCCATATGCGCAAGATGATCATGACTGGCAAGGCAATACCCGATCATCAAATAGGCGGCACATGGCTTTTTACATCTGAAGAAATAGAACGTTTGCGCGGACGAAAGCAAACCAGAGGTGTAAGCAAGAAAGTAACATAGTCGTATAACGCGACAAGCGCCAGTGAGTCAAAGCACTGGCGCTTGCCTGACTATAGGCCGCTGAATTGGCAGCGGCATACAGCTGTGCACAAGTATACCTGTATGCCTTTCAGCGGACAAGTATTTTTCCGTTGGGAGGCATTTTGTTTTTGCCTCTCACATTCACAGAATGGGGAGAAGCAATGACGCAGCAAAATAAACAGTTTGTCACCTACGAGGAACAAAAAGCAACGGGACTTATTAGGCCGGCGCGCAACTATGTGCAAGCTGAAATTGTCCCACAGGCTAGGCAAATTCCCGCAGCGCTTAGCAACGTTCAGCACAGTATCAACGTAGCACCCACAGCTACACAGCACATTGAGGTTCACACAAACAGTGTAGACCGCGCTAAAGGCTTTTTGATAGCCGGTATACCGCTGTACATGGCCTACGGTGTGGGTATGCTAATTCTAGCCGTAGCGCTGTTCGACACACCCGTGTTAAGTTTTACAGGGTTCATTATCTTTTGGTTGTCGTTTGTCGGCGCGTGGGGGTGGGGATACTTTCAGACGCTTCGCACAAGTGCCGAGGGTGTGGCCTACTACGAAGCCAAGCGTAAATGGGATGTGATAGAGCGCGAACAAACCGAGCGATGGAACTACTACAAACAGTCACAGGGGGGGGGATAACCATGTTGCCACTAGAATTGACCGACCGCAAACAAATGCTACGCATGGCCGCCAACCCACCCGCCGCCGTCCGTCAACGTATCCAAAGCGCAGCCGACGAACTCAACCGCGCCGGTGCAATGGCTGCACGCGTAGAGCTAGTCAATGAAGCGCTGTGCAAGTTCGCCCACATGCTTTATGAAAAAGACACAGACGGCGCATTTGCTAATATTGATAGTCCAACAGGCAGGTTGCTTGTCTGTGCTCCGTGGGGCAGCGCAGGGTGGAAGCGTTGGGGACTGCGCAATTGGGAAGCGCGTGTACTGCGCGCTGTACTATTGTCGAGACTGCAAGCGAAGCCGTTACCATTGTTTGACTATGGTAACAATTGTTGGTATTTGAACCGCGGACACTATCGCTCACTCGGCATGGCTTGCGCATACTTAGAGGTTGCACCGATAACGCTTAGCGAGTGGCGCAAGTATGCCAAGCAGTACTTGGAAGGTGAGACAGCACGTAAGCGGAAACTGTGACAAAGCCTGTGCGGAAGCTATGCGGAAGCTATGACGAACACTGTGACAGAGTATGACAAATAGGTGTACGGATAAAAACTAGAGACAGCAGAGCACAGGCTAAGCCGTTTGCACTTGACGGCTTAGCAGAATGGCCGTACACTTTTATGAACCTAAACACCCGTAAATGATATAACAGTTTGTTCAGCTTGTATTTGCCTTACGAAGTGGGGTATAATTGGAGCAGAGATAGTACAGGGGTAATTGCGCTGCAAAGAAAAAGAGCGCCGGTGCTAAGAACACCGACGCCCCACCTTTTCCGAAAGATAATTCACCGCGACAGGTTTATCGTCTTTCACAGACTGCATAGAAGAGCAGTTATACTACCATGTTTGCACCACGGCTGTCAAAAGACCGTTTATAGTGTCTCTCGGGTAATTTGACAGCCGTTGAAGTGAATATTTCACACAAAGGTATGATTTGGAGGTGTCGCCCCTTCAGATTGTGCCTTTTTGTATTCTTACGATATCGCCCGCCACAAGGCAAAAAAAATGCCGTCAGTTAGCAGCTGACGGCGGGCGAACATAGCTTCTATTTCAAGGCGGCACACATGAGTATACCACAAAAACACACATTAAGCAACGCGTATAGTAATTCAGCGCAGCCATTCACGCACGCCCACCACGCCCGCACACTACAGGCAGCGCTAGACTATGCCCAAGCAGGCTTGTACGTTGTCCCGTTGCATACACCGATATTTGATAGCACCGGAGCGTGCGTCGGGTGCAGCTGCGAAGCCTACAAGCGCAGCACAAAGTATCAAGCCTGGCTAACCGATAAAGGCTTAGCCAATCGCTTTGACCCTGCGTTTGAATGTCGCACGCCTGGCAAGCACCCGCGCATATCACAGTGGGAGGACGCAGCCACCACCGACCCCGCTATTATTCGCGCATGGTTCACGCGTTGCCCACAGTTGAATTTAGGCATTGCCCCCGGCAAAAGTGGCCTCGTCATGTTTGACCACGACGCCTATAAAGAGAATTACGCCGGCGCTAGTCTGCTAACTCAGGCAGACGAACAGACGGCTACGGCGATCAGCGGAAACGGCGGCGCGCATTTATATTATCAAATGCCACCTGGCGCAAGCTATGGCAACCAGACCGGCGACCTGCCGGCCGGCGTTGATATTCGCGGACATGGCGGCATGGTGGTTGTCTATCCGTCTATCCACCCCAACGGTCGCCCGTATCAATGGGAAGACGGCTATAGTATTCTGGAATGTTCACCCCTACCCCTACCCAAAGCGCTTAAAACAGCCCTAGACGCTGCGCAAGCCACAGCACCCGCTAAGGCTATCAAGTTCACCGTACAGGCCACCACAGAGCGCCCAGACTTGTCACAGTGGCGTATATCGAAGGACGTGCGCGAACTAATCGACACACCACCGCACAGAGGGCAGCGCAGCGAAGCCGACTATAAAGTTACGCTTTCGCTTTGCTATGCCGGAGCGACCGACGATCACATACTTGGTGTCTTTGAACACTTTCCGATTGGTACAGCCGGCAAGTTTGCCGAGCGCGGCCGCGATTATCTTGCGCGTACCATTGGTAAGGCGCGCAGCTATGTCGAATTGCACCCACGCCCGGACGTTGCAGCCACCGTTGCGCAGCTGCGTTTGTGGATCCGTACTACTTCTTTTGACCCATTCATTAGCCCAGCGTTCAAACCAGACAACGGCATTTACTACACCGACGCCACCGACACAAAAGTCGTTGATGCTGTATTCGATGCGATGATCGCAGATGACCGACTAGAAG
>MWWE01000200.1_pt1 | contig 10746 bp, 16 predicted proteins | sample 1047301 | NCBI WGS metagenome assembly MWWE01 (sample SAMN06349973, study PRJNA376086) | soil metagenome | isolation source: MS1-1 sample Antarctic (ecotone) soil | place: Antarctica
CATTTCGGCTGTGGCCAGCACCGGATCGCCGGCGTCATCCCGCTCCACCGCGTGCAGCCAGGCCATAGGTACGCCTTTGTCCGAACGATTACGAACATGCTCCATGCGTTGCTTATAGCGAAGGTTCCGAGTTGCCCGCTTATAGGCGCGCCATTCGTGCTCGTCGAGGATCAGCTTGGGATCGTCGTCGGGGTTCAAGGTTGCGCCTCTTCGGTTTCGTGCGCTGCGATGTACTCATCAATCTTGAGATCGGCGGCTTTCTGTTCCTTGCGTCCACGGATCTGGTTTGCTGCTTTCCGCGCGGCTTTTACGTCGCCAGCCGCTAACGCTTTGGCGACTTCGGCGTCACGTCTCAGATCGTGTTCTAGGGCATTACTCCCGCGATTACTACCAACTACCACTCCTAAGGGAGTGTGGTAGGTAGGTAGCAATAATTCGTTGCTACCAAAGTCATCTGGTAGTAAGTTGGTAGTAATGGTAGTAATGGCCTGTGGCCTAGCTACATCGTTGGTAGTGATGCTGGTAGTAATGGTGTTTTCAGGGTCGGTTTCAGGCTCATTGCTCCCACCATTACTACCAGGGTCATTTGGTAGTAATTCATCACTACCAGAACCATTTGGTAGCGATTGGTTACTACCTGGTAGTAATGGTAGTAATGCGTCAAGGCGCGTATTGACTTCAAACGGCGGCGCTGTATCGGTCGTGATACCGCTCATCTGGTGTTCAGGGTTCGCCGACTCAACAGACAGCCGAGCGCGTCCGGTGCTGGTAATGGTCAGCGGATCGCGAGTATTGTCGCCCTTGGTAATCAGGCCGAGTGCTTTTAGTCGCTTCAATGCGCTGTAGAAACTGTTGCCGACGAGGCCCGTTGCTTTTGCAAGCTCGGTGGTACTCGCGCCGCCCTGGGCGTCATCCATCAACATCAGGGTTTCGAGCATGCGTACCTGGTTCGCGGTAATCCTGTCACCAGTGGGCACACGATCAGCGGGCAGAATGACTGCGCTCGATACGGGGTTGCCGTCGTCATCAAGAATGTCTGGCAGCGGCACGCTCACCAGCTTGAAGTAGCGCGGTGCTTGCTCCGCAGTGTTCTTAATGCGCCCGATCTTGAAGTGGATCAGGTCGTCATCGCGGCTGATTTCGATGTGGCCATAGGTGTTGTTCTTCAATGCCGAAGCACCGCGATACGCCTGGCCATCCTTGGTGGTGTGGTGAAGAATGACGACGGCCGCGCCGGTCGCATGGGCAATGCGCTCGCAGTTGTTCATCACGACGGCGATGTCAGTATTACTGTTTTCATCGGCGCCACCTAGGGCACGCGAGAGGGTATCGAGCGTGATCATGCGGAGCCCCAGCGGCAGCACCTCGGCAATGAAGCTATCAACGCTTACCGCGTCGTACAGGTCAAGCGCCTGCGTCCACATCAGAAAGTTACCGTTCTTTGGCCGTTGGTAATGCAACTCCCAGGCACGCTTGCGGATACGGATACCAGGAGCATCCTCAAGGGCGCCATACATGACCGGGTAGTGCTGGGCTACCCGCTTCATCATATCGGTAACAATGAACGTCTTGCCGGCGTCGCCAGGCCCACTGACGAGCGTCACTTCGCCGGCTGGCATCACGCCCTTGATCAGCCATGTGGGCGGACGTAGCGTGTCGATCTCGTCTTCGGTAAGGTAGCGCCGGGGCTGCGGCTCGGCTGCCGGCTGCGGGAGCTCGTCGCGCACAAGGCTTAGGAGCTCGTCAGGCGTCATGCCGCCGGCGAGCGCGTCATCAACGCCTAGCTTCACGCCGTTATCAGGCAGCACCAGGACACGTACCGTTGCACCACACGTCTTCAAAAAGCCTCGTAGCGCTCTGAGCGCATCTTGCACCTTGAGATTGCGAGTCACGTCATTGTCAAAGGCCAGCACTACCTGACGCCCGTTCCAGGCAACCTGGTCGAAGTCGGGCAGCTCGTGGGACGATCCGTCCTTATGGCGTTGCTTCCAGGCCCAGACGCCATTGATATTCATCGGCACGATTGCCGGGCCGAAGGCGCTCGCCAGTGCATCAGCCTTCTTGGCGCCCTCAGTGATCCAGATCGGGATCGTCGGGTCTTGCAGCGCTTCGCGGTAGCAGGGCAGGACGTCAAGCACCAGTGGCACGCGCGCGGGCCATTCGTACTTCACCGGCTTGCCGGTATAGTCGTCGATGCGCGGCTTGTCGGGCCGGAGCACATGTTCGTAGGGGGTTGGGTTGCCGAGCTGATAAACGGGAATCAGGAGGCCCGGGATCTGCCGTTGCTTTTCGGTCAATGTTTGGCTGTAAGCGCTCAGCTGGCGCTCGCTCTCAATGCGCCGGTAGCCGCGCTCAGTAGCGACGTCAGGCGAGATGGCCGGCAGCGCCGGCGCGTGTCCGTTCGTGCTACTCATCGCACACCACTTTTCGGCCATGCCGGGATGCTAACCTCAAGATGGGCCTTCAGCATGTGCAAGATGGCTTGACATGTGCCGCACTGAGCTTCGTCAAGGACGACGAGTAGGGTATCGAGGGGCCGGGTATGCCGATCGTGGTCGACCGTTTTCGGTGTGTCCGCTGTGCTCCAAGTAGCCATAAGATCCCTCTTGCGATAGGAGCGGTCATGGCTTATACTTGGAGTGTCACCGCCAAGTATGAGCCGCCGCTCGCCAGATGCCTCAGCCAATGCGCTGAGGTTTTTTGGTGTCCTCCATCTCGAACACCTTCCAACAGGTATGAAAAAGCCCATACGCGGAGCTACTCGCGTATGGGCTGACAAAAATCTTATGCGGCTTGACAGGTGCCTTGGGTAGTGAATACACTACACCTATGTCAAGACGCGATCTCTGGTAGCTCTATCAGAGTCGCTCTGGTTCCTAGAGGTCCTTGCTCCCAAGTGGCTCATCACCACAACGTTCCACTTGGAGAGTAGGGACCTCGCTCTATCTACTTGTAAATGTGCTAGGTGCTGTTCCTGCTACGGACAGCATACACGTTCTCCATCGAAAACGCAAGCACCGAATATCGCATGAGGAAGCCCTATATATCTATATCGTTACGGTCACTTTCTGCTCAAAGTGACCGTAAGAACGCACCTGGGCTGCGTTTGTGCTCTGTTACGGTCATATTTGCTCAACTTTGGCCGTTATTTCCGCTGACGCTTCCTTTGCTCAACTTTGTCCAATCCACGAGAATCAACCCACCGATCCACCCGTTTGCGCCAGGCTTCGGAACTGATAGCCTCGCCCAGGCGCTCAGCAGCGAAACGTGCAGCGAGATCCCGGCTCATGCCATGACGCAAAAAGTGGTAGGTGAAAGCGATCAGCCGCTCTTCCATGTCTGCTGATTGCTCGACCTGAACACCGGCAATCGTTCTAATGATCTCCTGAAGGTACTGGCGCTGTACCAGTTGATAGGGGAGTGGGCGAGGGGTTTGGCCAATATTTAACACGGTCGCAATGAATCCCGCGAACTCGGTCGCACGATCGAGATCTCCAATATCTTGAATGGTTTGTGTAAGAACCCATAGGCTTGCTAAGTCAATGTCGAGGAACACCGGTCCTGATTGTAGGGTATCAGGGTCGATCACGGTGAACTTGAGGCGAAAACTGGGGAGTGTATTGTGCTTCCTCACCCTATCCACCGCTTCCACCACGGCCGCCGCTCCGGGCATCAATTGCCGCGCTTCCGGCGATCGCGATTGTTGTACACGCTATCTATCTGCCGCTCTTGTCGCTCGCGCTCTCTGCGCCGCCCACGTATCGAGATGAGCAGTATCAACACGACGAGCCCTAGGAGAACGAAGACGACCCCGGCGATAACGACAAGCTCTGCTATACCGATCATGGTCTCATCCTAACAACTTCCTCCACCAGCTTACCTTCGGCTCGAGCTGGGCCAGCGGCTCGGGCGCTGGTTCGTCCTTTGGCGCCATCAGTAGCTTCACCTGATCCTCGAGGTTCAGCGCCCGCCCTTGCCAGAACTCAGCAGCCTCTTCCATGCGTGCGACCTCGCGCCGGTGTGACTCTTGGAGATCTTCTATGTGGTCAAGCAGCCGCGTGATCTCCGACGCCGCCGGTACAACCTCAATAATCGACTGTCCAGCGTTGGCCACCACATGGCTATCGTTGCTGTCTATCGTTGCGCTGGATTGTCTATCGTTGTCCGGATCGTTTGCCACGTCCTGGCCAGCGTAGACGCGCCACTCGAACCCGCGCTCTGTGGTGCGCTTGAAGGCTGCCAGCTTGCGATCTTTGATATAGCGCCGGATGGTGCGTGCTGACACATCATAGACGGCGGCCGCGTCATCGATAGACAGGCTGGGATCATCGTTTGCCACGCCTTGGCTATCGTTGCTCATGGATTTGTCCAAGGTTACCTATGCTGCCTGCTTCGCCTCGGGTGCCTCATCAGCTCGCAGGATGTCGCCCACCTCGCAATTGAGATAGGCGCACAAGGCCGCCAGGTCATCAAGGGGAACCCGGCGCATAGTGTTATTCATCAGCCGCTGTACCGTGCTCACACTGACGCCGGCCTCAGCCGCGATCGTGCGAATGCCGAGCTGGCGCCGCTCACGAAGCGACCGCTCAGCTACCAGTACCTTAAGTCTGCTGTTCACAGTTTTCATACCTCCATCTTATACGCGAGAGTCTGAATTGATGCAAGTATAGCAGTTACACCTCCATATAGCAATATAAGTTGTACGAAATGATATTGACACTTGACTATCGTACAACTATATGATACACTTGGGGTACGTTAAACAAAGCGAACCGGCCAGAGATTCAGGCCTCCAGCCGGTTCAGTATCAAAGGGGAACTATCCCAATGACAGACCAGATCGTAACATGGCGGCTCAACTCGGCAACCAAGCAGGTCGAGATCATGCAGGGCTCGCGGGTCCTGGAAGTCACCACCCTCGCCCAGACCCCGGCCCGGCTCGCTTTCCACCGGGCCGAGCTGGCCAAAGCCGACGGCGTGACATTCGTCGAGGCGCGCCCGCGCCGGAGGGCAGCGTAATGGCCAATGCGTCTATTGCTCAGGCCGTCAACCGTCAGACCGTCGCCCTCGCCCTTCGCGATGCCCGCGCTAAGTGTGCCGCGTCCCACCGCTGGCTCAATGCCGTCAACCGCGCCGCGCTCAATCTTGAATCGTGCCGCTGGTCTTTCGATGGCGATACGCTGCGGGTCGAGAGCGCGACGAATAGCGGCGACTTCTACACCGTGACGGTCGAGGTCTGCCCATGCAGCGCGGGCAAGGCCGGCAAACCTTGTTGGCATCGCGCGGGCTGTCGGCTGCTCTGCAAGGCTGCTGAGATGGTCTACACGGCTGCCACGACGAACGGGTACCAGGATGCGCCGGCGCGGCCCTTCGAGGATGCCAAGCCCACCATGGCCGAACTGCAGGCCGCCGCTGATGAGCTGTTCGCATGAGCCGGTATGAGGTTGAGCTGCTCGACCTGGCCAAAGAGATCGCAGTGAGTGAGGGTATCCCCCTCGCCCTGGCCCTGGAGCGCGCCACGGTCGAGCTACGCGGGCTTGTGGTGTATGCCCACGACTGGAATCAGCACGCGGCCGAGGCGCAATGGTCGCTCCTCACAGTGGCCCAGACGGCGTAAGGCGGTGAGGCGGGATAGCGTAAAACGGCGGTTCTGTTTTGGTACTGCCGTTTGTGCGATACCGTTTTGGTATTGCACAAGCACCGCCAGAGAAGGTACTTGGGAGGAACCTTTACGCGGTTCCGTTTTGGTACCGCGTAAGCACTGCGGGAGTTTGTGCGCAATTGCGCACAACAGCAAAAATGTTCTGTATGACGGCCCGCCGGCGCCGGGGATGCGCCGAAGAGCAACAAGGCCCGCTGGGGAGTGAGAATCCAGCGGGCCACGAGTCACAATGGAGACCACCATGACCACCACCAATGATACAACCACGGCCGCCAAGACGTTGGAAGATGTCACCCTGGATCAACTTGTCGGTCTGCTCGAAGCCATCGCCATCGTCAAGCACGAGCGGGCGGCCGCAGCGTTGGACGTGCCGCGCTACCAGCAGCTCGCCGGCGTGAACTTCTTTCTTGACCGCGACGGTGAGCTCGTCATCGACGAGCGCGAGAGCGGGCGCCCGCTGATCAGGATGACCCCGAAGGAGGCCTATGGGCTGCTCGTCTTCATGCGGCTGCCAGGCGTGGCCACGTTGATCGAGCGGTTGGACGCCCGGCGCCAGGAGGAATGGTTGCGCGGCTTTGACAAGGATCAGGCTGAGGAAGCGGTGAGGATGGCAGCCCGATAATCGCTGACTATCGGCAGGCGCGCCCCTGGTGTATGCTGGGGGCGTCATGAAGTAGGCGGTAGTCTACGGCAAGCATCGTGCTCTTAGGCGTCCTATACAAGGAGGTAGCCCACGATGAGTACACATGATCGCCAGGATCATCAAGAGCACGCTGATGCTTCTAAGGATCATTCCCGCGGTCTGAGCCGTGATGAGGAAGAAGCAATCGACAAAGCATTGCAGGCTGAACAAAGCACTGATGTTGAGTCGGCTTCAGCCTCGGATGCTGACGCAGGTGACCTGAGCGATGCAGAGGAGAGTGAATAATCACAACCGGTAATCATCGGTACGCGTGGCTCCCCTGGTGTATGCTGGGGGCGTTCACCAGAACGAACAGGAGGATGCCATGAACATGCGCGGCCCTGGCGGTATTATCGGAGTCATCGTCGTGATCGTCGTGATCTTTCTACTAGTTAACATTCGTGATAAAGACGAGGTCGGGTATACTTGTGTGGTTGTGGTGGATGGCACCTCCTGAACATGAGGGTTGAGTATGATCCTGCGCTACGAACGCTTGCAGCGGTTTCCCACCGTCTTCAAGTCGATGACCGGCCTCACCGTCGCCCAGTTTGATGCGCTCAGCACCGATGTGCTCCCGCGCTTCCATGCCGCTGACTTCGCACGACTGAACAGACCCAACCGCAAGCGTGCCGTCGGCGGCGGTCCCGCCTTCGACCTGGAGCCACACAATCAGCTCTTGCTCACCGTCATCTGGCTGCGTCTCTATCCGATCCACGAAGTCCTGGCCTACCTCTTTGGCGTCAGCGACACCACCGTCGGGCGCGCGATTGGGCGTGTGCTGCCGCTTTTGGAAGCCAGTGGTCAGGATACGATGCGCATGCCCGACCCCGGGCGCAAGCGTCGTCGGAGCCTGGATGCCCTGCTGGCTGAGACGCCCGACCTGGTCGTGGTCATCGACACCTTTGAGCAACCCATCCAGCGCCCGCAAGAGCGGAAGGTGGCTGACACCTACTACAGCGGCAAAAAGAAGCGCCACACGCTGAAGAGTCAGGTCGCGGTTGACGAGGAGACTGGGCAGATCGTTGATGTGCCGGAGAGCGCGCTGGGCCCTGCCGCCGACATCAAGGTCTTGGAAGAGTCGGGACTGCTCTCGCGATTGCCGCCGGGGGTCGGCGCGATCGGCGACTTGGCGTATGTGGGCATCGACAAATTGCATCCAACGGGACTGGGAGCCGCGCCACGGAAGAAGCCGCGCGGCAAAGACCGGCCGCCCGAGGACATCGACTATAACCGGGCCTTCTCGAAGCGACGGATTGTGGTGGAACATACGATCGGACGGATGCGGCGGTATCAATCGATTACTCAACTGGATCGGAATCACCGACAGGGCCATACCTCCCGCGTTCGGGCCGTAGCGGGGTTGGTCAATCGCCACCAGGCGTGGGCGGCGGCATGATCGCTTGATTGGGGCGAGGGGCATTCCGTCTTTCTTCCCTATGACGAATGTTAACTACTGCTCCGGCTACTCGGCCTCATCTAGCGATGACGGGAGAGAGTAGGCGCCCTGGCTTCGGCTGGGGCGTCTTCGTGCGTCCTGGCGCCACTGGGTGGGCTCACAGCGGTATCCTCGTGCCAGTCACCGGTTGCACCTCGATCCAACGAACGGATCACGGTGCAGGTTTCCACCGGCTGGTTGACGCGGCCGACGTGCGCGATGTTTTGTGGCCCATGGGCCACAAACCTCAAAAGCTCCACAATTGTGGAACTTCCTACGAATGAAGCACGTTGCACTGGCGTCCACGTGCGCGACACCTTGTGCGCCATGGCGCACAAACTTCCAGAGACCTCTCCCACGCATACCGGCTGATCGATGCAGCAACGCTTCTAGACAATCTTTCCGCAATTGCGGAAAGACTTCCAGAGAACAATCCCACGCGCGCGGGCGCTGCCAAAGGGCGCGACTTTTCGGGCGGTACCGTTTTAGTACCGCCCGAAACAATCCCCACGCGCGCGAGGCATCTGGAACTTTGCTCAATTTTTTGAGTAATGTTTCCGCTCGCTCTACGCGCGCGTAGTTCCAAATACTCGCAGAGCGCACCCTGGGCGAACTGCTCGAACAGATGCCAAAGAATGAGGGCGCGAAGGGCAACCCAGGCGGTCAAGGCGCGCCAATTGTGCCCTCCCCAAATGGAAGCGCACAACCACCCACACTTGCCGAGATCGGCATCAGCTACAAGCAGCCGCGCCGATCAGCCTACCAGTTGGTTGACGCTGCCGACGTGCGCGATACCTTGTGCGCAATTGCGCACAAACTTCCGGAGAAGAATACCGGCACACGCGAACCTATCGGTACCCAACAGGAACCGATACCCGAGCCGCCCACCCTTGCCGATATGGGCATTAGCTACAAGAAAACCGAAGTTTTGGCGGATTTGGAGGCCCTTCCAAAAGCGCCGAAAGTCGCTGCTTTTGCCGTTTTGCATTTTGACGAGCTTTTGTGGCTTAATTATGTAATGGGCACTCGGCAGCTCAGGAGGGTAGCTACTACAGTCGAGTTGTGCTGAAATAAGATCGTCATTAACTTTCATTGAGGCTCACCACGCTTTACACTGTTCCCACCTCCGGATCGCCCTTCTTCGGCACACAACGGCCATGCAAAATGGCGGCTGACGTGGCGATTCAGGTGGCGAGTGACGTGGCCAGTAAGGACCGCCGTCACCCATGGCGCTTCGGACCGTACGCGATGCTGGACTGTACCGCGACGTCGGCTATAAGACCTTCGAGGCGTATTGCGCCGAACGGTGGGACATGTCCCGCCCATCAGCATACCGATTAGTCGATGCGGCCAATGTCCGGGAGGTTTTGTCTCCCATGGGAGACAAACTGCCAGAGAATGAGCGCCAGCTTCGCCCGTTACTTATATTCCGTGACGCCCCTGAGCTGCAAATAGCCGCATGGTTGGAAGTCATTGAGACCGCGCCCGACGGCTCAGGAGCGATGGAACACGCGCGCGGGCTACAGCACGTCACGTCCGCGCATGGCGCCCTCCTTCAGTCGCGTCGACCGGTGAACCAGTCGCGGCGCTCGATCCGGCTCGGGATACGTGCCGTCACGATCGTGGGCCACGAATAGAGACCTTTGGGGCGAAAGTAGACCGGGTTCTCACCTGCCCACACAGCCAAGGCCAGCGCGAGCACCAGGTCGTCATGCTGCCCCGCTCGCCATTCCCCGTAGCTATCGTGGGCCGTCTCCAGGTCGATCTTCACAGTGAAGTTTGTGAGTTCCTTGGTGAGCAAGGACACGAGCTGCAAGCCTTGGGCGAACCGGAGCCGCTTGCTCTGCAAAAGAACCTGTACCACGCCCACAAGATCGCGCTTCGGAGCTCTGATGTAGCCATCCTCCGATTCGCTCACGGCGTCGCCACCGGTGATCGTGACTGGGTGAGCGCGTTTCCCAATGCGCTCGCGAAACATATCCACCGGCGCCCGCCCCACCCCGGTCCCATCAATGACCAGAAACACTTTGTCGCCCAGCTCCGGCCGTTCTAACGTCTCTACTGTCGCGTCCACGATTGCCGGGTAGGGCGTGCCCAACGGGAACCGCTCAATATGGCGGACGTCGTAGCGCGGACGCCTATCCGCCGGCTGTGCTTCTGGCTCGGGCATGATCTGCTCGGCAACAATCAAAGCTGAATAATCGCTGGCCTGGCCCAAGTCGAGCCCGAGAATAAAGGTAGACATTCTTCCTCCGATTCCACTATGGACGGTTGCCCAAAGAGTGGAGCAACGTCGCTACTGACGGCGCCCAGCACGTCCTCTGTTGCAAAGTATTGACCCATCGCATCGACAAATAAGCACAGGTATTCACTCTTGAAGAAGAGGTCTGGCAACGTCGCGCGCTCTTCCTCGAGGAATGCGGCCGGGATGCGCGGGCACTCATGCGCCGTGATCTGCACCCGCTCCCACGTCGTACCACCCCGCTCCCATGCCTCATAGAACCACCCGCGTTGGCCCCAGGGCGTGCTGAGCGCCACCAGACGCCCACCAGAGACCGCAAGCATAGGTCTGACGGTTGCATACAGGCTGTCAGGCACCCGCGAGGCTTCGTCCACGATCAGCAGCCGCACACCAGAGTAACCCCGGATCGTGCCTTCGTTGCCTGGCAGCGCCACAATGCGACTGCCGTTCTCCAGTTCTAGTTCGAGCTTGTTCTCCGTGTCACTCGGAACCGGACGATCCAACGCGCGGTAAACGTCCATAACCTTCTTGAGCAGTTCCTTCGATTGCCGCTCACCGGGGCTCAGCAGCAACGTCAGAGACTTGGGCTCATAGAGGGCGGTATGCAAGGCAAGGATCGCCGTCGTGGTGCTCTTCCCACTCTGCCGGCAACAGTTCAATAACTGCCGTGGCGCTGGGCTACGAAGCACGTTGCGTTGCCAGCGATCGGGATAGATACCCGCCTGT
>MWWE01000202.1_pt1 | contig 10728 bp, 10 predicted proteins | sample 1047301 | NCBI WGS metagenome assembly MWWE01 (sample SAMN06349973, study PRJNA376086) | soil metagenome | isolation source: MS1-1 sample Antarctic (ecotone) soil | place: Antarctica
AGCGGCTACCGATGCTGCTACTTTGGCACAAGCCATAGTAGCTAGAACTCCAGAAACCCTTTCTAAAACGGCTAAAACGCTGTATCAAGTGCTAGTAGCGGCTTCTGTCGAGACGGCTAAGTCTAAAGGCTACTCGCCTAATATCACCCACATGACGCTGCATTGTCCCTTAGAACAGGTAGCTAGGGCGATTGGATTGTCTAGGGTGACGGTGTGGCGATACTTGCCCGAGCTTAAAGCGTTGGGGCTTGTCGATTGGCGCACCCATAAGGGGACTTGTCGAGGCCAAGTGAGAAACACGGGTACAGTTTGGCAAGTTCGTCTCACCCCTACTTGTGGGCGAGCTGCACGCTTGAGCTATCAGGATATGAAGCACAAGTGGCGTCCTAACTTTGACGCTGATGTTAGGGCGGGACGCACGTCTTTCAGCGCGCTGAAACATACAGAAGCAGCTAACACAAGAACCTTTAGCTTAGATAGACTACTAGCTTGGACGTTATCCCAACGCGCTACAAGCCCCGTTACGTCTGTATGTAAAGGCAGCCGTAAGCCTGAGCTAGAGAACCTTTTGGACGTGATGCACGCACCAAAGAAAGAACGAAACGCCGCCGTAAGGCTTGGGGCTGAGGCGCTTGCTAGTGCGCTAAACGATGCCGGTTCGGTGTCTTGGTATCAAAAGCTTCTTTGGCAACTCCTACGCCGGTTTGACGCTACAGGAGATGACTACAGCTATCAGGTCTACTTGATGGCGACACGCGCCCGCACAGACACGTTAGAGGGGTTTGCTAGACGCCCTGGCGCTCTGTTTGTCTCGAGGCTCAAGGGTGCGCCCTGGTGGGATGAGGTGATTAGACAACCACCTACGAGAGTGGGAACCCTTCCGAACTAAAAAAGACTTAAAAAATGTAAAACCGTCATCTAACTTTGGTATATTTGAAAGATACCAGTAATGCTTCATTGTTTTTTGGAGATAAAAACGCTAAGGTGTGTTGATTATTGAGACACATTAGTTAAAAATATAGGAAGGGTAAACGCTTCGTTTAATCCGCCCTAGAAAGCACCAACGGCCTGTTGGAAGCAGGCGGTTGGTGTAAAGCAGGTGAAGCTTATGGATAGTGCTCATTATATCGCGCCAGTTCGTTATAGCCAGTCCCGTTTTCTCAATTCAGCCAAGAAGAAGAAGGGCAGGTTTAATCAGGCTATCAAGCCTGGAAAACCAGCCTATAGGCTATTTTATGAGCTTTCAGAGCCATTCGAGCCCTGCTTCTACTCGCTGAGGCATCATCACCTAGAGCTAGACAGGGAACTAGCTGCTAGCAGGAATCTTTATGACCATAAAGCTATCAAGCTTTGGAAGGAACAGCTTAAACAAGCTATGGATGCGCCTTACTTCTACAAGTTCGAGGTGGGACAGAGGAAAGATGGAAGCTTAGGAAAGCTACACGTGCATCTGGTGGCAGACGTAGATGCGGGTTTACTTGATATTCACAGGGACGGCGAAATTATCAAACCTATTTCAAGCTTTGAGGACTATGGAAGGGTTATGCGTTACTTGTTGAAGCCTCCGGTAGCGTCGAGTAAATCAGCAAAAGCCGAATACCTAAAGGCGCTTATAAGAATTCAAAGAGCGAACAAGGTCTTACCTAGAAGCAAACAACGTAGCGGACCTCCTCAAGTTTCGGGCTATGTTTGGGAGTAGGAAAGCCTCCTAAATTCTTCAAACATAGGCTTTCGCGGGTGGAAACACTAGCCTAAAAAGTCAAGTTGTTCTATGGCTACTAGGATTGTCCTAGAGGATTCTGAAACCCTTGTAACCCCTCTGTAACGAGTCTGCAATCTTCCTACAACACTCTGATTTATGCGCGGATTACTGCAAGTTCTTGCGCTCGAGGCTGGCTTTCTAGGCTAAATTTTCAGTCCCATGTTTTCGGGGGAGTGCGTCGCTAGACGGTTATAGGAGTTTTGAAAGTTGCTCTTGAAATAGGTATCTTTCAAAGATACCTATTATTTCGTTATGTCGAATCTTGCTGACAGGTAGAGTTATGTGTGCCTATCATGTAGGGTAACTAACTGCTACTTTTCAGTAGTAGCACAGAGTAGCGAGAATGGTCATCCTTCAAATTAAGACTGAAAGTTACACCTCAGAAGCCCATCCTGTTAAAATAAGCTCATTAACACGTGGCTCATTAACCTCAATGCCGCTTTAACGCCATATAGCAATCTCCTCGGTTTAGTAGGTTTTACCCTAACTATCTTCGGACTATGGCAAGCTTTCAATCAAGCCCATAAAGCCGAAATGCGAGCTTCCGAAGCAAAAACGAGCGCTGAGCAAGCAAAAGAGGCTGCATTAAACGCTGTGACCAAAATAGCGAAGTATGATGCTATCTCTGAGTTGACTAAAGCTAAATCAGTAGCAGAGGAAATTAGACGCTACCAGGCCAGACAGTTTCTCCTCCCACTACCAGAGAGCTACAACGCATTAGCATCGGTTCTAGAGGAAATGGAATCTTTTACACAAGCGCTAACTCCACAAGAAGCTGAACACCTAGACAAGATTATTGGCTTTGCCAGAGATAAAGAAGAAGCCACTATGGAAGCTCTCCAAGAGGACAAGCCATTAAATATGGCGAAACTTACCAAAGAACTAGCTATATGGACAAGAGTGTTGGGCAGTATCCTGGGCAGATTGAAAAAGGAGCTTGAGAGTTCACATGAAGCGCGTTGAAAAACTACTGGATCTACTTACACAACGCACAATTGAAGGCAAAGTCTCATGGAAAGAAACCGACTTTGCTGACACATATGAGGCCAACTTCAATAACTACTTAGTACGTCTTACTCCACTTCGCACCACAAGTAGCGCACTTTCTTCATTTGCCTCAGTTTACTCAAGACGTTACAAACAACAATCTGAAGATTTACCACATATACTTGAAATTTATGATGCGCAGGACCGACTCATTGAAGAAGTGGGCAAACTAAAATCCGACCCCCCAAACGGTGTTTTTGCTTATGGTGGTGTGTTAGCTGATGACAATCCTAATGACATTGAAGACCCAAATTTAAAGTACGAAATGAAAAAACTGTATGAGGCTGTCAAAAAACAGTTTGATGAGCCAAGTGCAGCTATAGATGCGTTGATTGAAGCCCTAGAGTAAGCTTGCGGAGGCTATTGGTCTTTGTTGTAGGACTGAAAAACAAAATAAACTTCACTAGGATTTTTATTCCTTAAGTAGAAAAGTTGATTGACAGGCTATATTCAGCCATGGCTGCTGGTGTCGTTTACGTACTCGTCAATCCCGCGCTAAAAGGCTTGCTTAAGATAGGTAAAACCACCCGAACAGCTGAAGGGCGTGCGGCAGAAATCTCTAGTGGCACAGGTGTGCCGACTAAGTTTCTAGTAGCATATGAAGATTTTGTAGAAGACTGTGATTTGGCGGAGCGACGTATCCATAATGCGCTTTCCCAATATAGATATGGGAAAGACCGAGAGTTCTTCTCTCTTAAGTTGAAAGATGCGCTTCCAGTCATTATGACTATCGTGGGTGAGGTTAATGCAGAAGCTAAGCCGCCAGTACTAGAGCAAACTGAGCTACGTCATAAATCAATCGTTCCAGCCCCGGTGGAAGCGCAGGACTTATCCTTTGTACAGCTGACTGCACCCACAAACTCCGAAGCTCCCGCCACCAATAATCAAGATACAGATGCAACTGAGTTCTTCAACGAAGAACAAATCCAAATCACAACGAGCCACATCGTTGTTAGGGGCGCAGCGTATCGGCTTGAGGACATACAATCTTTCCAAATTACTTCCGAAGGAAGGCGCTCATCAGGATGCGGAATATTCCTTGCCATGGCGGTAGGAGGTTTCTTTGCACTTATTGCAATAGCTGTCTTTTCTGAAGGCTCCATCGGTGGTGGGCTTATTTTTCTTGCTTTCGCCATCCTAGCTTTTTGGGCAGTGTTTTCTTCTACCACAAGCTTTCCTCGTAGCAACCTTGTTTTATGTATAGCGAACGATGAGGTATCTCTTCCTCTAGAAGGAGATAGCAACTTTATTGAAAGGCTTGACTATGCCATAGAGCTAAGCTTGAACCGAGTTAAAGTGCAGGCGCATAGGCAAAAATCAAAAACCATCTGACTCTTCTTGTCGTTTGTCGACATACTCCCCCCCAGGCTGCCTCTTTGAATCTGGTACTATCTATATCTATGGCGAGAGGGGGTAAACGAACCGGGGCGGGTAGGCCACCCGGAAACCCCGATGAGCGGTTCAAGCGCGTGTCGCTGACGCTCAGCCCTGACGCGCTTGCGCTGATAGACGCCTACGCGCTCGAGCACAAGATGAATCGGTCGGCAGCGATTGAAAAGCTTTGTTGGGCCGGGTCGAAAAAGCTGTGAAACTCGCTACAAGTCATTTAACATAAAGCTTCTTATGTTAATTAATACTTATATGGGGTACTAGCTGCTACCCCACTACTCAAACAAGTAGCAGATATAAACCATCTACAGTTAATCATGCATTGTCTACTCAGGTGAATAGCGGGTAGAGTTTGCCCATGAACAAAGCTGAAATGGTGACTCCTGCTAAAGACGTTGCTACTACTCTAGGCGTTGGACGTGCAATGTTGAACCGCTACGCCGCTACTTATGAGGCTGTTACCGGTGAGAAAATAACGATCTCGGGCCGTGACGGTAGGCTGTTTTCAGATTCGCAAGTGTCGGTTTTGATTCGCGCCAAAAATCTAGTCTCGAATAATCATGGATTGTCAGTCGAGAGTGCTTTACGTGCAGCGCTGGCAATGGATTCTAGCGGTGCTGAAATCGCTGTGGCGGGGTCGGGACGGTTTGCAGGGTCAGAAGATACGGGGCAGCTTGTCGAGGCGCTTAGAGAAGCTATTACAGTGCCGCTAGTAGCTGAATTGCAAGCGCTTAGACGTGAGGTGGCAGAGCTGCGCCAAGAGCAGCAGTTAGAACCTCCGGCGAAAGTTGAAGACCCCCTAAAAGAAAGCATAATCGTAAGTGCCGCTAAGCGGCTCGACAGGCTCTTAAAGCGTCTTTTTCGTAAATGACACTTTGGAGGCACTCAGATTTTTCTTGGTTAAGGCCCCTCGAAAAGTTGGAGTGGACAGATACTCTAGGGACAAGGGCGCAGGCCCTTCTATACCCCTTACAGCCTTCAGGCGAGGCGTTCTGTGCCTTGTTTTAGGCCCTTGTTATTAGCGTAGAAACGCCCTTCTGGAAGCAGAAAAAGCGCTTATGCCTACAGCGTCAAGGCTCGAGCAAAGGTTGCGCGGTCGGGGCGGCGCGGGGTAGCGTCGAGGCATAAAAAAAGGCCGTGTACGCAAAGTCAAAGTACGCACACAACCTCTCAAAGCATAGACACCTTAGAGAGTAGCGCACACGGTCGGAATGAGGCAAGTGTGCGCGCTTAGACGTGTTGAGAAGTGGCTAGGACGTTCTTAGGTCTTACTTACTCATCCCATTTTCTAGCTTAGAGGCTTTTTGATTAGACAGTGAATTGGGGATATGCTGTTATTCCATGCAAGTTAACTTTCTAGATTCACCCTCCCAAATTATTTCTTGTGGCTATAGGCAACATTTTGCTGAGTACTCGAAAAATGCCTCTCTTGCCCCTTTACTTCTGCTTGGGGATTCATATGAAGTACTGAAAGACTTACCTAGCGAGTCCATCGATTTCTGTATGACTAGTCCCCCGTACTGGGGAAAGAGAGAATATAAAGATGGGGGTATAGGGTTAGAGACTGATTACCGGGATTACATAACTAGTCTTGGCAACATAACAAGAGAAATCTTCAGAGTGCTAAAGCCTACCGGTTCTTTCTGGCTTAATATTGGAGATAGCTACGATAAAAAACGGTTACTTGGACTTCCTTGGAGAGTAGCTTTCAACCTAACTGACACGCAAGGATGGATTCTACGGAATGATGTTGTTTGGAACAAAGTTAAAGGTGGCCCCGACAACACAAAAGACCGTCTTAGGAACGTTCACGAGATGGTCTTTCATTTCGTGAAAATGCCAAAAGGATATTTTTACGACGCCGATAGCATCAGAAGCACCCCAAAAACCGCTAAAATTTCCAACGGTTCAGTGATTTCCGCAACAGGTGTTAGCGGGGTTAGATACAAACGCCAAATCGAACTTTCTACAATTCTTACTGAAGAGGAAAAGAAGAATGCATTTGCTGAACTAGAAAAGGTTTTAGCGTCTATAGCCAAGCAAGAGATATCTGACTTCAGAATGATAATTAGGGGTCAGCATAGGACTACACATTCAGATTCTGCAAAGGTGTCTGGTCGCGCTAAAGAACTTGTTCAAAGAGGATTCTATTTCCTGAAGTACCATCCTAATGGAAGCAAGCCCGGAGACGTTTGGGACATAATGCCTGAAGACACTCAACAGCGTAAAGATTTGCATTTTGCACCTTACCCACAAGATTTGTGTCGAATTCCTATGGTAGCCACATGTCCTAAAGATGGCATAGTCTTAGACCCGTTCTGTGGAACAGGCACTACCTCGTTGGTAGCTAAACAGCTTAATCGTAAATCGGTAGGTGTAGATATTTCCAAATACTATCTTGATGCTGCTTCGGTAAGAATAAATTTGTCATGAGTAATGTCACTGAGTTGTACGGTGTATCTACAAAACGAGATGATATTGATTGGCAAGCAATAGTAAATCAAGAAGCTTGCCCTTTTTTGGGCAGAAGGTGTGTCAAGAGAAGAAAAAGCGTTGATTTGACGATAGGTACTTGTTCTGTAGCGCAAAGCAAAAGCAATTCTAAACCTATCATGATTTGTCCACATCGTCTTTTGGAAAGGCGCAAAGTTTTTCTTGACTGTCTACATCTCTTAACTCAACACGAACCCGGAAACGATTTGCATGTTGTGCCTGAGACAAAAGTACCAGGGGGCAACGTCGATTACTTCTTAGTTTCGATGAAGTCTGGCAAAATTATTGACTTTGTGGGTATCGAGTTTCAAACGTTAGACACAACCGGAACGTTATGGTCTGACAGGCAAAGATTCTTGCTTGAAAAAGGGATGTCTATAGCTAATATGCAAGAAGCCGAAAGAGGTACTTACGGCATTAATTGGAAAATGACAGCAAAAACGATATTGATTCAGATACACCACAAAATCAAGACATTTGAACATTTAAATAGGCATCTTGTACTAGTTGTCCAGCAAGGTTTGATGGATAATCTCATTAAAAATTTTGATTTTGGTCATTTAGGGAATGGTAGCATTGGAGATTCAATGCATTTCCACTCCTATGAGATGATGGAACAGGATAACTCCTACAGTTTAGTACTTCAGGAACGTAGAAGTACCGACGCTGACGGCATAGCCATAGGTTTAGGGCAAAAGGCAGAAGCGAAGATTGAACTAGAAGTAATTTTGAAAAGCCTATCCGCGAAGATATCTCCACAAACATTGCTTACCGTTTAAACTTTTAAGTGGTTGCGCCGTGTATAGACACCCGAGATGACCATCTTCTTTAGTCGCGCTATTTTTTGTTCGCTTGTTTTGTGGGAACGGCTACCAAGGTGGAACCAAAGGAGAGAGAGAAACGTGGGGTGCTTGTTCGCTTTGCTATCAGGTTAGAGGCTTGGATAGCAAGGGTTGTGCAAAGGTGGCGTTTTGTGCAAAGGTGGCTTCAATGAAATAGACCGTGCGCAAACACGGCCCATCACCTAGACACTGATAGGTTAGCGCATAGTCGGACAAGAGGCAAGTACCATGCGCTACCCCGAAGCGGCTACCGATGCTGCTACTTTGGCACAAGCCATAGTAGCTAGAACTCCAGAAACCCTTTCTAAAACGGCTAAAACGCTGTATCAAGTGCTAGTAGCGGCTTCTGTCGAGACGGCTAAGTCTAAAGGCTACTCGCCTAATATCACCCACATGACGCTGCATTGTCCCTTAGAACAGGTAGCTAGGGCGATTGGATTGTCTAGGGTGACGGTGTGGCGATACTTGCCCGAGCTTAAAGCGTTGGGGCTTGTCGATTGGCGCACCCATAAGGGGACTTGTCGAGGCCAAGTGAGAAACACGGGTACAGTTTGGCAAGTTCGTCTCACCCCTACTTGTGGGCGAGCTGCACGCTTGAGCTATCAGGATATGAAGCACAAGTGGCGTCCTAACTTTGACGCTGATGTTAGGGCGGGACGCACGTCTTTCAGCGCGCTGAAACATACAGAAGCAGCTAACACAAGAACCTTTAGCTTAGATAGACTACTAGCTTGGACGTTATCCCAACGCGCTACAAGCCCCGTTACGTCTGTATGTAAAGGCAGCCGTAAGCCTGAGCTAGAGAACCTTTTGGACGTGATGCACGCCAAGAAAGAAGAACGAAATGCTGCCGTAAGGCTTGGGGCTGAGGCGCTTGCTAGTGCGCTAAACGATGCCGGTTCGGTGTCTTGGTATCAAAAGCTTCTTTGGCAACTCCTACGCCGGTTTGACGCTACAGGAGATGACTACAGCTACTCGGTCTATCTCGCGGCGCAGCGAGCCCGCACAGACACGTTAGAGGGGTTTGCTAGACGCCCTGGCGCTCTATTTATCTCGAGGCTCAAGGGTGCGCCGTGGTGGGATGACGTGATTAGACAATTACCAACGAGAGTAGGAACCCCCCCAAATCAATAAAGGCTTAAAAAATGTAAAACCGTCACCTAACTTCGGTATATTTGGAAGATACCAGTAACGTTCTGCTGTTTTTCAGAAGCTAAAACGCCAAGGTGTGTTGATTTTTGAGCCACGTAGGTAAAGACTGGGAGATAGGGTAAACCCTTCGGTTTAACTATCCCCTAGAAGGCGCAAACAACCTGCTGGTAACAGGTTGTTTGCGTACAGCAGGTGAAGCTTATGGATAAATACGATCATACAAGTTCAGTTCACTTTAGTCACTCTAGGTTTCTTGATTCAGCTCAGAAGAAAAATGGCAGGTTCAATAGAGCGATTAAGCCGGGTAACTCTGCTAGCAGATTGTTTAAGGAGTTGTCGTGTCCATTTGAGCCTTATCACTATTCTCTACATCATCATCACTTGAAAATAGATAAAGAGATGGCTGCTAGTAAATATCTTTACGACCACCTGATTCTCAAAGCCTGGAAGGTCAGAATTAGACAGCTTATAGAACCGCCTTACTTCTTCAAGTTTGAAGTAGGGAATGAAGATACAGACGGGAATCTAGGAGATTTGCACGTACATCTGATAGGAGATGTGGACGCAGGTCTTTCATGGATTCCTAGAAGTGCGAAAAGTGAAATCATTAAGCCTATACCTGATTTAGCAAATTTTAGAAGACTTTTCATCTATCTATTTAAGCCAGGTGTAGGTAAAAGCCCGAAAGCAGTAGAGGAATACCTAGCGGCTTTAGCTAGGATCGCAGAAGAGAATCAGAGGCTGCCTAAGAGTAAGCAGTATAAACGACCACCTCAAATATCGGGCTATGTATGGGAATATTGACTTAAAAAACATATCTGGATGACTGAAATAAGGTGCAAAAAGTGTAGTACTTCTAGGGCTACTAGGATTGTTATAGCGCGCTATTTATACAGCATTTTCAGCACTTTTTTTCATCGAAAGTCAGCTTTTTTACTGAATTTTCAGGCGCGAATTCTCTGGACAGCGCGTCGGTAGATGGCTGTAGGAGTTTTAAAGGCTTGTCTTGCAACAGGTATCTTTCAAAGATACCTGTTGCAAAAAGCTTGCAAGGCTTGAGGTGTGGGTTGTCAAAATTCCTTAACCTTAGTGCTATAGTCATTTATGACATCAGGTAGTGAAAATAGAGGTAGAAAGCGCCTCACTCGGGAGGAGCGAGCTGCTGAGCGCAAAACCGTTAAACAACCTTGGGAAGAAGAAATGCCTTGGCTATTTGCTTATGAACTTGACCCATACAACAATAACGGTAGCTATCGTCGGCATCTCTGGGAAGACCATCAACGGAGACTCTACGATCCACGAACTTGTGCAAACTGCGGAAAGCGTAATTGCCTAACAAGCCCTTATTGGACAGACCAAGAGTTGATAAAAGCTTGCCAAGAATGTGCAAATGGCTGGGATATGGGCACAATGAAGCTACCTGAACCGAAAAGAAATCAATATGTTGTTGTAGTACCAGGCGGTTTATGTTCGTTAGGCAAGAAAAGCTAACCCACAATAGCCCCGCGCCGCTGCCACCTCGACCGCGCAGCCTTTGCTCGAGCCTTCTGAATCCGGTACTATCTATATCTAATGGCACGCGGCGGAAAACGCAAAGGCGCAGGCAGACCACCCGGAAACCCCGATGAGCGGTTCAAGCGCGTGTCGCTGACGCTCAGCCCTGACGCTCTCACGCTGATAGACGCCTTTGCGCTCGAGCACAAGCTAACCCGTTCCGCAGCCGTCGAAAAGCTGATGACATTGGGGTTGAAAAAGCTGTGAATCTTACCACAAACTATTTAACATAACTCCACTTATGTTCTCTCGCTAGCCAGTTATCAACACACTGGCGCTAGTGTATCGAAAGTAAACACCCGTACACTGGCGCATATCGCCTTACCTGCTGTTATAGTGTCGCCATGCCTGCTGAACCTGAAGATGCAAGGCCAGTAGTAACCCTGTTCGAGGCTGGGAGCGCTGCCGAGCGTTTGGGTGTCTCACCGTCTGGCCTGCGCCGTCTCGCCGTTATCTACGAAGAGGTACACGGCGAGCTACCGCGCAGAC
>MWWE01000203.1_pt1 | contig 10724 bp, 11 predicted proteins | sample 1047301 | NCBI WGS metagenome assembly MWWE01 (sample SAMN06349973, study PRJNA376086) | soil metagenome | isolation source: MS1-1 sample Antarctic (ecotone) soil | place: Antarctica
GTCAATGCGATAAAACAATTCTATGATAAAATCTTCTGTGGTCACGGCTGAACTCCTTATTTTACAGGTTTTAGCTCCTATAAATTTGAAGCAATTCCGTGACTTTTTCAACTAGCACCAAAGGTTACTAGACTTTGGATCGTTCCACAAGGTGCTGATCCTTCGGCAGTAAATTAAAATCTCAAATGGAAAAATAGTTTCATCTTTACTATATTTAGAACTTCACAGAATAGATGAAACAAAACCTAAACAATAAAATAGATAAAACGCTTGTTTCGATAATCATTCCGTTTTTTAATCGAGAAGATTTTTTAGGCGAAGCCGTCGAAAGCGTTTTGGCTCAGACTTATGAGAATTGGGAATTGTTTTTGGTTGATGACGGTTCGACTGATAAAAGTTTTCACATTGCCGAAAAGTTTGTAAAAAAATATCCCGATAAAATTTATTTATTAACTCACGAAAATAATGAAAATAAGGGTGCGAGTGCTTCGCGGAATTTGGGCATAAAATATGCGAAGGGCGAATTTATAACTTTTCTGGATTCGGACGATATTTATTTTCCCGACACATTGGAAAAGGAATTAAAGGCTTTTGCGGAAAATATTGATGCAGATGCGGTTTGCGGGACGCTTGAATGTTGGTATTCGTGGTCGGATGAAGCTGATGAACGGGAAAAAGATTTTAAGATTAACCTGGTTTTGGAACTTGAAGAACTGTATCAGCCGCCGGATTTACTTATTCATAATCTGAACGCCAGCGGACGAAAGCCGGGCATAAATTGTGTGATGCTCAAACGGGAATTTGTCGAGCAGGTTGGAAATATCTTTGAAGATGATTGCAGGTATGTCTGGGAAGATCAGGTTTTTTGGGCAAAGGTAAGTCTTTTCGGGAAAATTTATGTAATGGACGCAACACTTGCCAAATATCGTCAGCATCCCGCTTCGAGCAGTGCCGTCGAAACGCACGATGGAAGCGATATTCCTTCAATGAACATTTTTCTCGATTGGCTGGAAAATTATTTGCAGGAGCAGAAAATCAAAGACGAAAGAGTTTGGAAAGCACTCAGGAATTTTCAGCGAAATCTCCGAATAGAAACTAAACTAAAGCGGCTAAAACAACTATATCGCCGAACTCTGCCGCTTCATATACGCTACGGTCTGCGGGATAAATGGACAAAGTTAAAGAAATGGAAAATGGAAAACGGAAAATGAAAAATGTTTTTATTTCCAATATGCAAACTAAATTTTCCACTTTTTATTTTTTATTTTTCCGTTTTACTGCGGTCTTCCCATCGGCATAAACAGCGAATCAATCAGTTTTGTCGAGAGCAGACGTTTATAATAAATGATTCTATGTTTTCTTTTTTCACGCATTCTCATATGGATTTTTGCTGTTTCCTTCCAATCCTGACTTTCCTGCGTTTCCGAAAAAATAGCTTTTATAAAATTTTTGCCTAACTCCTGAATTTCGGGTTCGGCGGAAACTCGTTTGTAAATTTCTTCGGGCATTTTCGTGTTGAGAGTTTCTCTCGCCATCCAAAGCCCGAGCCAAACCATTCGCAAACTTCCGACTTCCGTTGCACGCTTAATCATTAAATCCCAATCAATTTCAGTATTTTCAACTAATCTTGCAATATCGCAAATCCAACTGAAACGCTCCCAAAAATGTTTTGAACCGTGAGAAGATAGAACGATCAGATAATCTTCCGAAGCCAGCGTCGGCACATCGTTGCTGCATATTTCAACCGTTTGAGTTCGCTCCCAAACTTTTTCGGTTGCGTAATCAAAGGCAAAAAACGGTTCGATAAATTTCCAGTGAACTTCTACCAAAGTGCTGGTTTCGCCGTAAATAAAAGGATATTCGTAATAATACTTTAAAGTCGCCCGTTCCTGTTTTTCCGTTACTTCCCAGGCGGGTTTGCAGCCCATATTTATCAAAATATCTTTAACCTTCGGAAAATCTTCCTTACGGATCAATACATCTATATCGCCGAATTGCCGTAGAGAAATATCCTTGTAAGCAAGCTGTGCAAGCGTCATTCCCTTGTAAGTTAAAATATCCAGATCATTCTGCCGCAAAGCATTTATTATTCCGATAACCTGAGCCGACAGCATAAAATTATATGTCGAAATATCCTTATATTGAGATTGCATTTCGACAAGTATATTTTGAGGGATTTTGTCGGAAAAATAATCGTTTAAATTCTTAAAAACAAGCGGGATCACACAATGTTTCGAAGCCGTTTCAATCAGATAATCCCAATTAATACTTTGCTCAAGCAAGGAATTTATTTCGTCAATCGCTAAATCTTCTCTCGATAAATTTAGGATTAGCTGATTCTCGATGTAATTTGGTGTGTCTGAGTTCATTATTAATAACTCACCTTACGCAGTTTTGATTTCAGCCTGTTTCAACAGGCTTTCCGCGTTTCGCGGTTTTATCCACGTCATTTATGGCGTGGTCGTAAATTTGTAAAATGTCTTAGGGCGTTTTAACGTCCTTTTCTTTTTGCTTTAGCTTTTGATTTTATATTGCTAAAGCTTTTTCAAGGACGTTAAAACGCCCTTTAATTGATTCGTTTTCTAAGTCCCACGCCATAAATGACGTGGCTAAATTCGCTTCGCTCGAAAGCCCGATAAATCGGACTAAAATCTAATACCGCGTAACATCAGTTAATAATATTTAACTCTAAATATCTTGTGTCTAATTATTTTAACTTATTTGTTTCCTTTAAGTTTTTTGTATCCAAATTTTCCGTATCAAATAATTCATTTACAGAAGTTTGAGCAGGCGGCAGTTGGTCGTTGGAGTTGTTTATTTCCAATTCTTTTAGATTTACATCGCTCATAAATTGCAGAGTTTGCTCGACGGCGGCTTGAGCGAGTTCAAAATCTTCACGGTTTATTTTTATTTTTACCTTTCCGCTTTCGTTGGGAAGTTCACTGAGTTTTGTGAAATTTATTAGGCGAATTTGGATGCTTGTGCCGATTTTGTAGAAACCTTTTTTAAATTTGATGTCTAAAATTTCTTCTAAAGAGATGCGGACTTCTTTAACTTCGCCGCCGACTAAACCTAGAAGTTTTGATTCAAATTCGATGACGATTCCGGCAGGCGAGAACTTGGCGATGCCGTTCATTTGCGACAAACCGCTTTCCGCCTTAAATGGAACGCTGATGTATTGTTGTTTCATTTGTTTTTGCGAATTAATCATTTTATCAAGGAAGTTTACAAAATCAATCTTCATCATCATAGCTTAATGTATCAATAATATCGCTGTCTTTGCTGATTATATCAAGTGAAACGAGCCACAAATAACCGACAACGCCCGATATAATTGAAGCCAGTAAAATAGAGATTTTTGAAGAGTTGATTAATTCGGGACTTGTTTTGAACGCCAGATTTGTAATAAAAATTGACATTGTAAAACCGACTCCCGCTAAGAATCCCGCTCCGAGAATATGACTCCATTTCAAACCAATCGGCAGGCGGCAGATGTCTAATTTTACAGCAATAAAACTCAGGACGGTTATGCCGATAACTTTTCCGAACAGCAAACCTGTCATTATTCCCAAACTATTTGGCGTTGAAAGACTCGAAAACCAGTCGCTCCCGATGATTATTCCTGTATTTGCCAAAGCGAAAACGGGCATAATAAAAAATGCGACGGGTTTGTGCAGGAAATGTTCGAATATATATGAAGGTGAATTTTCGTCGTCGGTTTTCGGCGTAAATGGAATTGTAAATGCAAGTAAAACTCCGGCAATCGTGGCGTGAACTCCTGATTGGAGCATAAGAAACCACATCAAAACACCGCCGATCAAATATGGAATCAAAGATATAATTTTCAGACGGTTTAAAACTATCAGAATAATGAAAACAAAGATTGAAGATGCCAGATAAATTATCGAAAGTTTGGCTGTATAAAAAACGGCGATAACGATAATTGCACACAGGTCGTCAATAACTGCAACCGCTGTCAGAAAAATTTTGAGCGATGCGGGAATACGGCTTCCGACGAGTGCCAGGATGCTCAAAGCAAAGGCAATATCGGTTGCCATCGGGATTCCGAAACCGTTTTGCGTCGGCAAACCGCTGTTAAAATTAAAATGTATCAGGGCAGGAAGTGCGATTCCGCCGAGAGCCGCAAATATTGGTAAAAGTGCATTTCTTAAATTTGATAATTCGCCTTTGTAGAGTTCGCGTTCCAGTTCTAAACCGATAAACAGAAAAAATATCGCCATCAAACCGTCATTTATCCAGTAAGAAACGGTCAAACCGCCGACATATGTTTGCCAGAAATTCAGATAATTTTCCCCGTATGCTCCGTTTGCGATCAGCAAAGAAGCCACCGAACAAACCATCAACATAATCCCTGCGGATTTTTCGCCGTCAAAAAATTCGCCGAACGATTTGGTCAATTTTATTTTCTGTATCATTTTCTACTGCGAAACCGGTGTTTCTAAAATTTTTTTCTTATAAGCAGGTGCAACAACGCTGTTATCAAACACATCCATTGCCGCATCCAACGCTTTCGGCAAAGGTTGGCTTTCCGCCCAATCGGCTTCCTTATCTAAAAACTCGACAATCTCCGCTTCGATCTCGTCCATTTTTTTGCGTGTCAGAATTTTTTCGTCAATCAGAAACTTTTCATAACGGGTTACCGGATCATTGTGTTCCGCCCACCATTCTTTTTCGCCGTCGGGCACATAAGCCTGATTATCGTGTTCGGCGTGTCCCTTGCGGCGATAGGTCATCGCTTCAATTAAAATCGAACCGTTGCCGGAACGTGCATATTCAGCCGCTTCTTTCATCGTTTCATAGCAAGCGATGATGTCGTTGCCGTCAACCTGTATTCCTTTTACGCCGTAACCGATCGCCTTATCAACAAAAAATTTGGCAGCAGTTTGTTCCGTCGTCGGTGTCGAATAAGCATAACCGTTATTTTCAATCACCGTAATCAAAGGCAATTTTTTTACGGCGGCGAAATTTATTCCTTCGTGAAAAGCTCCCGTCGAAGATGCTCCTTCGCCCAAATAAACTACTGCCACACGATCTTCTTTTTTCATACGCGAAGCCAGCAAAACGCCCGCCAACACCGAAACCAAATCGCCTAAATGCGAAATCGGTCCGATCATACCTTTCTCAAAATCCGCAAAGTGAAACTGCACATCGGTTGCCCGCGACGGAGCATTTCCACGCCCGAAGTATTGCAGAAAAATTGTTCGCGGCTCGATTCCTTTGACAAAACACGCACCAATATCACGTATCAAAGGTGCGATAAAATCCTGAGCCTCAAGTGCAAAAGCCGTCCCAACGGCAGTCGCTTCCTGTCCGAGCGAAGTAAAAACTCCGCCCGTCAATTTCGATTGTTTTTTCAAACGAACGGTCTTTTCATCAAACATTCTCGTCAATTTCAAATAACGATAAAGTTCAATAAATTGTTCACGTTTCAGCGACGTTTCCTTCGTGCAGGAAAGCGTTTTTTTAGGTTTCTTCAAATCCATATTTGTTTTTAGCTGCGAATTTTACGATTAACACTAATAAAAAAATAAGAATAATTCAAAATCGCCATAAGCTAAACCGATAATTATTAAGTTTTCTGCTAAGTTTTCATCATCAAAATTTGCATAATTTGCGACTAATTCTTCCTCTTAATTTCAAATAATATTAATCATTAACCAAAAGAATTCTACGATAAATGCGAAAAAGTTAAAATTGAAGTAAGTCGAAAAAGTATTGGATGTGCGATAAAGTAACACATCTGGAATTTGGGTAAATATAAAATTTGTATGTGAATTTACATTATCAGGTCAATTCTTATAAAAATTATTTTGATAAAAGAAAGTTCATTAGCAAGCGGGTGAATTCATATTTATTTTTTTACTGATAAAATAAAAGGTAATCACTTTTCCTTTCTCATTTACCTTTTACTTGATTTTCCATTTCCAAAATAAATACGCTAAATTTAATATTGATGGAACATTTTGATGTATTAGTTGTTGGAGCAGGACTTTCGGGAATCGGTGCGGCGGCACATTTGAAAATGGATTGTCCGAATAAGAGTTTTGCAATTCTGGAAGGACGCGAAGCGATGGGCGGGACTTGGGATTTGTTTCGCTATCCGGGCGTGCGTTCGGATTCCGATATGTTCACGCTCGGTTATAGATTTCGCCCCTGGAACGAAACTAAATCAATCGCCGATGGACCTTCGATTCTCAAATATATTCAGGAAACTTCAAAAGAATTCGATCTCGACAAAACAATCCGCTATAACTATCGCGTCGTCAAAGCCGAATGGTCAACCGACGAAGCACTTTGGAAAGTTACAGCAAAAGTCGGCGACAAAAAAGTTCATTTAACCTGCAATTTTCTATATCTCTGCACGGGATATTACGACTACGACAAAGGCTACACGCCCGATTTTGCAGGGATGGAAGATTTCGAGGGACAAATCGTTCACCCGCAAAAATGGACTGACGATATTGATTATGCAAACAAAAAAGTCGTCGTCATCGGAAGCGGTGCGACTGCTGTTACGCTCGTTCCCGCACTCGCGGAAAAAGCCGAACACGTCACGATGCTCCAGCGTTCGCCGACTTATATAATCTCCGTTCCCGCAAAAGATAAAGTCGCCAATTTCTTACGCTCGGTTCTGCCAAATCGTACCGCTTATACAATTTCGCGTTGGAAAAATGTGCTGTTCGGATTGGGACTCTACACACTTTCCCGCAGACGACCGCCTTTGATCAAAAACTTTATTGCAAAAGGTGTCCGAAAAGAGATCGGCGAAGAACTCGCCACCGAACATTTTACGCCTGAATATAATCCTTGGGATCAAAGACTCTGCCTCGTTCCCGACTCCGACCTTTTCCAATCAATCCGCGAAAAAAAGGCTTCCGTCATCACCGACCACATCGAAACATTTACGCCAAAAGGATTAAAACTAAAATCAGGCAAACACCTCGACGCTGACATAATCGTTACCGCCACCGGACTCGTAATGAAACTTATGGCAGGCTTACAACTCGTCGTGGACAACGAACCCGTGGACATCTCCAAAACACTCGCCTACAAAGGAATGATGTATAGCGACATCCCCAACGCCGCCTCCGCCTTCGGCTACACAAACGCCTCCTGGACACTAAAATGCGACCTAACCGCCCAATACATCTGCCGTATGCTCAACTTTATGGACGCAAACAACTACAAAATCGCCACCCCGAGAATCAACGACCCATCCATCAAACCCGAATCGCCCGTAGATTTCAATTCCGGCTACATCCAAAGAGCACTTAGAACCCTCCCCAAACAAGGCTCAAAACTCCCCTGGCGTGTCAATCAAAACTATATAAAAGATATTCGTATGTTCAGATACGGAAATGTGGATGACGGGACGATGGAATTCAAAGCAAAATCGGACAGTTCTAGCGTAGAAGCGACAGATTAAATCAGATAAATTTATGAGATTAATTCTTCGTCATACTTGCTTAAAAGTAATTTCCCTTCGTAATCAACTAATCCAAGTTTTACGTGGTCAAGCCAACCGATTCTGCCTAAAATATTTCGTTTAATTCCTTCTTCGGCAATAAAACAAACATTTGCTTCCCACATAAATCCGAATGTCGAAATTTCTATTCGATGCTGAAACGCAGAAAAACTTCCCGTTGCTGTTCCTATAGTCGTCGGTTCACCGCTTTCAATATTTATTTCTAAAAGTTCGCCGTGCTGACGTTCAAATATGCAATGGCTCGAACCTATATCGAGTTTGGCGTGAACTTCTATAAAATTTTCTCCCGATTTTAAGATAACAGGCAAACTGATTCCCGTTTTCAGAGTGTTGTAATTGTAGGTTTTATCAAACGTGAGATTTTCCGCTATCAATCAAAACCTCCCCAAAATGGCGAAGTTTCTTCTTCACGAACCTGCTCGATAAAAGGAATTTTTATGCCTTTAGCTTTAGCCTCCGCAAAAACTTTTTTAGCATCAACGCCCGAACTTATAAGTTTATCCCCGTCCAAACAAACCCATTTCCCAAGATACTTTGCCCGATTCTCATCAATCCAACGCATCGCCAAATGAAACTTCTCGGTTCTCTCATCCCAATTATTCTCAATCTCTCGCGGTCTTTTCTTTTCTTCCAACCAACGCAAAACTCTCTCCTGTTCCGCCGCCGAAAGTTTCTGAATTGTCTCAACAACCTGCTCAAAATTCGGAGTCATAACTCTTTACCTCACACGCCGATTATATCATTAATAAAAGTTACTTCCTTTGATAAGAATTCTCACAATCAAACATCTTGATTTGATTTCATATCTTGCGAATACTCATACAAACCTTTATGTATTGAAAACTCCGTAAGATTTTTCAATGCTTCATAAGACATTCTATTTGCTTGTTTATTTATCTGTTTTCTCAAATTCTCAGACTCTTCTGGCTTTCCAGTAAGACTAAGTATTTCGACCATAAGCATTTTTGCTCTAATCATTGAGTAAGTATCTTGATAATCTGTGTAAATTTTAATTATTGTATGAAGCTTTTCAATAAAAAAATCTGAAATCTCTTTGCTGATAATATATTCTTTTCCAGTATTAGCAGACCAAAATTGATTTGATTGATTCTGGTGAAACCATAAACTTATTTGTAAATACGATATATTAGCTCTTGTTATGACATTTTGAGACTTGTTAAGAAGTTCATTAGATTTATTTACCCATTTTTTTATTTCATTGGGAAAATTCTCTTTTCTATCCCAATGTTCAGGGACATATACACTTGCTTCATCGTATATTGCTGATTCTCCATTTAAAGAGGTTTGCTCAAGAATTAACCATTTTAATTCATTTTCAAGAATCGAAAATTCAACATTTACTTTTATTTCTTGGGAAATGTTTTTATCCGACAAAACTTCCTCGCCAATGTTCTTTAATTCTTTTATTTGTTCAAAAAGCTCCGAGCTACCAAATTCTCTTCTCTTTCCATACATTAAAGAGAAGTGTAGAAAATTAAATTTATCCAATATAGAGTTTTTCACTAAATCATTTGTAGAAAGTTCTTGTAATTTTGCTAAAAATTGTTCGGTGTCAATCTCTCCTAACTGCCAATTTATATGATTTTCTGTTGATTCAAAATGAAATTTTTCTACCGGAGAAAGTTCAGAATTTACTGAGTCAATAATTCCAAGCGTGTCTAGTGCTGCTCTGTATCTACCTGACATTCCTTCAGCACGAGATTTGAGTAGCAAAAACTTGGTTCTTTTCTTTTCAGAATAGGCTAATAAATCATATTTTTCTAGGACAAAATTTTCATACCCAGAATTTAACAGTTCAAGACCATATAAATCTAGAATTTTCTTTACTTTATTTTGGTCTAAAACTTCTAAGTCTGTAAGGTCAATTTCAAACTTTGATTTATCCTCAAAATTTGCGGAAATACTTTCATTAATTTTTCTAAACAATCCGCCTTCTCTTATTATTTTTTCGTGTATTTGTTCAATGGTGTTTTCATCCAAAATTTGAGCAAATCTTAGAGTTATGCTTTCTTGCTCATTCCATTGAGGGTTTTCTTCCTCTAATCTTTTTGATTCATCCTTAGCCCATACAAATCGAAATTCATTTCTAGGCTCAATGTAAAGAAGATAAAGAGATATTGGATTATTTAAAAGATAATTTAAATTACTTGTGCTTACAGAATAAGAAACACTTTCATCTTTATTTTGCTTGCTTAAAGATGTGCCTTTCAATTGAACTTGTGAACGAAAGTTAGTAAAAGATTGCTCGTGTTTAACTTCTAAAGAACCATCAACGCCCTTATCATCTACTCGCTCATCTCGCAAAAGAAATTTATCAATTGGTAGAACAGATTTTAAGGCTTTTAAACTTAGTTGTTGTAAATCCTCATTGTCATCTGATTTTGGAAGATTTTTGAGATATTCTTTCATGTTATAAACCTCTTTATATAAACATTTTCCCCGGATTCAAAATGCCGTTCGGGTCGAAGACTTTTTTGATGGCTTTCATAATTTCGAGTATTGATTCGATCTCAACTATAAGCCTCCCGGCGATGGCGAATGGCGACAATATCAACCGTTTCCAACGAATCGTCAATCGAATAAATAACACGATAATCACCGATTCTGATTCGCCAGAGGTCTTTGAAACCTTGCAGTTTCCGACAGCGATTCGGGCGTGGTTCATCGGCTAAAGACTCAATTTTTGTGAAAATTCTTTTGATGAGAGGATTCGGAAGGGCTTCGAGTTCTTTTCGTGCGGAGCGTGCAAAAGTTATCGAATAATTAGCCACTAGAGTTTTCCTTTTTTTGTGAGAAGTTCCTTAACTGATTCCAAAGATTCACGCGGTTCTTTCTCGCGTTTTTTCGCCGTTAAGCCATCATAAAAATCTTCCCAAAGTTCACCGTATTTCTTGAGATCAATCATCACGGCAACCCGTTTTCCTTCTTCATTTGTAACGTAGTTTATACCTTGCATTTTTGCTCCTTCGATCAATTTTTCTAATTCTGTTTTTTATTATAGCAAAAATTATATCTTTCTAAACAAACATTTTCCCCGGATTCAAAATACCATTTGGATATAAGACTTTTACCTTGTGTGCGACTTAAGTTGAGAAGTGTTCCATAGAGTTAACTCTTGTAAAATGGTTTTACCAAAAAACTAATTTTAGGAGAAAACACTATGGAACAAGATATTTTTATCATTTCTGTTTACTGT
>MWWE01000204.1_pt1 | contig 10677 bp, 17 predicted proteins | sample 1047301 | NCBI WGS metagenome assembly MWWE01 (sample SAMN06349973, study PRJNA376086) | soil metagenome | isolation source: MS1-1 sample Antarctic (ecotone) soil | place: Antarctica
CCAATGACCTCGCCTACCCTAAGCTGCAACTGCTCAACCCGCGTCAATTCGCCCTCACCAGGTTCACCCGGCTCCGGGACGACGAACTCCGGCAACTGGTAAGAGGGAAACACGCCGGGCACCGGCTCAGGCGGAGGCGGTTCATCAGGCGGAGGCGGTTCATCAGGAGGAGGCGGTTCATCAGGCGGAGGCGGTTCATCAGGTGGAGGAGGCTCATCAGGTGGAGGAGGGTCAGGCTCCGGTAGGGGCGGCTTTTGCATCTCAGCCAGAATATCGTTAAGGACTGCCCGCACATCACGCAACGTCGCTTCTAACGCATAGCCATCACCAGATGGTGGTGGTGGTGGCGGTGGAGGTGGCTCAGGGTCCGGGTCCGGGTCCGGGTCCGGGTCCGGGTCCGGGTCCGGGTCCGGGTCCGGGTCAGGGTCAGGGTCCGGGTCAGGGTCCGGAGGCGGCTCGCAATTATCAACAGCACCCCACCACTCAGACCGCAGAGTGCCAATATAGTCAGCGCTTCCACTCCCAAACGTGGGCTCAGACTTACAAAGTGTGAACTTGTAATCAGTCGTTAAATCCGGCCTGTAGGGTTCGAGCCAGCAGAAATAATCGCCGTCTTTAGTGTCGCAATTATATTCATACACCGGCTCCGGCGGAACTTCACAGTCATCCCAGTTGAGAGCACCGAAAGTGTTCTGTACCTCATGAGCCGCACCTGCCTCGGTTGACGACCGACCAAAAGGCGGGTTAACAGCAGTTCCCGTTGGAGACGTGCGGTAAGAAATATCGCGCCGCCACTGACTGATGCTATAAAGGTCATTCCTATATGCGATAATATAGCGAAAATAACAACCACTGTCATCAGAGCCTCGACCACCACCCCCGTGATGCACCCATTGCCCCCCTGTGCTGGCAAAGGGGAAACCGTGGTCCCCAAAAGCGAAGCCACCCAGGAGGCCCCAGGCGACTAGAGCAAAGACACAACGCCTAAACGTTGCGGCTGATAACCCGGACAACCCCTGCCCCTATGCCGATAACCAAAATAATCGCCAATACACCGACGACGGCAGGCTGTACCCCGGTACGAATCTCACTCTCAACACCAGATAGCGCCGAGGAGATAGGAGCCATCGATGAACTCTGAGCATCCCCAAGCGAGACCAGGGCGAGAACAGCCCCCAGCAGCAGGCCCAAGAGGAGAGGCACGAAGCGGCTGGACGGAGGCGAAATCATTCGCCCCGCATCCGTCCCAGGTACAACGTGCCGAAATAACCCCCAGCGACAACGATACACGACCCCAAAATGACCCACATGACCTTAATAAGACCCTGCATAGGAGCCAACATCCCGTCCATTTTCATCTCCCATCTGAATAGTGTGGACGACCGAAGCCGCCCACAACGCTCGATGACCTACACCTTGCCCAGAATCCGCTTGCCTACCACATAGACCACACCCGCAACCACAACGAGCGCAGCGACCCCATAGTAGGAGTCAGCGAGACCGCTGACAGGGGCCAGCTCACTACCCGTGAACTGCGCCGACGCAGTGGCCAGCAACCCAAGAACGGCTGCAATGACAATCTTTATAAACATAATTTCACCTCCCCCCACGTGACGAATATGCCCAACGTCGCACAAGACGACGGAAAAGCCTCAGAGAATATCGCAGCATCCGGCTGTGCTCGCGCCCGGGCGCTGCGCGCCGCCGGATGCTGCTTATAAGGGAGAGCAAATTAAAACCGGACATCACTCATCAACCTCTTTTTCAGACGGACCCAACATCGATGTAATAACAGACCGGCCCACGCTACCTACCACTAGGAGCACGATAACCGCTCCTGCTAAACCAAAAATCGCATCAGCCAGAACCTCGAAAAGCGACTCATAACCGGCAAAATAATTCATCGTGCCGAAGCCGCCGACATGACGCGAACGAACAACCCGAGGAAAACCCCACCAACGAGGAGGGACGTATAGAACGCGAGATAAGTCATATCGACCGTAACACCCGCTTAACGATGACAAACACAGCGGTGGAGGCTGCAACGCCGCCAACAACAGGAATAATGGTCATGATTAGGTCATGAATTGACTCAGCAGAACCAGGCACGACAGCAGCCAGCACGGGCAGAAAAACGATGTCAAACACCGATGCCACGCCCGATGCCATAGCCAACGCCAAAAACGACGATACCGGACAGCACCGGCAGCGCCTCAAGCAGAAAAAGCTGAAATTCCTCGCTACTTACGACCTCGGTAGACCCGATATAGGCCAGGGCGCAGGACTGGTACGCTAGATGGTCCTCAGCCAGGCCGCTTACAGGAGGAGAGCCGCACGACTCGGCAAACGTTGCCCGAGGCGGATGCTCAGACGCCAGTCCGAACGACAGAGCGCAGCCCACCGACAGACACACTGCTAGGCTACGCCCCGTCACTAAGCCGCCTTTGGCTCCGAGCCTGCTTGACGGGCCAACTGAACCTCATCGGCAAAGAAAAACGTGTTGCCCTGATAGATACGGACCCCGAACACGACCCGCACGGGCGCGAACTGCGCGATAGACGAGAGCCGCTTAGCTAGCGCCTCATTGCACTCTATAGCAATGGTGCCCCACTTCGACCTCAGTTCAAATTTATAATAGGTCTTTTGATTCTTCGGACTCGTGTAGGGCTCCAACAGCCCCAAAAAAAAACCATCCACCGCTACCCCTATCTCTAGCGTGTATTGAAGCCATAACCCCCGGAAGTAATTCGAGAATTACGACTTCTAATAGGACTCTAATCCAAATTATTTTGATTGTCAAGAGGATAGACTAAGAAATGCAGCCAATCATGATTAAGCGCCATACACTATGCCATGCCCAGAGCCTCTAGCGTGGACCATCCTAGTCGTTTAGCCCTGTACTGGTTCCTTAGAGCCTACGAGTTAGAACACCGAACGCACTACCGTTATTCAACAATGCAGCAGCTAGCTTTGGACACCGGCCTTAGCCACCAACTGGTGATGAACATGGTCCACGACCCGCCCGACTACATCAAAGTCTCCCCCGACGAGGTTTGCACAGACGGAGCGCCACCCCTGATGACTCAGGAGTAGGCCACAAATCTCAGGCGGCACGCTCCTGCTGCCAGAACCCGTAGGCATTCCACACCCACTCGCAGAACCCCGAGACCCCAACAGACCCCAAATCCTCAGCAGCCTCTAGCAGCTCAGCCCGGAGACCCAGCCGGAGGATAGCCCGCCAAATATAGGCCGGAACATCCCCCACAAGCTCCGCATCATCCACGCGGCGCTCGGCCTCGTCCTCATCACTCAGCTCGACACCCAGACCCAAGGCTGCACGCAGGCCCCGCGACCAATTAAGCTGTCTAGTACCCTTAAACTCTGCCGCGAACTCGCGGAAAAGCGACGCCAGAATGACACGCTCGCCGCCCTGGTCGATAATCAGGCCAGCACTCCTCGCAAGGTCAAAGGGCGTGAACCGCTCACCCCGAGCCTGTTTAATGTTGGCCCAGGTCGCCTCATGCTCAGCCGACCAGCTAGACGGCTCAACACCATGCTTGGCCAAGTAATCCGCAACCCGCGCTGCAATCTCGGCAGACGACCGCACGGCCTCGACCTTGCAACCATGAGCATTGACCTTAAATCCGTCCAGGCCCGTTGCCAACGCCCAACGAGCACCCACCTCCGCAGCCTCAACGGGGCGAGCAGTGAACAGGATGATATGCACATGCGGATGCCAGCCGGACCGCTCACCCCACGTCACCTCAAACGCCTTGACCATGCCAACGTAGCCCACGGACTCCCGCCAGGCCACAGCAGCACGACCGGAGAACAGCCGCTTGAGAGACCGTTTAAACCGGCTCAGAAGGACGGCTAAACTATCCCGGCTTGAGTGGTCAACGGTAAGCGTAAGCATGGAGACAACACCACCCGCCGCGCTATGCGCCTCCATCGCCTGACGCAGCTCGACAGCTCGACGCATAGCGATTTTCGCGGCACAGACGGGACAAGTCCAGACCGAACCGCAAACCTGTACACCACCGATAAACGCCGCACCGCTCGAAGCCGAACGATAGACACAGATAGGCTGTTGGGGGACTGGACGCCACCCACAGGAGGCAACGCGCTCACCGGGAAGGAGATCACCTACCAATGCCTGGAGCTTGTACCGCTGACGCCTGCTAGAGACTCGCGTCCTAGACGGACTGGACGCCGAACTCGTAAGGTGTCCAAGGGGAGCTGCCCCGCTCATTTAATGGCCAACTCTCGAATAGTGGCCAAAGCCTCATTAAAGAGATAGAGGTTTACCTCGCAATCCTCGGAAGCGTGGCACTCAAGACAAACGAGCCGAGAATGGGTGAACTCACCCCGAAAGCCCAACTCACGGTAAACGGTAGAGGAGCAGCCACAATCGGCACACCTGTCATCAGACGGATACTCGGCCAAGACATCGAACTGCACAAAAACAACCTTCCCGCGCCAGGTACGGGAAGGCATTGATAGAAGAGAAAGAATATGCTACTATTTTATTTGGTTAAGGCGTCCTTCCCAGGGCGCTTTTTTATTCGCCATAGTATAGCACGACAAAATAATTTTGACAAGGAAAGACTAGAAACCCTGGCAGGGAGCAGAAGCGAAGCTTTCACGATGAGGCCGTGAGAGCTTCGCTTCGCGAGATAGGATAAGGAAACACCCGACTAAGAGCCACAGCCGGAACGTGTAAAGGGTACGCTACGCCCTACGCTACGCTCCGGCCCTTGACACTAGTGCTCGACAAACAGCACCCAGTAGCCCACCTGGCAGGCGCCTGAAAGCAGTTGACACTATACAAGCACCTATACATTTTTGACATGCTGTCCCAGACGCAATGCGTACCACAGCGCTGCGAGCCGTCGATGAGCAAAAGCTTGCCCGGTATACATCCCCACATGCGTGGGGAATACCACTGTCAAGCGCGAAGTGGCCGGTGGGACTCGATTCATCCCCATTTTTATGGGGAAAAGTTTCAATCCTCAGCCGCCCCGAAGGACGGCTGCAACGTCGTACCTTCGACCTGGCGCCCGCTGTCATCCTTGTTTCAATCCTCAGCCGCCCCGAAGGACGGCTGCACCTTGACAATAGCATACTTAGATGGAGTCATAAACCGATGCATCCTCCGCATCGAAGGCCAGAGGAGCAGGCTCGACAACTGGACGACGCTCCCAGGCAGGAGCACCAGACTCACTCACGACCGGAACCATCTCCCACGGATAGGGAATCCGATCGGCGCCCTTCAACAGCGTAGTCTCTGAGATAATGCCCCTACTAACAAGATCGCGGTCTATATCCTTGACTGTTGGATAGCGCGACTCAGCACCCAGCAGAGCAATCCGCTCCCAAGAATCATAGAGGGTCGCTATCGCCGGGTCGAATTTTATGCGCATCTGAAAATCAGCATGAGACCTAACCGCCGACTCTGAGAGCCCCTGCGCCCACGGGTCTAATCCATACGCCCAAAAACGGGTAGGCAGGCCAGTTTTTTTGTTAGTTTCTTTCCGAAGCTGCCAAAGCAAGTCTGAAAGCTGCCTTATCCGAACATCCAACCAATCAAACGATTGAGAGGCAAGAATTAAGGTTAAGCGGAACTTCCGCGATTGTTGAGTCCACTCGAAGGCCACCGCCGGAGCCGCTTTTTTGTTCCGAGAGTCAAAAATTCGGACGGCCTCATCAATAATCACACCACCATTGTAGGCCAGAAAAATATCATCCCAGCTTTTCGCCGTCCTCACATTAGTATGGGTCCACTCCATAGCCTCACCCATACTTGGAAAAGACCCGGCCATGAACGCATGGACAGCCAAGCGATACCTGTCAACACCAAAATTGCAAACAACCGGAACCCGAGCCAAGACAAATTGCCGGAGCCAATAGGTCATAGTGTAGGACTTACCACGGCCCCGACGCCCCTCAAGCAAATGCATCCGCCCATCATGCCCCGGCGATAACCGCTGTGCTGAAAGCGTCGGCAGAACGCGCTTGAAAAAGCCCCCAGGCACCTAACCACCACCCCGAATAAACTTGACCAACTTCCACGTACCAATGTACGCGAAAATGCCCATCCAAACGACCGAGAGCGAAGCAGCGACATCCAACGGAATATATTGATTAGCCCCAGCCAACGCCTGAAGGGACACCGGCGGATTGTCCATATCAATCTGCGGCAAGAGCCCCAGAGCACCGACGATAATGAAGCCCATCACCTCAACAAACGTCGCCACAATCTCAACGCCCACCGCCGCGAACACCAGCCCGAGCCCGCCAAGAACCGCCACCAGACCATCCCAGAACGCGAGGACCAGTGCCGCAATCCCGTCGAACAGCCAGGTAAACCCGTTGACGAGAGTCTGGATAATCGCGCTCACGACCTAACCACCGTGTGAGCCATACCAAAACCGTAAACAACCGTCACAAGCACCGCCATAATCGACCGCCCCCAACCAGCGAGAAACGCTTGAACACCCGAGCCACACCAGCCGAGAGCTGTAGGGGTCCCGACCAACGTAATCACGATATCGTTACAAGAAGAAGCAGGAGAGCCGTCCTCGACCAGCTCCGGCACATAACGCATAACCACAAACGGGAAGCGATCCACGGATACCCCATCAATATCAGAGCGCACAGCATCAAGCCGGGCCTGTAAATCTACATATATCAGCCGAATTTCCCCCGAGAAACCCAGCTCATCATGTGGCGAAAAGTGCGCCGGTGACACAAGCGACGGGTCATCCGGGTCTGCTCCACCACCACCGCCAGGTGGACCAGCTCCGCCACCGCCGCCAGGTGGACCCGGCCCACCAGGGTCCGGCGACGCGCTACGGCGTAACAAAATCTGCAACCACTCACGCAGGAGACCGAGAACACCCTGCAATGTCTGCTCACACCACCCATGGTCAGGAGACTCACCGCCCTCATACACCTCTATACAATCTTCTGGGACCTCAGGGTCAGGCTCGAAGGGCGGATGCTGATACTCCAACGGACCACACCGCCGCTCAAGCTGTCCACCTCCGCCAGCATTCCAATACTCCCAGCCCCACTCATTATAGGCACCCACAGCATTTTCTAAATCGCTCCGTGTCCCCCGTCTTGACACACGACCACCACACATCCCGCCTAGAGGGCCTTCACAAATTTCTGGCACATAAAAACTCACATCTTCAACACCACTATTGGGATTACGCCCCCAAAAACCCTCATAAATCAAGGCCGCGCACTCGTAGGCATAATACAGACCATCCTCACCTATAAAATACGTTGCATATGCATTACCAGAATCAAACGTTGTATACGGACCAGACCGCCACCAATAATGCATAAGAATGTCCACATGACAAGCGTTACCATCAGGCTCCGAACAGACCATGACGCCAATCCACTGATAATCCTCAGGTGGAGAGTGATACGCAACCGCAACCCCCAACAAGAGGCCCAGAACCACAAATAACGGCCTCACGACCAGGCCACGGTCCGAGCCGCCGCGAAGTAAAACCCCACCATGCAGAGTACTATCATCATAGCCCGACCCGCACCAGCGAAAAACTGCTCAATCAACGACCCACACCAGCCAAGCGAGGATGACGCCCCAAACAGTGCCAAGTTAATCTCTTGGCACCCCGAGCCCTCAGCCTCGACAGTAGGAAGCATCTTAGAAATACCGAAGGGGAAAACCGTCTCAGCCGCCGCCGAGACCCCCCCAATGACCTCACCTACCCTAAACTCCAACTGCTCAATCCGCGTCAATTCGCCCTCACCGGGTTCACCGGGCTCCGGCACGACCAGGTCCGGCAACTGGTAAGACGGAAACACGCCGGGCTCCGGCTCAGGTGGAGGAGGCTCATCCGGTGGAGGAGGCTCATCCGGTGGAGGAGGCTCATCCGGTGGAGGAGGCTCATCAGGTGGAGGAGGCTCATCAGGTGGAGGAGGGTCAGGCTCCGGTAGGGGCGGCTTTTGCATCTCAGCCAAAATGTCGTTAAGGACTGCCCGCACATCACGCAAAGTCGCTTCTAACGCATAGCCATCACCAGATGATGGTGGTGGTGGTGGTGGAGGTGGCTCAGGGTCAGGGTCAGGGTCAGGGTCCGGGTCCGGGTCCGGGTCCGGGTCCGGGTCCGGGTCAGGCTCCGGGTCAGGCTCCGGGTCCGGCGGCTCACAATTATCAACAGCGGCCCACCACTCGGACCGAAGCGTGCCGATATAGTCAGCACTCCCACTTCCAAACGTGGGCTCAGACTTGCATAACGTAAACTTGTAATCAGTCGTTAGGTCCGGCCTGTACGGCTCCAACCAGCAAAAATAGTCACCGTCTTTAGTGTCACAACTATATTCATAGACCGGTTCAGGCGGGACTTCACAATCCCAAACACGGCCATCAAAATTATTTCGTACACCATGAGCGGCATTCGCCTCCGTCGAATGACGATTATCACCAGAGGTGGAAACAGTCCCAGTCGGAGAGATGCGATAAGACCACTTAAACACCCAGGAATTATTAGTATACGAAACAGGCTGATACTCAATAAAATAACGGTAATAGCAACCACTGTCATCAGAGCCACGACCGTCACCCGCATGGTACACCCACTGCCCATTCGTATTAGCGAAGGGGAACCCATGCGTAGCAAAAGCAAAGCCACCCAGGAATGCCCAGGCGACTAGAGCAAAAGCGCAACGCCTAAACGTTGCGACTGATAACCCGCACAACACCTGCGCCTATCCCAATGACCAAGATAATCGCCAATACCCCGACGATAGCAGGCTGGACGCCGGTACGAATCTCGCCCTCAACGCCCGACAACGCCGACGAGATAGGGGTCATGGACGAACTCTGAGCATCCCCAAGCGAACCCAGGGAAAGAACAGCCCCAAGTAGCAGGCCCAGGAGAAGAGGCGCGAAACGACGTGACGCGAGGGAAATCATTCGCCCCGCATCCGTCCCAGGTAAAGCGTGCCGAAATAGCCGCCAGCAACAACGATGCACGAGCCCAAAATGACCCACATGACCTTAATAAGACCCTGCATAGGAGCCAACATCCCGTCCATTTTCATCTCCCATCTGAATAGTGTGGACGACCGGAGCCGCCCACAACGCTCGATGACCTACACCTTGCCCAGAATCCGCTTCCCGACAACATACACGACGCCCGCGACAACGACCAGCGCAGCGACCCCATAGTAGGAGTCAGCCAGACCGCTGACAGGAGCCAGCTCACCGCCAGTGAACTGAGCCGACGCGGTAGCCGCCAACCCGAACAGGGTTGCAATCAACATCTTAATAAACATAATTTCACCCCCCCCCGCGTGAATTTGCCCAACGCCGCAAAAAACGACGGAAAAGCCTAAACGAATATCGCAGCATCCGGCTGTGCTCGCGCCGGGGCGCTGCGCGCCGCCGGATGCTGCTTATAAGCGAGAGCAAACTGAGAAGATACATCACTCATCACCCTCATTTTCAGATGGACCGAGCATCGACGTAATAACAGAGCGCCCGACAGTACCCACCACTAGGAGCAAGATAACCGCTCCTGCCAAGCCGAAAATAGCATCGGCCAGAACCTCAAAGAATGACTCATAACCGGCGAAATAATTCATCTTCCAGAAGCCGCCGACATTACACGGACAAACAGCCCGAGGAAAACCCCACCAACCAATAACGAGGTGTAAAACGCGAGATAGGTCATATAGACCGTAGGACCCGCTTAACAATGACAAACACAGCGGTGGAGGCAGCAACGCCACCAACAACGGGAATAATGGTCATGATTAGGTCGTGGATTGACTCAGCAGAACCAGGTACGACGGTAGCAACAACGGGCCAGAGGAGGAAGTCAAACACCGATACCACAGCCGATACAGCAGCCAATCGTCCCCCAGACCCCTGCAAGGTTGCTTGCTCCAACACCTCAAACACCGATACCACGCCCGATGCCGTACCCAACGCCGAAAACGACAATGCCAGAAAGAACGGGCAACGCCTCAAGGAGGAAGAGCTGAAATTCCTCGTTGCTCACGACCTCGGTAGACCCGATATAGGCCAGGGCGCACGACTGGTACGCTAGATGGTCCTCGGCCAGCCCCGTGACAGGAGGAGAGCCGCACGACTCAGCAAACGTTGCCCGAGCCGGTTGCTCAGCCGTCACCAGCCCGAACGACAGAACACAGCCCATTGAAAGGCAAGCCACCAGCCTGCGCCCCCTCACTACGCGGCCTTGGGCTCCGACGAGCCTGCTTGACGGGCCAACTGAACCTCATCCGCAAAGAAAAACGTGTTGCCCTGATAGATACGGACCCCGAACACGACCCGGACGGGCGCAAACTGCGCGATAGACGAGAGGCGCTTAGCTAGCTGCTCATTGCACTCTATAGCAATGGTGCCCCACTTCGACCTCAGCTCGAATTTATAGTAGGTCTTTTGATTCTTCGGGCTCGTGTAGGGCTCCAACAGCCCCAGGAAAAAACCATCCACCGCTACCCCTATCTCTAGCGTGTATTGAAGCCATAACCCCCGGAAGTAGTTCGAGAATTACGACTTCTAATAGGACTCTAATCCAAATTATTTTGATTGTCAAGAGGATAGACTAAGAAATGCAGCCAATCATGATTAAGCGCCATACACTATGCCATGCCCAGAGCCTCTAGCGT
>MWWE01000205.1_pt1 | contig 10669 bp, 12 predicted proteins | sample 1047301 | NCBI WGS metagenome assembly MWWE01 (sample SAMN06349973, study PRJNA376086) | soil metagenome | isolation source: MS1-1 sample Antarctic (ecotone) soil | place: Antarctica
TATACAAGCTGAATACAACATTGGAAGAGGCCCTGAATTCAATACTGTTACAGATTCTATTGAAACAAAGAATTTACATGGTGGCTATGCCACTTTTTCATATATGATGAAGCTGAACGAACAGTTGATTTTTCCATTTTTTCGGCTGCAAACCTATAGTGGTGGCAAAAAACACGAGCTGGATGCCCGCAGTTATGATGTAACTGAATATGAGCTGGGGGTGGAGTGGCAGCCATTCAGGCAGTTTGAGCTGGTTGCTATGTACACTATATCAAAACGCAGATTTGAGGATTTTCCAAAACAAAACAACCTGCAAAAAGGAAAATTATTAAGACTACAGGCTCAGATTAATTTTTAAAAGATTTTGCTACATTAAATAATTGTTACCAGAAGGATAGGATTTGATTTACGGTGTTACTTTTGAAGTTTATAGATCCATGAAAGGAAAAATTGCAGTCTATTTATTTATTCTTTGCTTTCTTTCTTCTTGTTTTAAAGAATACCGTGGCAGGATAAATATTGACGGATCAAGCTCTGTTTACCCAATAACAGAAGCCGTTGCCGAAGAATTTAGAATACTAAACTCTGACATACGTGTTACAGTGGGTGTATCCGGTACGGGTGGTGGTTTTAAAAAATTCTCCCGGGGCGAAACAGATATAAGTAATGCTTCCCGACCCATAAAAGATTCTGAAATAGAAGCTTGTAAGGCAAATAATATAAGTTTCATTGAAATCCCTGTGGCTTATGACGGACTTGCAGTTGTAGTAAGTCCTTCAAATGATTTTGTTGACTATCTGACTGTTGAAGAATTAAAAAAAATGTGGGAGCCGGCTGCACAAAGAACTATTAACTCCTGGAAACAGATTCGTGAAACTTTTCCTGACGTTCCATTACGCTTATATGGTGCCGGTACTTCGTCGGGGACCTATGATTATTTTACTGAAGCCATAATGGGTAAAGCCAAATCTTCCAGGGGAGATTATACAGCAAGTGAAGATGATAATGTATTGGTTCAGGGTGTTTCTTCCGATAAAGGAGCCTTGGGATTTTTTGGATTAGGTTATTATGCAGAAAATAAAAATAAATTAAAACTGGTAGGTATAGATGCAGGTAAGGGCATTGTATTCCCCACGGATTCTACGGTACGAACAGGTTTTTATGCGCCGCTTTCCCGCCCCGAGTTTATCTATGTAAATTCAAAATCTGCTACAAATCCTGTGGTACAGGAATTTGTAAAATTTTACCTGGAAAATGCATCCTACCTTGTTAAAGAGGTAGGTTATGTACCCCTGCCTGATGAAGTTTACCTGCTATCTTATCAAAGATTTCTTAATAACAAACAAGGCTCTTTATTTGCTAACACATCAGTTGTTGGTGCAGACCTGGTTAAGCTAATGACAGAGAACCAATGATACACATGCGCACAAAAGAGAAGGCTATAGAAATATTGATGATGGCCTGCAGTTTCTTAACTGTGTTGACTACACTGGGTATCATACTGGTATTGTTAATAGACTCTATCAAATTTTTTAGTGAAGTTTCTATTGTTGATTTTTTTACTGACACACAGTGGACTCCCCTTTTTTCTGAAAAACATTTTGGTATACTGCCGCTTTTAACGGGAACATTGCTAACAACTTTCATTGCAGTACTGGTTGCCGTTCCATTAGGTCTTACAATTGCTATTTATTTAAATGAATATGCCTCACCAAAGTTTACTAATATAGTCAAACCCATACTTGAGGTACTGGCAGCCATACCTACAGTTGTGTATGGATTTTTTGCCTTGCAGTTTGTTACCCCATTATTACAACAATTTATACCGGATTTACGGGGTTTTAATGCACTTTCCCCGGGGTTGGTAATGGGTGTAATGATAATACCATATATAACATCTTTAAGTGAAGATGCCTTAAGGGCTGTACCCAGTTCTTTAAGAGAAGCATCATATGGTATGGGTGCTACAAAATTTCAAACGGCTTTCAAAGTATTGGTTCCGGCAGCATCATCCGGAATTATGGTTTCAATTATATTGGCAATATCAAGGGCCCTGGGTGAAACCATGATTGTAGCCATTGCAGCCGGTCAGGAACCACGTTTAACTTTTAATCCTAAAGAATCCGTGGAAACCATCACTACTTATATCGTTCAGGTAAGTATGGGAGATGTTCCGCAGGATTCACTGGAGTACAGAACCATATTTGCTGCCGGTTTAACTTTATTTCTATTCACTTTTATCCTGAATAATATCAGTTTTTGGATCAGGAAAAAGTTTCAAAATAAATACGAATGAGTAAGTCAAATCAAAGAAAGTCACGCATTGTTGATAAAACTTTTAAATATATAGGTTTGGCATTTACTGTATTTGCATTACTGGTGCTTGCTGTACTTATTACAGATATTCTTATTAAGGGTTTAACCAGGATAAACTGGAGTTTTTTTACCAATCTACCCTCACGTCATGCAGCAAATTCAGGAATTCTTACGGCGCTGGCAGGAATGCTTTCTTTACTTTTTTTTACCATATTAATAGCCATACCTATTGGCATTTTAGCCGGAGTTTATTTACAGGAATATGGTACGAATAACAAGTTTGCAAAGTTTATTGAGATAAATATTGCAAACCTTGCCGGTGTGCCATCTGTTATTTATGGAATTTTAGGTTTAACCATTTTTGTAAGATTGTTTGGATTGGGTAACAGCTTATTAGCAGGTGCTTTTACTCTTGCTCTTTTAATTTTACCTATAATTATTGTAGCAACACGTGAAGCTATCAGGGCTGTACCCGGAACCTTGCGTGAAGCTTCTTATGGAATGGGGGCTACTAAATGGCAAACCACACGCAGGGTAGTTATTCCATCTGCTTTAGGTGGCATACTTACAGGTATTATTCTTTCTATATCAAGAGCTGTTGGTGAAACAGCACCCTTACTGGTCATAGGTGCCCTGGTCTATGTTCCTTTTATACCTGAAGGACCCAATGATCAATTCACTACACTTCCCATACAGATCTTCAACTGGGTAAGCCGCCCGCAGGCAGCATTCATTACCAATGCCGCAGCAGGAATAATTATTTTACTATTAATAACTTTCATATTGAACGGTATAGCTATTTACATTCGTAGTAAGTGGTATAAAAACATAAAATATTAATGGATTATAAACTTGAAGCAAAGAATGCCAATCTATGGTATGGAAATAAGCAGGCATTGAAAGATATAACTCTATCAATAGAGCATAACTCTGTAACAGCTTTTATAGGTCCATCCGGATGTGGCAAATCTACTTTATTACGTTGTTTCAACCGAATGAACGACCTTATTGAAGGTTCACGCATTAAAGGCGAATTTTTATTGGATAATGAAAATATTTATAAGGATATTGAGGTGTATGATTTAAGAAAAAGAGTGGGCATGGTGTTTCAAAAACCAAACCCATTTCCTAAAACAATATTTGAAAATGTTGCTTATGGCTTACGCATAAATGGCATCAACGACAAAAAACTTTTAGCTGAGAAAGTAGAATGGTCCTTAAAAAATGCAGCACTGTGGGATGAAGTAAAAGATAATTTAAATAATTCAGCATTATCGCTTTCCGGAGGACAACAACAACGACTATGTATTGCCCGCACCCTTGCGGTGGAACCAACAGTAGTATTAATGGATGAACCAGCATCTGCACTGGATCCCATCTCTACAGCAAAAATTGAAGATCTTATTTACGAATTAAAAAATAAATTCACTATTGTTATTGTTACACACAATATGCAGCAAGCTGCCAGAGTAAGTACTAAAACTGCTTTTTTTTATTTGGGTGAACTAATAGAATTTGATGAAACAAAAAAATTATTTACAAATCCTGAAGTAGAGAAAACACAAAATTATATTACCGGCCGTTTTGGTTAAATTTATAATATGACACATTTACAAGAAGAGCTTAAACAATTACGTGAAAGCCTGACTGATATGGCAGACCTGGTGCAAAAACAGATAAAAAAAAGTATCTGCTCTTTAATTGATAAAGATGAAGACCTGGCCAATGAAGTTTTATTTAATGAAAAGCGGGTTAATGCCCTGGAATTGAAAATTGATAAAGATTGCGAAAACATTTTTGCCTTACTTACTCCTGTAGCACATGACATGCGTTTCGTTTTTGCTACATTAAAAATAAATGCTGATTTAGAAAGAATAGGTGATTATGCAGAGGGTATTGCTCAACTTGTATTATTAGGTAAAAAAGCTTTTGATGAAAATTTAATTAATGAACTGGACCTGAGAAATATGTATGATGTAGCGTATGCAATGCTGGAAGATGTTACGAAGGCATACAGTGACGATGACAGCAAACTTGCCCGTTCTGTTTTTGCAAGAGATCTTCAATTAAATGAAATAAACAGGGTAGCTTCTGATATTGTAATTGAATACAGTAAAAAAAATATAGAAAGAATGAAGGAAGCGCTTTTACTGTTATCAATAATCAGAAAACTTGAACGCGTCGGCGATCATATTACCAATATTGCTGAAGAAGTCATTTTTCATAAAGAGGCAAAAATCCTTAAGCATGGTAATAAAGGAGAAGAATTGAGATAATTTATTCAAATCCTTATTAAGTAGCTATTTATTTTTAGTTTAGCCTATACTCGTGTTGTTGCACCTTAACTTAGCACTTTAAATAATAATTATGGGTTTTTCATTAACCAAATTTTTCAGCCCCAAAGACAAAGTGTTTTATGGTTTGTTTGAAGAAGTTTCCAATAATGGAGCTATTATGGCTGAAAAATTATATGCCCTTGTTTCCGAGCCGGATTACAAAGTACGTTCTACAATGATAAAACCCATTGAAGACCTGGAACATGCCAGTGATGAATTAACACATAAAATCTTTTTAGAGCTTGGCCGCAATTTTATTACTCCTTTTGACAGGGAAGACATACACTACCTTGCCAGTTCATTAGACGATATTGCTGATTTTATTTATGCCTCTGCAAAAAAAATTAAACTTTATCATGTAAATCCTTCAGATGAAGGAATACATAAACTGTCAGAACTAATTTGTGAAAGCACTAAAGAGGTAAGAAAAGCAGTATTAGAGTTGCGTGATATGAAAAACATCAGGAGGATAACTGATGCACTGGTTAAAATAAATAGTATAGAAAACCAGGCAGATGATATTAGCGATTTGTTCATAGAACGATTATTTAGTATGGAACCCGATGCTAAAGAAATAATTAAAAAAAGAGAAATATACCAGGTGCTGGAAGATGTGACAGATAAATGTGAAGATGCAGCCAATGTAATAGAATCTATTATAATTAAGTATTCTTAAAAAATAACGATGCAGTCATCTGCTTTTGCAAAAGCACTTCCAACCAATTGCTTATGAGTTTCATTGTTATCATCATTGCGCTTGCCCTGATTTTTGATTATATCAACGGATTTCATGATGCTGCCAATTCAATTGCCACAGTAGTATCAACAAAAGTACTTACCCCTTTCCAGGCTGTTTTATGGGCTGCGCTTTTCAATTTTGTTGCTTATTTTATTTTTAAAGATCATGGAGTTGCTGATACTGTTGCCAAAACAGTAAAACCTGATGTTGTTGCCAGCACACAAATGTTGGTGGTTGTTTTTTCAGGTTTAATAGCTGCAATAGCATGGAATTTATTAACCTGGTGGTTTGGTATACCATCATCATCTTCGCATACTTTAATAGGAGGTTTTGCCGGAGCCGGTATTGCTGCTGGCGGTTGGGGTGCCGTAGACTCGGAACCTATAATTAAAATTGCTTCCTTTATTTTTCTGGCTCCTCTTGTAGGAATGATTATCGCTTTTATTTTATCATTGTGGTTTATCTATTCCTTTAGTAAAGGAATGTTACCTAAACTGGTGTCTATAGTTGTTATTTCTTTTGTCATCTTCATATTATATGATAATATAGAAACAGATCTCACAAAAATTACTTCACATTATGAATCTCCTTTCTGGAAAATAGTTTTCTTTTCAAAAAACTTTAAATGGATTTTACTGGCATTTATATTAACAGTGATGGCAGTATTTACTTTTTGGTTAAGCTCACTTAATACAAGAAGAGCAACAACGTGGTTTAAAAGACTTCAGTTGGTTTCATCTGCAGCTTTTAGTATTGGACATGGAGGTAATGATGCTCAAAAAGTAATGGGTATTATTACAGCAGCTTTAATTGCAAATGGATCTATCTCTTCTTTTGAAGAAATGCCAAACTGGGTGCCATTAGCATGTTATACTGCAATAAGTGTGGGTACTATGAGCGGTGGATGGAAAATCATTAAAACAATGGGAACAAGGATCACTAAAGTAACTCCCTTTGAGGGTGTGGCTGCGGAAACAGCCGGGGCAATTACTTTATTTACAACAGAAGCATTAAAAATTCCTGTAAGTACTACGCATACCATTACCGGTGCTATTATAGGTGTTGGAGCTACAAAACGATTGTCTGCAGTACGCTGGGGTGTAACCATTAATTTACTTTGGGCATGGATATTAACCATACCAGTTAGTGGAGTGTTGGCAGCTTTAATATATTATATTTCCAACCTGTTTATTTGATCTTAATAAGAAAGTGCGAATTTTGACCCCTTAACCAAAGAGTATGGCAAAGATTTTAGTAACAGGCGGTTGTGGTTATATTGGATCTCACACCCTGGTTGATTTAATAGACAATGGATATGAAGTGGTTTGCGTTGATAATAATTCACGCAGCTCACCATCTATATTAAAAGGTGTTGAAACAATAACAGGAAAAAAATTAAAGAATTATAAAGTTGACCTGTGTAACTACGATGAAACCTATGCCATATTCCAGGAAAATGACATTACGGGTGTTATTCATTTTGCGGCTTATAAGGCTGTTGGAGAATCTGTAGAATTGCCTTTGATGTATTATGAAAATAATATTTTTTCATTGGTAAATCTTTTAAAGTGCGTGCAGGAATTTAAAACACCATGGTTTGTTTTTTCATCTTCCTGCACTGTATATGGTAATCCTGAAGACCAGATAGTAACAGAAGAAACAAAAGAAAAACCTGCTGAATCACCGTATGGTGCTACAAAACAAATGGGTGAAAGAATAGTGCGTGATTTTCAACAAAGAAATAAAACGGCATGTGTATTATTACGTTACTTTAATCCGGTAGGCGCACATCCTTCAACTCTTATTGGTGAAATGCCAATTGGCAGACCACAAAATCTTGTACCCGCTATTACACAAACAGCTATTGGCAAACTTCCTAAAATGACTGTTTATGGTGATGATTATCCTACCAGAGACGGCAGTTGTGTAAGAGATTATATCCATGTTAGCGACATTGCACATGCACATACTTTAGCTATAAAATATTTACAAAAACACGAAGACATACAAGAGTGTGAAGTTTTGAATCTGGGAACAGGTAACGGAGTAACCGTGCTGGAAGCCATACATGCTTTTGAAAAAGTAAGTGGCAAAGCCTTAAACTATGAAATAGGTCCGCGAAGACCGGGTGATGTAATAGCTATTTATGCAAATAATGATAAAGCCAAAAAACAACTTGGCTGGTATCCTCAATACTCTCTTGAAGATATGATGCTGTCTGCATGGAAGTGGGAACAAAGACTTAAAGAAGATGAAGAACGGTTTACAGCTGCTCCACCACAACTAAATTGATAAAGCATCGACTTAAAAAATTCATAACTCATAATTTCTAACTTCCTACTTTTACGCCCATGCTAAAGAATATTCAACCTTCAGGTAAAAAAGATACACGTAGTGGTTTTGGAGATGGTATTGTAGAAGTTGCCCGGAAAAATGAAAATATTGTCGCTCTCACTGCTGATCTTGCCGGTTCTTTAAAGCTGCAACAGTTTATGAAGGAGTTTCCTGAGAGGTTTATACAATGCGGCATTGCAGAAGCAAATATGATGGGAATAGCAGCCGGTTTAACTATTGGTGGTAAGATACCATACACTACCACTTTTGCAAATTTTTCGACAGGCAGGGTTTATGATCAAATAAGGCAAAGCATAGCATATAGTGGTAAAAATGTAAAAATTTGTGCTTCTCATGCTGGCTTAACCTTGGGCGAAGACGGAGCAACTCATCAAATTTTAGAAGATATAGGTCTTATGAAGATGTTGCCCCACATGACTGTTATTGTACCATGCGATTATAACCAGACAAAAGCCGCAACTATAGCAATAGCCGATTATGAAGGTCCGGTTTACTTACGTTTTGGAAGACCCAGCTGGCCTATTTTTACTTCCCCTGATGAACCGTTTATAATAGGAAAAGCGCAGCATTTTTCAGAAGGTACAGATGTAACCATATTTGCTTGTGGGCATATGGTATGGAATGCTATACAAGCTGGTGCTGCTTTACAGGAAAAAGGTATAAGTGTAGAAGTCATAAACCTTCACACTATAAAACCTATTGATGAAGAAGCTATTTTAAATTCCGTAAGGAAGACCCGCTGTGCAGTAACTGCAGAAGAACATAATATTATAGGTGGTATGGGTGATGCTGTAGCACAGGTAACTTCTAAAAATTTCCCTGTTCCTATAGAATATGTAGGTACAAAAGATACTTTTGGAGAAAGTGGAACACCTGATCAGTTATTAAAAAAATACGGATTGGATGTACCAGATATTATTGAAGCTGCTGAAAAAGTAATGACCCGTAAAAAGGAATTTGCTTCTGCTCAATAATATGTAATATTTTATGACCAGCCTTTTAAGCTATAACCATTATTGATTAAAAGTATCTTTACTCTTTTTAATCCAATATAAATTTGAAATGGCTTTAGTAGAAAGATCAGATACTGAATTATTAGTTGAGTTTCGCAACCCCTCCACCAAAGAACAGGCTTTTACATCCATTATAAAAAAATACCAGGAAAGGCTTTATTGGCATATAAGAAGAATGGTTGTAGAACATGAAGATGCTAATGATGTTCTGCAAAATGTTTTTATTAGAGTTTGGAATGGATTAATGAACTTTAAAGAAGAAAGCCAGCTTTATACCTGGCTTTATAGAATAGCCACTAACGAATCTTTAACTTTTCTTGAAAACTTAAAAAAAAGGAGTGCAGTAAGCCTGAGTGATGTGGAGAGCGGTTTAGAAAATAAGGTTAAAGCTGATAAATATTTTGACCCCAATAAACTTGAGTGGAAACTTCAGGTAGCTATTCAACAATTACCTGAAAAACAACGCCTTGTGTTTAGTTTACGCTACTATGATGAGTTACCTTATGAAGAAATGAGTAAGGTTTTAGATACCAGCGAGGGAGCTTTAAAAGCCAGTTATCACCACGCAGTCAAAAAAATTGAGGACTACATTAAAAATCATTAAACTTTTAACCGGCAGAGATGTCTTAAACCCGTCAATGAAACAAAAGACAACCATACAGGAGGAGTTAGCATCTTTAAATAGCAGTTTGCCGTATAATTTAAATGAGCCCGTTTTTAATGTGCCCGAGAACTATTTTCAAAATTTTGCACAATCCGTACTTTATAAAATAAGAGAACAAGAATCTGCTGTTTCAACCGAACTAACTGAGCTTTCTCCTTTATTGTCAGGCATTTCAAAAAAAATGCCTTACCATTTACCGGAAAATTATTTTGAAGACCTTACTTCGGAAATTCCTGCAATAATTAGTGATGAAGCACTTCCTGCAGTGATAGATTTTTCCAAATCAAATCCGTACCAGGTACCAGAAGGTTATTTTGATGGACTTTCAGAGAAGGTTTTACATAAAATACCAAAAACACCTGGAAAAGTTATTTCAATAAACAGGAGCAGGAGTTTTATGAGGATGGCAGTTGCTGCAATGATAATCGGAGTTATTGCATTATCTGGAGTTCTTTACTTTTCAAACACTTCTGTGGATCCTGTAAATCAATCTAAAGAGTGGGTGGCTAAAAAATTAGATGGAGTAAGTACCCAGGCATTGGATGATTTTATTAAAAGCGCAGATTTTAAATCAACATCAGGAACTGTAACAGCTTCTACACCTGCTTCCGTAGATGTAAAAAATATGCTTAATGATATATCAACCCGGGAATTAGATGCTTTTTTAACGCAGGTAGGTTTTGATGAAGATTTATACATAATTAATTAATCCGTAAAAATGAAAATTTACTTATATATACTATCTTTTTTTCTGACTATAAACATATCCGCTTTTGCTCAGGATAATGCTGCAGAAGGAAATGGAAACAAGATCAGGGAAAAAATGACAGAATATGTTCAAAAACGTTTAAGCCTTTCTAAAAGTGAAGCAGAACGTTTTAATCCTGTATTCATGAATTACTTTAATGAACTTAGGAATACGAACATACAGCACCGTGATGACAAATTGGTACTTCAGCAAAAAATTATTGATGTACGCTTACGTTACCGCGACCAATTTAAACCTATAGTTGGTGAAAAAAGAAGTAACGATGTTTTTACTTATGAAAGAGATTTTGTAGAAGAAGTAAAGCGTTTAAGACAGGACAGAATTCAAGACAGGAACATAGTACCTAATCAACGAAAAAAAGGGCTGTTGCCATAAAACCTAAATTTCAACTATATTTGAACTTGGTGTTTTTCATAGGTTAGCAACGGCCGGCTCTTTTTAGAGCAGGCCTTTTTTGTCCTCTTTCACATCCCTCCA
>MWWE01000206.1_pt1 | contig 10648 bp, 18 predicted proteins | sample 1047301 | NCBI WGS metagenome assembly MWWE01 (sample SAMN06349973, study PRJNA376086) | soil metagenome | isolation source: MS1-1 sample Antarctic (ecotone) soil | place: Antarctica
AGTCGGCGCGGATCGCCTCTTCCCTTGCACGGCGGGCCAGATGGTCGAGGCAGACATCGCACGTAGGTATGTACTCGTAGGCCGTCACGAGCTGCGCGAGCACGGCCTCCGGCTCGAAGTCCGCGCCACAGATCCCGCACGGCTGTTCCTTCATCTGCTCGGGCTCCAGCGCCCGCTCTAGCTTGATCTCCAGCATTCGTTCTCTCCTCTTCTCTAACCCCGCAACGGTTGCGGGGTGGTTGTCATGCCAGCGTGACAGTTCCGGGCGCCTGGAGGACCGCGGATGGCGATCATGATCGCCACCTAGAGGCCGAGCTCTTCGGCTTCGAGGTCCCGGGAGAGGGCAGCGTTAGCCGCCGGCGAGATGCGCCGCAGGTCCTCGACATAGGTCCGGCCCACGATGTCCCTGGACGCCTGGACGTGCTCGCGGTAGCTACGCTCCGGGTGCCGGCGGGCGTCTTCGCGGATTTGCTCGTGATCGGGTAGGCGGGGTGCGTTATGCTTGCTGGTGTTCATGAGGCGTGCTCCTCGTGGACCGGGTCCCGGGAGGTTCCAGCTCCGCGGGGCCATCTTTATGTGACGAGTACATTATCCCATTACTGGTTTGGAAAGTCAAACCAACTGGTGTATGATCCGGCGCATGATCAATCCGGAAAAGATCAGGGAGCTCAGGCAGGCCCGAGGGATGACCACGCGGGCCTTCTCCCGGGAGGCCGGCATCTCTACCGAGACTCTCAACGCCATCGAGCACGGGCGCCGCCGCCCGTCGATGCGGACCCTGGAGAAGGTGGCCGAGGCCCTCGGCGTCGATGCCCGGGACCTCCTCGGACGCTAGCGCCGGTCCAGGGCCTCCTCGACCTCCGCACTCACCTCGGGCGCGCGGCCAGCGTCGCCGAGGACCACAGCCGCCACGGCGCCGCACAGCGGCCGGAGGTGGCGATCCGGATCGTCGGCGAAGACGACGAGCTGCTTTTTCAACCACTCCGGTGGGTCGGCGAAGAGGCCGGCGACGGTCGGTTTCCTAGTGTCATCATCGTCACTCCCCCTAGGGTGTGCCGGTGATGATGACACTAGCTGGTAGGTTGCCGGGCGCCTTCCGTCGTCGGTGATCAGCCCGGCGTTCCGAAGTTCGGAGAGCTTGTTGCGCACCGTGCCCTCGGACGCGCCCGTGATCTGCTGCAGCTGTTTGTTGGTGGCGCCCTCGAGGCGCAAGGCTATGAGGATGCGCTCCTTCACGGGCTTGCTCTCTTCTTCGACGAGCTCCTCGTCGGGGAGGTCGTAGGTGCCCATCGAGACCTTCTTCTCCTCGAACGTGAAACGCACGCCGAGCGGCTCCATCTTCGGGCCGAAGTTCGTCTTGGTCTGACGCACGCGGATGTCGAGCTCCGAGGTCTCCTCCCGGTACTCCTCGAACACGAACTGCAGCACGCTTCTGGACGCCCAGGCCTTGTAGGCGCTGCCGAACGGGCTCTTGTCCTTGTGCTTCTCCCCGGTCTGGAGCTTGCCTTCGTGGTCGACGATAAAGGGTGTCGCGCCGGCCCGACGGAGCGGGTTGATGTACTGGCCGTGGAAGGCGAGGACCTCCCGGCCCTTCTCCATGTCGCCCTGCATGGCGAGTCCCATGCTGTCGATAATCACCGCGAGCGCCTCGTACTCCTTCACGAAGGCACGCGCTTTTTCGAAGGCCTTCTCCGGGGGGATGCCGACGCCGGAGAGGTAGGCTAGTCTCTTCGGGATCGGGACGCCCAGGCCCGCGCACAGGTCCCGCACGCGCCGGTGCTGCTCCTCGGCGTCGAGCTCGAAATCGAGGTAGAGCACGTGGCCGTGCTCGAGCACCCGAAGCCCGAGCCAACGGTCGACGCCCGAGGCGCTCGCGATGGCGACGCCGCCGGCTAGCATGGCGAACGACTTCGCCACGCCGCCGGCACCGAAGGCCACGATCGGGTAGCCTTTCACTCCTATCTTCTCGATAAGGTACTCGCGTTCTTTGGGCTCGCCGAGCTCGGCGAACCAGACGATGTCGGCCTCCTCCGCGCCCTCGTTAGTGTCATCATCACCGGGGGGGACTAGGGGTGGTGACGGTGATGACACTAGCGGGCGGCCGCCTTGCCGGCTCCAGTCGTAGACCTTGCCGAGGTCGGCGAGGGCCTTGCGTACCGTCCGCTTGCGGTAGTCGTCGCGACGGCTCCACTTCTCCCGGCGTCCGAGCGCCGAGGAGGAGAAGATCTTCTCCAGCTGCGCCTCGTCTTGCGTCCAGAACTTCAGGATGCCGAGCAAGCTAAGGTCAGCGGCCGAGTCATCGCCGCCATGATGAGCATGTACATCGCCGCGGTCGAAGAGGTCCTCGAACTTCGCCGCGCCCCTCGAGGCCCTGATCTTCGAGATCACCTCCTCGTCGGTCGGACCCGATATCGAACCCGGGGTCACCTTCGCGTGGCCGTTCGTCCGGACGGCCTCGGCGGGCGGGTCGTCGGTGGCCTGGATCCAGGCGGCGAGGTCGTCGATGAGGTCCTGGTCGCGACTCCGCCCGCTCACGTGAGCACCTGCCCGGTGACCGTGAAGAACCGGTCGCGGGAGTACATCTCGAGCTTGCCCTTCCTCATCCCACCGCCGCGCACCGTACCCTCGACGATCACGTGCACGCCGGTGCCGGAAGGCGAGATCTCCACGTAACCTTCCTGGACGCGGTCCAAGATCTTCTGTGCCCACGGCGCAACCTCACCGGTCTCGGCGTCCCGGCAGTTGTCGAGGTCGATGCCGACGAACGGGTCCGCACTGCAAAAGACGAAGCCTATGCCGTCGTACCGCCCGGCCGCCATGGCCGCCGTGGCGGCCCTCCACGAGCGCCAGGTCCTGAGGTCTGTCGTCGACGCCCGTATCTCGGTGCCCGGCGTGTACGGCACCTTGGTCAGCTTCTCGTGGCGCTCCTCCAGGCGCCAGCACACCCACTGCGGCCGCTCGATGAGCTCCTCGGGGATGTTCTCGGCGATCGGGCCCATTGCCTCTGTTGCCGTTTCGATGATCACTGTATACTCCTCACTAGGCGTAAGTGAGAGGGCCCGGAGATCTCCGGGCCCTCTTCGTTTGCTAGAACGGGATATCTGAGAAGTCGCCATCTTCCTCGGCGGCGACTGCCGCGACCTTCTCCTTGTTCGGGAGCGGACGCATGGTCTCCCAGTCGATCGTCGAGCCGGTAACCGCTCCTGTGGACGGGTTCTTCTTCGGCTTGATTCGGCACATCATCGCGAAGCCTTCGAGGTCGTCGTCGTCGAGCTCCGCAATGGAGTCGTCGTCGAAGTAACCGGGCTTCACCACTTCGGTAAGGGCGCCGAGCTTGGAGTTCTCCTGGTTGATCCAGGCGCCGTCGTTCTCATCGGAAGCTGGGACAAGATGCCGCCCGTCTTTGGAAACAGTAGGGCGTCGCAATTCTCTCTTGTACTTGAAGGACTCGAAGAACGTCGTGCCGTTGTCCTTGCCCTCGGCGCCGTCGTCGACGACCTCGACGGTGCACTTGAACGCGGGGTCCAGCGTGAAGGTGCGTCCGTCGGACTTGCGGGTGACGGTGTAGGGCTCGACGTGCTCCTCGACGTCAACGAGCCTGACGTGAGCGTTGAGGATGTCCAGGACCGGGGCGCCGGATCCGCCGGCGTCTTTCTTGCGGGGGAGAGGCATATGTCTCGCCTTCCTTTCGCTAGGGTTGGCACCAGCCGCGCTGTGTGCCGGAGTAGCTACGAGGCGTTTTTTGGTTCGTGATTACGAACCGGATGCTATGATGTTGAACCAGAGGCATCGCCTCCCTATACATAGAGCTCGCGATCCACCTCTGCCAAAAGGTCTCGCGGGCTCTTCCTTTATCTGACGCCCTTAAATGTACCAGTGTGGTGGCCCGGACGCAACCGTTCTGGTAGGCTAATACAGGGCAATAAACACAAGCGATGGACACGCCGGCTAGCCATAGAGGAGGACGATGAACGTCGGGCAGAGGATCCGGGAGGCGCGGGGGGAGCTGGGGATGCAACGCGCCGTGCTAGCCCGGCGTGTCGGGGTGGCGCCGAACACTATTTACCGCTACGAGTCCGGGGAGCGGAAGCCCTCGGTGGCGATGCTGACGAAGATCGCGCGCGAGCTACGCACCGAACCCGCGGAGTTCTTGCGGGAACCCGTCCCTTTTAGCGAGGCCCCGAGGGAGGCGGGGCCCCCAAGCGTGGTAAGGCCTCCGGACTTTGAAGAGTGGCTCAACGAGCACGGTGCGGGTCGAATCTTGATGACAGACGAGGAAGCCGTCGAGAATTTCAAACGGTTAGCCGCCGGATCCAAGAGACAAGCGATACCGGAACGCTTTGAGCAGGAGTGGAATAAGGCCGGGGAGGAAGAAGGCAAGGTAACAACCGCCCTTAGGAAAGAATGGTTACACGCGGGCGCTCTTTTTCAGGAAGCGTTAGAAGGCTTAGAGGGGTTCGAGCGCATCTCTTTCCGAGCGAAAGAGTATGAACGCCTCAGAAGAGAAATTAGCCGCCAATATCAGCGCTATCGTCGAGGCTTAGAGAGTTTCAACCGGTCCCTTTACGACAGTGGGAAAGCCGACGACTTTATATTCTCCAGTAGATCACCACAAACCGCCGAAGCAGTACGGGCATCAGTACGAGCGCTGCAAGAAGAGGCGTACGAGAACGCCCGAGGAGCCTAAGAGCTCGAATGCATGTTGTCGTAGACAAGCAGGCCGCCAGGACAAGTGGCGCCGCCTCGACGGCGACTGGAGGAACATGACCCTCCAGCGCCTCGTCCTCACCTTCAAGCCCGACGGCCTGGAGGTGCGGACCCTCTACCGCAGCAAGTCGGGGCCGAACCCGGGCACGAAGGCACGCCGGCGGGAGGTTGCGCAGCTCGCCAGGACCGGGCTCCTCGAGGCCCTGGAGGCCTTCGGGGACGGCGAAACTGTAGAGGACCTCGGCACGAGTGGCTACGAGGTGCGCGAAGACGTCCTCCATTTGCCCGCGGCCTCGTGATTGCCCCGGTCCTTCACGCCAGGGACGGCCGCCTCTATTTGCCCGCTACAGCAAACTACAGTGTGTGCAAACAAATGTTTGTAAGCGAGAGAAGGGAGCGAAGTGTGGACACGGTAGACCTCGAGTTGGACCGGCTCATCAGTCGTCGGGCGTCTCAGGACAGGCGTCAGGATCCTGACGAGCTGGAGCCCGGCTACGTCGAGAGCGTGCGGCGGTTCAACGCTCGCGTAAGGGCCGAGAATCGCGCGGCGTGGTCCGAGTACCACCGCGGCCAGGCAGAGCGGCTCAGGCGTAACCTGGAGGCCCTGATAGCCCGCCACGAGGCGGAGGCCGAAAAGCTGATGGAAACCAACGAACAAAGGAGACCGGCATGAAGCCGAAGAACGACTTCCTAGAACAGCTTAGGCGATCCCGGGAGGCCGCCAAGCCCGCGCCCGAAACAACCGGCGGTGAGAAGCCCCTGGAGCAGATGAGCGCGGACGAGCTGACGAGCCTCCGCAAGGAAATCGAGATGGACCTAATCAGGGCCAAGAGCGCGGAGCTCAACGAACGGCACAAGGCACAAGTGCTCGGGACCCCGCAAGGGGACCCTGCGGGCAGGCCGCAACTGTTTCCAAAAAATAAGCCTAGGCACTGGAGGTAAACATATGTACAACCGATTCGGCCAATTGGCCGTGGACGCCTTCCCGCTGGAGAAGTTCGGCCTGCAAGAACGCTACCCCAGGCTCGTCGCCTTGCAGAAAGAAGTGGCGGACCTTGACGCCCGTCGCGCGGCGGCTGATGGAGAGTTGGTGGCACTCCGCCAAGGCGTGGGCCCGGCGCAGCAGAAGGACGCCGAGGCCGCAGGAAAAGCCCTTCGCGCAGGCAAGGATATGCCAGCGGCCAAGCACGAGGTCGACGCGAACAGGAAGGTCCAGGAGGCGGAGCGCAAGCTCGCCGCGCTCTCAGACGCGACCGCGGCCGCAGCCCAGGACCTGACCGCCGAACAGCGCAAGCATTCCGGGGCGCTAATCGAGGACCTCACGAGGGCGAGGGCGGAGGCGGCCAAGCGCGTCGCGGAGCAGGCGACCACGCTTCTCGCGGACTACGGACTGTTCCTCGACGCCGAGGGCGTGGCCAAGAGGTTCGCGCCGCCCGCACCTGTGCCGGACGAGAACGCCCCGGCCCAGGACACGACATTGGTCATAAACGCCCCAAGGGCCACGCCCGGCCCGCAGCGCGGCGACGTAGAGTCGGTCTTGAGCCACCTCTCCCGCCTGGGGGCCGACGATGGATAGGGCGTACCGGGAGGCCGAAGCCCGCCTGAAGGAGTCCATCGCGATGCGCGGTGAGGGCTTCTGGCGCCACACCTACCCCGACCGAGGCCGCGACCTCGAAACCATGCACGCTTACCACAAAGAGCATGGGATACCGCCGTCGGGCTTTATCCGGCGGCTGTGGTGGTCGGTAAAACGGGGGGTGGCCCGCAAGTGACGGAATGCCGCGCCACCAAAGCGAACGGAGAGCCCTGCACGCTGCCCGCTAACGGCCCGGACGGGTACTGCTGGGCTCACTCCCCCCAGCACGCCGAGAAGCGCTCCAGGATGGCCTCTCGCGCCGCCAGGGCCAAGGGCAACAAGGAGGTCGCGTCCCTCAAGGACGAGATCAAGATCGTTATCTCCGAGGTGAAGGGCGGGGACCTCGACCGCAACGACGCGGCCGTCATGATCCAGGGCTACAAGGCCCTCAAGGACTTCATAGAGCTCGAGCGCCGGGTCAAGGAGACCGACGATCTGGCCGCCGAGATAGAGGAGTTGAAGCGTGAGTACGACGCGACTGGCTGAGGAGGTTAGGCGACTACAGGGCCGCCGGCGTCGTAGGGACGAGCTGCCCGAGGACCGGGCCTCCTTCGCGCGGCTCGTGGGCCTGGAACCAGACGAGTGGCAGCGCGAGGTCCTCCTCTCCGAGCACCCGCGCCTCCTGCTCAACTGCTCCAGGCAGAGCGGGAAGTCCACGGTGGCCGCCGTCGTCGCCCTGTACAAGGCTCTGCGCGACCGGGGCGCCCTGATCCTGGTCCTCGCCCCGTCAGAAAGGCAGGCCAAGGAGACCTTCGCCAAGCTCACCGGCTTCTACCGGCGCCTCGGCCATCCCGTGCCCTCGGAGTCCTACAGGAAGATGGGCCTGGAGCTCATGAACGGCTCCAGGGTCGAGGCGCTGCCCGGCACCGAGAAGACCGTCCGCGGCTTCTCTGCCGTCGATCTCCTCGTCCTCGACGAGGCCGCCCGCGTGGACGATGCCCTCTACCACGGCATCAGGCCGATGCTGGCCGTCTCGGGCGGCCGCCTGATCATGATGAGCACGCCCTGGGGCAAGCGCGGCGTCTTCCACCGCGAGTGGGTCGAGGGCGTCGGTTGGGAGCGCTACGAGATACCAGCCTCGGAGTGTCCCCGCATCCCGGCCACCTTCCTTAAGGAGGAGCGCCGCGCGCTCGGATCCTGGCTCTATTCGCAAGAGTACGAGTGCATCTTCGGTGAGAACATCGACGCCGTCTTCCGCCACGACGACATCAAGGCGGCCGTCACCGACGAGTTCTGTCCCCTCTTCACAGGAGGCGCGCCGTGAGGACCGATAAGGGCAGGATAAAGTACTTCGCCGGCCTCGACATTGGGCAGCTCTCTGACTACACCGCGCTTGCCATCATGGAGCGGGTCCACAAGTACGAGGACCATCTCGACGTCGAAACCCAGATCGAGCACCGCCTGGTCCACCTCGACCGCTTCGAGCTGGGCACGACCTACCCCGAGGTCACAGGCAGGCTCGGTGTCTTCTTCGCCAGGCCGCCGCTGGCCGGCCGCACCAGGCTCGCCGTGGACGCGACCGGGGTGGGGCTGGCCGTCTTCCAGGACCTCAAGAAGGCCCGCCTGCCGGTTCGCGAGCTCCTGCCCGTTCTCATCACCGCAGGCACCCAGACCAACCACGAGGGTGGCATCTGGCGCGTGCCAAAGCGCGACCTGGTCCACCCTTTGCGCGTCCGCTTTGAAGAGAAGTCCATCAAGATCCCGCGCGGCCTCGGCCACCTGGAGGCCCTGACCGAGGAGCTCGCCGGCTACGAGATGAGGGTCAACCAGAAAACCGGCCACGACGCCTACGCCAACGACCCGCGCGAGGCGCCCCACGACGACCTCGTCCTCGCCACGGCGCTGGCCTACAGGGGGATGTCTCACAGGTTCGTGCGGCGGGCCCTGCGGGTGATCCGCTAGTTATCCGCTAGGGCCGCATGACACAGTGACGAGGAGATCTTCTCCCGCGCGAACGCGGCAGCGCTGCACGGGCCGGGGGAGGCAACCAGCACGGAGGTAGCGCAACCGTTGCGGGACCTAGGACCACCGCCGAGGTTGCCGCCTCCCGGCCTGCGCAGCGGTCCCGGGGGGTGTAGGGTGTCCGCATGGGAGAAGGGGATAGACGCGGGGTAGGCGCCGGGCTGGACAGGTTAACGATTCAGGAGGCCGCCCGGCGGCTCGGGATCTCCGAGGGCGCCGTCCGCAAGCGAGTGACCCGCGGGTCACTGGAGCACGAAAAGGAGCCGTCCGGCCGCGTCTTCGTCTACCTGGACGAACGTACTACCCGCGGGGTAGACGATATACAGGACACGGGGGCACACCCCCACAGCAGGGCGCTCATATCCCGTCTCGAGGGTGAGGTCGAGTTTCTCAGGGACCAGGTGCGCCGTCAGCAGGAGATAATCGCGCAGCAGGCCGTCACCATGAGGCAGCTCTCAGCGCCGCCAGAGTCCACCGTGGTGGACCAGGAAGGGGAAGAGCCCCCGGAGAGTACCGAGGGCTCGCAGACGGACACACAACGCCCGTGGTGGCGTAGAATGTTCGGCAATTAGACGAAGGGGGTTCACGTGCCCGACAACATGGCCATCACGATCTACCGGAAGGACCGCGAAGATCCTATAAGGGCGCTCGTGAGGAGTGTTGAACGTGTGGACCAGGTGAGAGACGGCGGGATGCCATATCGGATAGATTTTAAAGCCGAAGACGGCCGGGGCGGAACGATCTTTGTCAACGCCAAAGAGGTAGAGGCTGTGATTATCTCCCCCGCGGGCGTGCCGGACGAAGAATAGACGGGCCGGGGTCCTTCGTGAAGCCCCGGCCCGCCACGCCGGGGCCTCAGACGGCCGCACAGGGGCCGGAGCGGCGCAGCTGGTGGCGTAGGCTGATAGGAGGGTGGCCGCCCCGACCTCCACGGGCGCGTCCTGGCGCCCGGAAAACCAGGAACTCTTCCTGAAACCACGAACGCGCATACCTATGCACGGTGCAAACTTCTGTCGCGGCCGGTCCGGTAGAGGGGGGTCCCGTCGGGGGCGTTTCTGGCCCTATAGGACCGGGGGTATGCGGGATCTTGCATCCGAACTTCCGAGAACATAGCGCCGATTGCGAAGTTCGGCCAAAGCGTATGAATGCCGCCCGGCCCCGATCTCGAAGTGGGTAGGGGATATTGCCGAGCGTCGCCGTGACGTGCGTAGGATCAAAGCTCTACTACTCTCACGGGTGGGGTGGACGCAACAGGAGATTGCGGATTTCTTGGAGGTCAACCAAACCACAATTATGCGAGATGTTAACGATGACATTACGCATAATCTCACCGAAGACATTCTCCAGGACGCCCTCGAAGGATTGCCGGACGATTGGCGACGATGTTAACTTTAACTTTTCTGCCATTCTCCCCGTACGGTGAATAGGCGCCGCGCGGCCGGTCCGGGGGAGAACGGCAGAGGCCGGGGCTCCCGAAGGATACCCCGGCCCGTGGGGTTTCTGGCGGGGCTAGATCTTCGCCCAGTCGCTCAACTTCGGGCCGGTTGGATCGCCCATCTCGGCAGCCTCCAATGCCTCCTCGCTAGGAAACACCGGCTCCGGGTACTTCGCCACCGCGTCTATGTAGCGGCGGTAGACGTCGTTCCAGTCGGCGGGGATCGCCTCTTCCCTCGCGCGGCGGGCCAGATGGTCGAGGCAAACATCGCACGACGGGATGTACTCGTGGGGCGTCACCAGGCACGCGAGCACGGCTTCGGGCTCGAAGTCCGCGCCACAGATCCCGCACGGCTGTTCCTTCATCTGCTCGGGCTCCAGCGCCCGCTCTAGCTTGATCTCCAGCATTCGTTCTCTCCTCTACTCGTCTTCCTTAACAATGCGGACCGGTCCGTAATGTTAAGAGATGGTGGACCGCGTGGCGGTGGTAGTTGCATAGGACCGGGGCCTAGAGGCCGAGCCGGCGGGCGGACTGGCCGCGACGCTTCGCCCTGTGGATGCCGACCGCGTAGACGTGCTTGCAGACACCCCCACGGCGGAGGAAGTCGGGGCAGTCGCAGGACTCGGCACGGTAGTTCACCGCCCAGAACCCGGCCCCCGTGCAGCTCGGCACGGTGTAGGTCCACGGGCCGGTCCTCACGATCTCGGCGCCGCGCTGGCGGTAGAGGGCCAGGGCGCGAAGTTCGCGGGTGTCGGGGCGGGGGGCGGTCGGTACACTAGTGGTGTCCATGAGGTGCACTCCTCTGGGCCGGGCTCCCGCAGGTGAGACTGCCGGGGGGTTTTCTATGCCGCCCCCACATTTACCGCAGATTAGGTTATTGACAGCCCCTTCTTGGGGAATTAACATTC
>MWWE01000207.1_pt1 | contig 10631 bp, 17 predicted proteins | sample 1047301 | NCBI WGS metagenome assembly MWWE01 (sample SAMN06349973, study PRJNA376086) | soil metagenome | isolation source: MS1-1 sample Antarctic (ecotone) soil | place: Antarctica
AGTAAGACACTTCCACGGTGTAATGGAAGATAAACCACCAGCGGCCCTCCTCGCGTACGGCGGGGTTCTGGTGTGGTGTGCCGTCGTGAATATAATCCTCGTGGGTGGCGCCTGGCCCGACACATAGCGCCCATACATGGCCGTGCCTATCACGCAGATATGGTTCTCGATTGTCGGTCGGGTGGCCTCCGTTACCCGACAAAAGGACTAACACAATACAGACAAGCAAGAACACCAAGACCGGAATGACTAAGACTTCCATTTTTTTGCCTCCAATGTTGATAATTGGATGGGCAAAAATGAAGCCCATCCACGGATATATATTTTCCGTAGATGGGCTATAATGGCAGGTAGCCATTTGCCCGTAGGTCTGCTCTACGGTTTATGGTGACAGGTCGGTTAGGTCTGATATACCTGGCCGGCCTGGTTACATACTGTTAGTTAAGCGATTCTATTTAAAGCTACATTAAGCTCGGATGATACTTGGTTCGCTTGCATTATCACACGATTTATATCGTCTTCGTACAACTCGCCTTTTGCCTCAAGATTTACAGCAAGTGCAAGTAATAGCTCGAGTCGAACAGGATTGCGAAGTACGCTGCTTGCCATCATAATCACCCTGTGTAGATAAGCCTCAAACTCATCTGGATTACCACTCCGCGCAAGGTATTCTTTTTTTATTCTTGCGTAGTCTCCACTGCCTGCATCTTGCATGTCGGGTCGTTCGTCAAATGCCGTAACGGCCAATTCACCAGCGATACCCACTTGTGCATCCATACAGAGGTCGCCTGTCGGGTACAACAGTACCATCCCTAAACTATTATTTTCTGGGTCTGCTATCATGCTAATCTTCTCGACGCGACAGGAGTAATACAGAGCGACAACGGCGTGACCAGCCTCATGCACAGCGACCCGACTAAGCCCTAATTCATCAAGTACGCTCATTACTTACCGCCTTGCTTCGCTTTGGACGGTGCCGCAATCGTTCAATCTCAGCCGTAGTAAACATCCAAGTCCCGCCAATCTGTTTGGATGGCAAGGCAACGCCAGTCCTAATCATGTTGCGCATGTGATTAGGACTAATGCCTAACTGCGCCGCGGCTTCTGGTGTGGTATACAAAGTTGGTTCCTTATCCACTGTTCTTGTTTCCTGTACTATGACTAATAAGCTTTAAGGCTTATTATCTCACACCCCTATTTGCCTGTCAAGTCCAAAAATACTATTGCTGAATTAGCCTACCTATGGCATGATCGACCATGCTCCCTTGACCTTCGCAGCTTTCGCAGTCAGTACAGGATTAGCAATTAAATGCGCACACTCGATCAGCAAACTTCGCAATCCTTCGCACCACATGAAGCAGCCATATTAACCGGCGTCTCTGTTCATTCAATTCGGCGTTGGTGCGAGTATCACGCCGCTTACCTATCACCACGCGCAAACCCTGAATCAGGAGTACAGCGCCGGTTGACGCCGCGTGATGTGGAGGTAATGAAGCATGTAAAATCATTGCGTGACGATAGTCTTTCAGTCAACCTAATCAACGAACAACTGGCCGGTCTTACCTTCGCAGAAATTGACTCAGACCCTAGCACAGACTCTCACGCCATCGCTTACCAGGACGCGCCAGACGCGCCAGAATCGTCGCCAGCAAGCATAGTGGCACTCGACGCCATGCGCAGCGACATAGACGTGTTAAAGGCTTTTGTAGCTGATAGCAGGCAGAGCCAGCGTGACGGCGTTCTCATGTTCGGCGTTGGCTTTATCGCTGCGCTGCTGTTTGTGGTGGTGATTATCGGTTTGGCCGTGCTGTATGGTGGATTCAGGTAATGTTGGCAGTGTATATAAATAGACTTAGAAAAGTTATATCAAGAGTTTTTTTGAGTGATAGACTTTCCGTCTGTCCTATGGAAACGACTGATTAAAAAGTTATATCAAGAGTTTGGGTGAAAACTCTGAATATAATGGCTATTATATTATGTGATTATATCAAGAGTTTACTCTACAGAGATAGGGGATTTCTTCAATAGCGTGTTCGTTTTGCTTGGGGAGAGTGACACTGTAGGGCGAGGTGTTGGGTACTGAGTGGGCTATGAAACTGGCAGACAATTACGCGGATAGACCAGGGCCACAAGATTCAGCAGAAAGCAGAGAGAGAGACAATGGCGGGCGATTTTCTCCAAATGTTTATGTGTATAAACATTTGGACGACAAAGACGATTCCAAAGGCGGCACTCGCAAAGTCTACCTGTCCGAGCGCATCGCCAAAGAGTATTATCATATTCACTAGGGGCAAATAGAGACTTATGTCAACCTGTAAACCACTAGCGATATCGTTAGTGGTATATTCAATGCCGTGTTCGTTTTCCTGTGGAAAGTGACACCGTAGGGCGATAGAATCCACACGACACGATTTAAGGCGATTGGTGGGGTTAATGCACAATCTAGCAGGGTATATCTATAGCGGGGCGTGGTGGCTCTCTTACGCGTTCCAGTCCGGCGGCCAGCTCTCCACATATTCTAAAATGATAACTTTTCCATGTTTGCCGACTTGCCGTTCGGCCGCTTCAATAGCCGCTTCCGCTTCGGTCGGTGTCAGGTCGCGCGTATCTACAATTATGTAGGCATCGCCGCCGCCGTTGCGCGTTTCCAAATCGTCAAGCCGTTTTTCTATATTCAATTTCATTGTTGGTCGCGCTCCCAGCGCTCATGTGCCAAATTCAACAAGTCGGCAAGCTGCGGCATTGTATCAGGTGCATTGTCACCGGCGACAAAGCGCCCAGCAGTGTAGAGTAAATCACCGTCGTCTATCAAGCGCGCCACGGCTGCCGCCTGATTGATGATACTATTAACCGGTTGTGAGATTTCTAATGCTTCAAGGCGCTGTTTGATATTCATCGTTGGTTGCGCTCCAATGTCGTCAAACGCGCTTCAATATCCACCAGCTCGCGCAACCTCAGCAGATTACCAATCACAATTTCGCTGGCGCGTAATCGAGTAGCAATTTTTTGATGTGGTTCTAACGCATCCCGCAGAGCAGATGACGCCATGTCGCCCAATCCAGCTAATGCGCGCGATAGCGCTTCGACCGCTTCCCGCTCGGCTTCGTGCAGGCCGTCAAGGAAGCCATCATCAGCCATCCAACGATAAATTGTACTGCGATTCACGCCGGCGCTCTCAGCGGCCGCTGTGGTGTTGCCGTTGGTCAGCAATGCTTCAATTGCTTTTCGTTGGCTAGGCGTAATCACCTTTTTTTCTGTCGTATTCTCGGTCATTGTGTAGCCTGTTCACGCAATAGTGCGTTCAGTTCGAGCTGGTAACTCATCACGAAATTTTCATAGCGCATTGACATTTCCGCGGCGCCTATCATCCGGTTGCGCGCATTATTAAACCTTGGCTCCAGTTCGTTGTAAACCTTTTCCCATTTTGCGGCCTCCGCGTTGTAGTCGGCCAGTTGCTTTGTCGTCTGCTCTATTTGCTGGCGCTTGCTAGCAATTCGCGGGTCTCCAAGCTTAGCTGTAGCTGATTTTACTGCGGACTGGGCAATCACCACCGCATCGCGCAACTTACTCAATTGCGCCGCTAAATCGTTAGCGTCAACCGTCAACGCCAACTCGCCTAACTTATCTTCAAAATCTCGTAACTCACGTTGCGCGTCGCTTAATTTTTGTTGCCATTCCTGAAGTACCTGTGTGGCGTCCATATTATTCCTTAACGAAGATTTACTTGCTCAATAAACCGTGTAATTGGGTCTGGTGAAGCCGATTTGTTGCCAACGTTTGCGATGGTCTTTTGCGCGACAATCTGGGTGCGCAAGGTCGGCCAGACTTCATTAAAGCCGAGTTCGCTACCGTTCGCGGCGCAGTAGGATTCCAATACCGCAGCCTTGAACAGCGTCTCCTTTTCGGCGGCCTGCGCGGCGACCTCGGCAATCTGCGCTTGCGTTGCTTCCTGTGCGCGTTGCGGTGCGTTCTGAATCAAATCAACGAACATGGCCTCCCGCTGTTGTTTTTCCTCTGCCAGTGTTGCTTTTTTTTCGGCGTCTGTCTGGTCGATATATAGTTTTTTCACTTTAAACTCTCCTATGTTTGTTTGATAATGCCTGTCAGTCTGGGCAGGGTATGTCTAAAAACTCTATTGCTTCTTGTGCTGCTCTAAATCAGTCAATAGTTCAATCAGAAACGGCGCTCGTTTTACAATTTGCTCACGATAGGCCGGTGATAAATTATCTAGTTTGCCGCCTACTTTTAGCCGTCCGGCCTCGACACTGAGCTTGATACCATGCCTCAATAAGTTGGCGTGAAAAGTGCGAATCGGCTTGCCATAGTCAATCATGCGGCTAGTAATGCCGCGAGTCTATCGGCTTTTGGCATTGTATGCTTATCTTCAAGAATCGGGCGCCAGTCGCCATCCCGAATCATTTTCGCAATGTAGCCAGCCTCTTTGCCGGTGTACCCTGCATAGGTAGCCATGTAGTAAGCCTCGCGGCCTATAACTCCCTGTGCTGCTAAATCGGCGGCGGTCTGTGCCAGTTGGCGCTTATCCGCCCAGCGTTCATTACGTTCGGGGTCTTGCCAATCATCCGGTGCATGTGGCGCTTCAATCAAAAATAACTCCTGGCCGGCGTTCAATGCAATCCGTTCACAACCGTCTTCAACTGGTGGCAGCGGTGCCGGCGTAGTGACCACCGTAGGCGCTGCGATACTGATAGGCTTCTCTTTAACAATTGCCGCTTGCTTTTGGGCTATTTCTGCCGCCGGGCCTACCTGTTGTAAAAAATCTTGCAGATTCATAATGTGCCGTCTCCATCAACCTGTAACCGCTGTAACCGTTGTAACCGCTGTTTCTTTATATACATGCCGATATATAAAAAAGTGGTACTAAGGCATCGAAATAGGCCGATAATTAACCAAAATACCTATAAATATTGTTTCCGTCATGTAGAGTATGTATGTGTCTAAAAACGGTTACAACGGTTACAACGGTTACACTTTGTCTAATTACACCTATGTTAGGTTGCGTGTTTGTAACCGCTGTAACCAAGAAGTCCATTTTGTAACCGTTTTTTGGTTACACTTTCTACTCATCAGGATCGTGATATTCGGCATCACTTGACACGGCTTCCTTGGTTAGGTGCAAGATTCTTTGCACGTCGCCAGCAATGCGGACAAGCTTAGTTTGTCTATCTTTGTTTTTGCTAGCGATAAAATTTAGCTGATCTAATTGTTCGTATAGGGCATTGCGTGAAATGTTGCCGAACGAATCACCCGTGTTTTTCTTTACGAGTTCAACGGTCGCCTCTGGTAAGAGATAAGCGCTGCCATCGTCCGCATACCAACCAATCGTCCGGGTCGCAGTCGGCGACTCTTCGTTGATTCGTTCGCTGGTTTTGCCTAGCACAATCGCCCGCCCGCCGGCAATCATCTCTTTGAGTGAAGCAATAAACCGATTCACCTCCAGCGCTTCAGCCGTAAAGCCGGCCATTTCACTGGCTAGATTGGTTAACCCTTGCTTCTGGTCTGCCATGTACTCTTGGGCGATGGGTCCGATCTCTGGATGTTGGGATAGTACGATCCACGTTAACTGATTGGTGGCCAGATTGGTGGCCACGCGATACGGGTTCACCATGTTCGGGTGCGTTTTGAGTAAATATTTCGCCCATGATTCCCGCGCTGTCGCAAAGTTGGCGCTGACTGTTTTTGCAATGTTCCGCCCCTCTTCACCCTCCAACCAGGCAATCCACGATTCACCCACTGCACACAGGTGTTTTGATAGTGACTGTGCGTTTGACAAATGACTGATATCACCGCGATTCCTAGCGTCAAAGGTGACAACCAGGATACGGGCCAGGCTAGCCGGGTCGTTACTCGGCAAGTCCTCGCCGGTGCAAACGGGCCAGGTGTGGATCGGCTTCGTCTCTTTGAGTTGAGACGAACGATTCAAACGTTCTTTTTCGCCACCCTCGAGAATGTTGTGGATCAGGTTCGTGAAGTCGCGCGCACCGCCGCCGGTACTCGGCTTGTAGTTGTCAATCAGCATGGGCAGATCAGAAGCTGACACGGCGTAAGCCATTAGCGCGTTGCGTGTTGCACCTTCGCCAAACTTTAGAATCATTTCGTCGCGTGCAAAGTCTGGGCCATAGATACACATGGCGACTTGTGTTGTCGCTGTCTTTTGCGTGCCGGTTCTACCCTTGATAAATAGGGCGTAGCGTTCATTGCGCCAGTCTGCCAGCGCTGCCAGTGGTGCCTGGAATAGCGCCGATAAGACGACGGTGCCGGTCATCGGGCCTGTGAACTGGATAAGCGATTCTAGCGCCTCCAGTCCCTTGGCCAGGTCTGCGCTATGGTCAATGGCATAGGTTAGTTTTCGCGTGAGTATAATTTTTGTACCGTCCGGCTCCCGGCCCGGCATTAGGAAAGTTTTACCCACCCAACCCGTGCGATTAAACGTTTGCATTTTAACCAGGTCGCCGCCGGTTAACTTTTTGATAGCCGGTGCCATGTGGCCAGCGCATCCTACGTAAATCGGGTCTTTTGCCCCTACTGCCGCCTCCAGCGCCGCCGCCAGCTTGCGTCCGTCGCCATAATCGCTGGCAGCAATTTCCATGCTGAATTTACCGCCGCGCACACCCTCACCACTGATCACAAATACCCGGTTGCCGTCCTCGTCTGTATTTTCGCCGGTGATTTTTGCCTCGAAATCGGCAAGCGGCGTATAGACGATCTCGCCTCCTTCTTCCTTTTTGACTTCCTTACAAAAATAAATCTGCTTATCTCTGACAACATAGGGCCACGAATCATCTTTTCTATTGTTCCCTTGATCGTGAATGATTCGATTCATAGGGTCATCAGCCGGCGTATAAACCTCTGCGCAACCGGCAATAGCACGCGCTATCGTGCCCTCGCCATATGTTTCACCCGTGCGGGCATTCCTATCCCACTTGTCGCGCACTAATCCAGATTGGCGAAACAGTCTATCCATGCGATTCGCATCGCGGCCAGTCCAGAATGCTAAGTGGTTACAAAGCGATTGGTCAGCCGAGCTGGGATTATCCCCCTGATTGCCGTCCCATAACGAGCGAATAGCGGCACCATTTTTGCTGGTAAACATTTTGTCGAGCAGGGCTCGATCATCAATGGCGAGCAGAGAGGAAGATACAGGTGCTAGTGTGGAACAAATAGTTTTCGGCTTATCATCGCCAAAAATTTGTTGGTGTAGCTGGGCCAGCTCCGCGCAGCGCTCGTTAATCGTGCAAGGCGTGTCCGGTAGATGATCGCCGGTGACGGTCATAAAGCGCCCGTTTTGATACATCTCGATGTCGCCTTTTTTTCGGCCTTTGGGGGGCAGCTTGCCATAGCAAAAGACGCGCAAACCTTTGCCAGAAGGTGATATTTCGGCGTAACTGTTCAGTAGCTGAGCAGCGTCAATTGCCCATGTCGCAATATCGCCATCAGTAACGCTGTTGTCTAAATCCACACCGGCAAGCGCATCATCGTCACTCAGCACAATACCCAATCCGTAAATCCCTTCGGTGCCATGTGCAAACTGTAATGCCTGCTCGAAGTCCCCCCATGTGGCGGGGTCGGTGCTAGACGCAAGATTGCCCGTATTGGCATCATAGGGTACTTTATCGAACTTTCCGTTGTCCTTGAGTACCATTTTATAACCAACCCAACGTGCGACAGCCTGCAATTCTTTCGGCGTGTTGTCGGCAATGCGTTGCAGCCGTTCTGATTTATCCATTTCGATTTTTCCTGTTGCTCGTCACTGTCACTGTGTTATAATGCACAGTGACAGTGACATTGAAGTGTCTACAAAACCTTAACCCGCTTTTGCTGCCCAGCTTTCAGCGGGTTTTTCTCGCCCATCATCGTTCGTCTCAGAACAACACGTCATCAGCATCATTTCCTGCCCCTGATGCGATTGACTCAGCCTCCTCGACAAGAATTGTGGGCACTGATTTGCCCTGAAAAAACGTTGTTCCCTGTCTCAAATTGATAGTCTTGCCTACCCACGAGCGAATATCGAAGCCAAACGAATCGATTAACGCGCGCGCTTGGCTTTTGTTGCACGGCATCTCTTGGTCAATCTCCAAGAACGACAGAACAAGCTTCGATTCTTGGCCTTCAAAATCGGTCGGTACCACTTTGTGAATAGTGACCGAGACGGCGCTACGCTTGTCTAATTCGGCAGCCTTGAGATATTTCCCGCGGGTGAATTGTCGAGCATCATATTGATTTGACATTGTTTTTATTGCCTTTCGTTAGTTGTATTAAATTGAACCGAATTCGATATTTGCTCTGGCATGATGCCAGTTGGCAACAATGTAAGTTGGGTGGTGTCGTTTGCATTGCCTATCACGGTCGGCAATTCAGCCGGTGCGCCAAATAATGCTTTTCGCAGAATCAGGCGTGCTTGCACACGTGGATCACGTAATTCGTGATTGGCTATTTCCGATAACGCCATGTATTCGTCACGTGACATTGGGACATAGATTTTTGTAAATTCGCTCACTTGTCGGCTCCTTTCGCCTAAGCAATATAAACCTAGAATAGCAGCCTTTTGGCCGCGAGTATATCCCCCAATTCCCTACTATTAGGGTAGCTGTTTCCTACCTTTAGGGTAGCTTTTTCCTACTATTTTTGTGTGTTCGGTACTCTCCATATTTTCTTTCGATGTATGATTCCGCTTTTCTATTATTGGTAAAATCGTCGGTTAATTTTGATAGGTCTGCAAAATCTGGAGATGTGTGTATCCCTCTTTTTGGCTCTGGGATTAAACAATCAAAAAAGTAAACCCAATCATCAGGTGCCCATCTGGCTTTTTCAGCTAACCTATCCCACGGTGGATCTGCTTTAGTTATTGGTGCCGTGATTTTGTACTTTTCTCTAATCGCCTCTGTTAATTCTCTGAAACGCTCGATAAGACCTGGTTTATCTTTCAACATCCAGCGTTCTACGCCATTTATATCGGTTACTAGTTTGTTTCTAAGGTAAACCGTAACGGTAAGTAACTCTGGCTGCTCGGTTTTCGATTCAAAAAGGACAGTCCCTAGTTGCCCGACACCTTTGTTCCAGAGAGAGTAATACCAAATAGTTTTGCCTTTGATATTTATCACGTCAAAGGGGGCAAAGAAATCCTCTGTCGCCTCGCCATAACTCGTGAGCCAGTTCCTAAAATCAGTGGATGTTGCCGGAATGATAAATTCCTCGATTAACTGTTCTTGCATATATCCTCTTTAGCTCCCAACAAAAAAGCGCAACCAGGGAAAAATGCCACACCACACTGGTTTTACCCTGCGCTGTGGTGTGGTTTGTCTTGGGCCTTGCCATTGGCTTTGCTGCGTTCCTGGCTGCGCGCTCTGTGCCACTCGGCCAGGCTGATCGGTTGCTGCGCTAAATAGTGCATCGCCATGCTTTGGCTGCGATAGTCGCTTACGCTCAAGTGCCAAGTGCGGCTATAAACATTGTAATCAAAGAGGGGTGCGCGTCGGGTGGCACGCTCTTGCAGTATCTTGCTCAAAATACCGGCCTCCCAATTGCGCAGCCCCCACGCACGCCAGCCGACAGAACCCCAAGGCATTGGGCACAAAATCCGATAGGTCACGCGGTCAAGCCAACTATACCCATTGTCGGCATCGCGTTGGTATAGCATGGCTACGGCATTGCATAGGCCCTCGTTAAGCACTTCCACACGGCTTTGTGCATCGCTCTTTTGATTGAGCATGTCGGCGGCTTGTCCAATGCGTTGGCGGATTTTGGCGGTCGGCTTGGGTAAGGTTCTGATTGCTTGCTTGCGGTCGATCAACTGGTCGATTTTCACTTTTCACCGTCCAATCGTTTGTAATAATCCCATCGTTCGGATTGCTCGCGGTCTAGTCGCCGGCTATTGGCTTTGGCCTCAAACAGGCTGATGCCTTCGACCGATACGGCCAGCGTATAGCCGTAGGCCACGAGCCATGCACCCACGAACGATAGCCAGAAGATAACAAGTGCAGTCAGTGACAGGAAAGGCACGTTAAAGAAGAACGTAGAGATAAGCACAAGTCCTAATGCCAGTCCTGCAAAGAGCGGGACGGTGGCAATCAAAAAACCCTTGCTGCGGTCTACAGCGTTCGTGTCCATCTGGACAGATAGACGCGCTGTCTGCGGAACATTGATCGTCTGGCTGATGGTCTGTAGCTCGCCAGGGGCCATCCTGCGCACAACCGGCGCGCTGGGGGTCGGCTTAATCATGGCATACTTGGGTTTGCCCTTGCCGGTGCTTGGGACTGTCGGTTGATCACACATGGTTAGCGCCTCCGTCCATTTGATTTGTACGCCAGTTTGCCGGCAGGAACTTCTCTGCCAAGTTGCTCACCGTTCTCGCGGCGGATAACTTCCTTCTCCAGGCTTGCGTCTAAGGTTATCAATTGCACGTCCCTACCCTTGCGCCTGGCAGCGTCTACACGTGCTTGTAGGGACTCCAGGTCGGGCAGCATGCGCCCGTTAATCGTGATCGGATAGTAAGACACTTCCACGGTGTAATGGAAGATAAACCACCAGCGGCCCTCCTCGCGTACGGCGGGGTTCTGGTGTGGTGTGCCGTCGTGAATATAATCCTCGTGGGTGGCGCCTGGCCCGACACATAG
>MWWE01000208.1_pt1 | contig 10571 bp, 18 predicted proteins | sample 1047301 | NCBI WGS metagenome assembly MWWE01 (sample SAMN06349973, study PRJNA376086) | soil metagenome | isolation source: MS1-1 sample Antarctic (ecotone) soil | place: Antarctica
TGCCTGCACAGGTGCACAGGTGGTGCATAGCATGAGTTCCCGTGGCGTCGGCAAGACCACAACGTCTTCGGGCAGCGGGTCGCCGAGGCGGTACCTGGCGGCTTTGCCCTTGCGGGATTCGAGGTTCTTCAAGTAGCCCCTGCTGGCGGCGTCGTAGAGCCGTCTTTGGGCGGCCGAGCGGTCGAGTTCGAGCTCGTCGGCGACCTGCCTGACGGTGGCGAAGAGTGCGTCCTCGTCGTCCTCGTCGGGGCCGGCCCCGGCGAGTAGTTTCCCGACGGCGGCCACGGTCTCCCTCATCGTCTCCGAGACGGAGGCCTCGACCCCCTCGGCGACGAGGTCGGCGACGAGTTCCCGCACGGCGGCGTAGTCTCCCGATACCGTGGCGATCACCCGGCCCTCGTCGTCGTGTTCGCGGGTGGCCTGATGCAGGAGGGCGTGGGCCTTCACCAGGTTCAGGATGGCGGTGAAGTCGCGGCGCAGCCTGACGGCGACCGGCGGCACCAGCCTCGCAAGCTCCTTCGAGAACGGGACCGTGACGCGCTGGTCGGCACCCTCGATCCACTGCTGCAATGCTATCCACTCTTCGCGGTCGGGTATTACGAGGTCCTCGTCGGCCAGGGTCTCCAAGATCTGGCTGGTCTGCTCCGGGGTGTCGGTTACCGTGGTGGAGATCAGCCTCGTCTCGTTCTCGGCGTGCAACCTCGCCAGCGTCGTTGTGACGATCAGGCCGGTCGGGCCTTCGCGTTCTATAACGCGGGCCTCGATACCCTTATCGCCCTTTTCGAGCGTCTCGTAGCGCAGCCTGCCCTCGGAGAGCAACGACCGGAGCAGGTAGGTCTGAAAGTCTGAGTTCATCCCAGAAGCCTCGTACAGTATCAGGAACCGGTGCTTGATCGGTTCTTCGGAGTAGGCGAGGGCCTTCTCGCTCATCCCAGTCAGGGCGTAGACGGCGCTCTCCGGGAAGTGCTTGGAGACCTGCTCGACGAGGTAACTCTTACCGCCGGAGGACGGGCCCTTCAGCGCGACGCTGACGGGCCGATCCAGGCGGCGGCTGGTGAGGGCGAGGTAAAGGATCCGGGCGATGTTCTCCTCGCCGGCGACGCCGCTTGCGTGCAGGGTCTCGGAGAACCTCTCCAGGATATCCTCCTCTGCGGCCAGGGAGGCGCACTTCTCCCACGCCTTGCGGCTGCGTTCGAGGACCTCCGTCTCGGCGATGTCCATCCAGTGGCGAGCACCCTCAAGGGCCTCCTTCAGCCGCTCCTCGAAGTGGTCTGGGTCCTGCACGTGAAGCTCGCGCAGGTCTTTGGCACCATGGAGCTCCACCCTGAAGAGCCGCTCCCGTAGGTCAGGCTCGACGGTGAACCGTTGCCAGAACTTCTCGCCCGTCTCGTCGGGCTCGACGATGGCGTAGACCTTCTCGAACCCCTCGAGTTCGGAGACCCACTCGGACTGGAATCCCGTGCCACCGGGCACCCCTATCACGGGACAACTGTGGTGCCAGCCGACCTGGGTGTCGGACTCGCCCTCGACCAGGATGACGTGGCCGGCCTTCTTCATCTCACCGAGGGACTGTAGGCCGTAAAGGCGGTGCTTGTCGTTCTTGCGCGTCTTCACCTTTGGCTTTCCGGCAAGCGAGATGCGAAAGCGAACGCATACCTCCTCGCCCGTCTCGTCGAGGTAAGGCATCTTGACCGCCCTCTGGTCGACGTAGTGGAGCTCCCTCAGGCCCAACTGTTTCAAGAACTCTACCGGCAGCTTGACGTACTCGGCGTAAGCTTCCAGGGTGACGTTTTCGGGGTTTTCCCGGCCGCCCTTAACGAGCTTGAGTTCGGTGGTGTCGGGGGTGTGCACCTGTGCACGCGCGATCAGGGGGGTAACACCCCCTCCCCCCCCGTCCGCGAACAGGTCGGACATCTCAAGGCCGAGGGCGGCCACGATGTCCTCGGCGGTGCATCCCGCAAAGCACTTCAGCAGAACCCGGCCGTCGTCGCCCTCGCCGATGCTGAGAGAGGGCTCGGCATCCTCGTGCGCCGAGCAGTGGGCCGTGAAGTTCCCGTCGCGGAACTTGACGCCTTCCAGGCGCTCCACGACGCGATCTATTGCTCTCATGTACACTCTACCTACTTTCTTGATCGGGCCTGTGGTGCTATCTGACCAGCCGCCACGGGCCTGTTCTTGTGGACACCCTGTTGAGTATACACCTCGATCCACCACCGTTCCACAACGTCTTGATATATCGGGCGTGTTTCTGTATAATACCGTTCATGGATTCGTTTAGTCGACTAAACAAAGAGAGGAGAGGTTATAAGTGACGCTGTCTAACAAACTACGGGTACTGAGGGCCGAGCGAGGGCTTAGCCTCGTCGAGGTCGCCAAGAGGGCGAGCATCGGCCGAGACACGCTCTCGGACCTTGAGCGAGGCCGCCGCCATCCCACGATGGCGACCATGAAGAAGCTGGCCGACGCCTACGGCGTGCCGGTCGAGGAACTCTTGGGGGAGGCTCCCAGCGAAGAGACGACGGCCCACGCCTGGGCCCGACGCCAGCGAGCCCGGCTGCACGGGATGGCCGCCGACGAGTGGGACGATCACGTGCTCGCCCACGACACGCAAGAGGGTCTGGTCGGTGTATGGCAGGAGATCCATGACGAGTCGAAGATGCTTCATGCCGCGCTGGCGGTGCACAAGTGGCAGCGACCGCAAGATCGGGGCCGTCGCCGGCAGTTGGGGCGTGGGCTTCGCAACTTGCGCATGGGCCGATACTCGGACCTCCAGGCGCGTGCCTACCTCCTCCACGCCGAGGACCTGATAAACGAGATCGCCTCGGCGATGAGGGAAGAGGCGGCACTCGAAGCCCGAGACTGACCACCAAACAACCGAAAGGAGCACCGTGATGGCAAAGAAGTACGGACCAAACAGTTCATGGACGGGCCCCGGCAAGAGAAGCAAGCTTAAGAGGGGTAGCCTCGTCGACGCGACGAAGGGCAAGGGCGCGGGCCAGGCCAAGCTCGAGAGGCGACCGAGCTACGGAGGGCGCATTGCGCAGCCCGGGTGGGAGAGGCCCAATGCCTAGGCGGACGCCGGTGGAGCGCCAGGATCTCCTGAGCGAGTTGCGCTCAGACTCTACCGAGAGGGCGCTTGAGCGTGCCCGTGAGAAGCCGGAGCGTACGGACGAGGAGCAGGCTGAATTCAGCAAGCGCTTTCAGGTGTTGGTTCGCAAGAATCGTCGAGCAAGTTGGAAGTGAGGTAGCGCGGTGCGGATCCCACGTTTGAGAGAGTTCGACGTTTACGTCCCGGAACTAGAGGCCAAGCGGAAGGAACTGAACGAAGCCACCCGCGAACAAAAGATGGCCGAGGCCCTCGTGGCCAGGCTTGAGTCTCAGCGCGAACACGCCCGCGCACAAGACGTAACGGCTGGGCTCGCCGCTAGACGCGCAGGCAAGCCCGATCCTGGCAACAAGTACGAGAAGAAGCTTGAGGCTGACATAGTCGCCGCCAAGCGTAATCGCGACATCCTCTCCGCCCTCGTCCGCGAACTCGAAGCCGAGGCCTCAGTGCTCCTGGCGGAGCACGCCACCGAGATTCAGGCGGGTCTCTTTGAGGCGGTGCAGAAGGCCAACATCGAGCAGCTACAAGCACTGGACTCCGTGCGGGGTGCCCGCTCGAGGCGCATGGGGCTTCAGCAGTCCCTGACCAGCTTGGGCGAGTACGTCGAGCCGCCCGCGCCGGCGCAGGTCACGGGCAACGGCGTGGACACCACGTGGATCATGACTCATGGCTTATACCGCCCGCCGAACGAGGAGGAAATCGCTGAGGTACTGGCACATCTGAAGGCCGAGGCGGGCGACACCGCTGAGGCACAGTCCATCCAGGAGATGGCTAGCCCAAAGGCTGACATCTTTGCGGCGCAGGGCGGGGGCTTGAAGCCTTGGGCCGGGAAGGTCCGTAGCGAGGAGCGGCGAGAGGCAGAGGTCGATGCTAACGCGGGATAACCTGCCGCTCTACGTGCGTCGTGAGATAGCCGAACGCCTTCGGGATGTGGGTGGGATTAAGGCGACAGAGGCAGCGCGTTTGAGGGTCGATGCTATGCTCGCCGAGATCGAGGCTGAGGCCGTCTTCCAGAAGGCAGAGGAACTAGAGGCCGATTGATGGGTCAGGTCTGCACAGTTTGCGCCCACGAGGATGCCGTCTTGATAAACGAGGACCTGGTCCTGCACAAGACTTCAAATCGAAGCATAGCGAATCAATACGGGGTGGGGCACAGCGCCGTTCAGCGTCATCGTGAGCACATCCCTCAACTGCTGGTTAAGGCTTCGCAGGCCATGGAGGTAGGCCAGGCCGACGACCTGCTAGCCAAGGTCGAGGAACTCAGGCTCAAGGCCATGGAGGTTCTCACCGAGGCCGAGGAGGCACACGACCACCGCGTGATGCTGGCCGCCATCGACCGGGCATCGAAGCAGTTGGAGCTGCTGGCCAAGCTCCTCGGCGAATTACAGCAGGAAGGCACCTCCACGATCAATCTGGCACTGGTAGACCACCCTGACTACGCGCGGCTCTCAGACGCCATCCTCGGGGCTCTGGTGCCCCACGGGGATGCACGCTACGCGGTGGCCGAGGCGCTGCGGGAGATAGAGTGAAGGATTCCCTTCGCTATCAGCTAGATCCCGCGGAACTATTCAGGGACGTTGTGGGAGATCCTGATGACTGGCAGCTGAAGGCGCTGAGATCCGACCACCCTCGCCAGCTCTATTTGTGTTCCCGGCAGACAGGTAAATCTGCCGTTGCGTCGATCCGGGCCCTGCACAAAGTGATGTTCAACGACGGTGCGCTGGTCTTGATGGTCTCGAAGTCCCTGCCGCAGTCACAGGAACTCTTTCGTAAAGCGCTGTTGGCTTATAGGGACCTGGGGCGTCCGATGGGCGTCGCTTACGAGTCGCGTTTGCACTTGGAGCTTGGCAACGGAAGCCGCCTGATATCGTTGCCGGGATCTGAGGCAACCGTGGTCGGATATGCTCCAGCGGCCGTCTATATTGACGAGGCGGCCGAGACCACCGACGACCTGGCGGAGGCCCTCTTCCCCAGCGTGGCGGCGACGAGAGGCTCGATCATCGCCCTGACCAGTGCCAAGTCGGCGTCAGGGTGGTTCCACAGGCTATGGACCCGCCGCGACCGCGACCTGATCTGGCAGGCGCACACGGCCACCGCCACCGAGAGCAGCCTCATCACCGACGAGATGATTCACGACGACCGGATCAACTTCGGCGACCGCTACGTCAAGCGCGAGTACTTCTGCCAGTTCGGCGAGGACGAGGACAGCTGGATCGAGGCGTACAAGGCGGAGAGGATGCTTGAACTGGTCGACACCACGGAGCCGTTGTGGAAACCCCGCAGAGAAAGGGAGATCGCATGAACGTGAACCTAGAAGACACCAAGCGTCACCGAGACAACCCATTACACGCCATCATTTTCTCGATAGACCTAGGCCGCCAAGAGGATTTTACAGCCTGGTGCATGGCCGAGATGCGGCCCATCTCTAGGCGCACCACCCGCGGCAAGCGCTACATCACTATGGGTCTCACTGTGCGCGACCTCGTGCGCGTGCCCATTGGCACGCCATACGACGAGATCCAGCAGATCATTCACGACGAGTTCTGGTCGCCCGAGTGGTGGCTCATAGATGGAAAGAGTGGCCGACACCTTCCGCCCCAGATGGTTATAGATTCTGGTGGGCCGGGCTGGCCCGTCGTCGACAACCTGGCCCGCGGCCTCGACCTCGAGCGCCACCTCATCAGCTACGCACTCACGAAAGGCTCCGCCACCCCCCGGTGGATCTCGCCGCAGCGCTTCACGGTGCCCAGATCCACCGTTTTTCAGGGGTTGTACGCGGCCGCCTCAAGCTAACTCGTGGGGGTCGACCCTAGGCTCGACCACGCCACAACCCTGATCAGCGAGCTAAAGAACCTTAGGCGTGAGCCCTCCTCCGAAGAAGGCTACGAGCGCATTGTTCACAGAAGCGGTGAACATGACGACCTCTCTATCACCGTCGGCGCAGCATTCTACCTGGCTAACGAACAGCTGAAAAAGAGACAGAAGAAGCGTGGCCGGCTCCGGATCATGGATTCCAGCGCCACCGAGGAGATCGACCCGCACACGGGCGTCGGTAAGCACAAGGGCCAGGACCTGAGGCGCAAGAGGCTGGAGGAGCGAGCGGGGCAGGCAGGCATCGGCGTCGGTGGGCCTGGTCTCGCATCGGCCCGGTTGGAGCGTGGGATCACACCCTCCCGTAATCCACGCCCCTCGGCAAAGTGGCAGTAGATTAGGCTATGGGGCGCAAGCTCAAAATCCCCGAGGACATTGTCCGGGAGATCAAGTCTGACCCCGGGCTACCCGAGCAGGTAGTCGTTGCCGACGCCCAGCTGCGCAGTGATCTCAGGGGCGCACAGAAAGCACTCAGGATGGCACACGACTTCCTGAGTGACGGCACAACAACGACCCTGAGGGCCGAACGACGGCGTGATGAGCTACTGCGCGTCATTGAACTAGAAATCTCCGGCATTTAGAGCCACGACGTTTGTCTCTAAGCGCTTGCGCGGGGGTGCCGAGGGGTAAGATACCCTAGAAATAGGGAGAGGACAGGGGGTGACGGTGGGGGCTACGCGTAGGGTGACACTAAGGGAGGCCGCCGACATCCTCGGCGTGTCCAAGGAGGCCGTGCGCAAGCGGGTTGTAAGGGGCACTCTACTCTCAGACATGGGGGAGGACGGACGTAGGTATGTCTACCTGGACGTTGGCGGCGACGAACCGCCAACCCATGAGCGTGACGCACTCATATCGGAGATGAGAACCCACACCGCCACGCTGCTGGCCCAGCTCTCCGAGGAGCGCCAGGCCCACGCCGAAGCCAGGCGTATCATCGCCGGGTTGGTAGAGAGGATTCCGGCCATAGAACCGCCTGTGTCAGCCGAGGACGCCTCAGAGGGTGTTGAGCCCCGGCCCGCTACTGAAGGCTCTCAGGAGGCCACACGTGAGCACCGGCCCAGGGCGTCCTGGTGGCGCAGGGTGTTTGGGAGAGGGTCCTAAGGAGAGGTTTGGTGTACAAGACACAGGTTTTTTGACTCTTCCTAAAACCACAGGAGTGCATATCTATCCACGCGGGTGGCAAGGTGCATGGGGCCGGCCCGATACGGGGTGCCTGGGGTGGGTGATTCTAGGGGCATCGGGACGGGGCTATGCAGCATCCTGGATATGAACTTCCGAGAATTCTTATTCTAGGCAGTAGGGTGAATAAAGGACCGTAGCCCTAAAGACCACGGTCCTTCCACGGCAGTACGGTCTCCGTGGCGGTGCGGGCAGCTGCTACCCTAGCACCACCGATAGTATGCCTTGCTGACCCGATCGTTCAGGAGCTCGTCGGAGCCGCTCCAGTCGATGCTCCTTAGCGCTTGCCTGTCCTCCTCGTCCAGGGGCAGCCCAGAACGCTCTGCGGCTCCTTCAGGGTCTTGTTTCATCTGTTCCCTGAAGTCGTCATCGTTCATGAACCTGTCCGCAAGTTGCTGCATCGCTTCCTGGTTACTCATCTGTGTATGCTCACCTCCCTCCCATCTTTGGATACCTCTCTAAGGACCAGCATAGCAACACAGAGCACCGGGGGCTATTAAATGCGTAACACCCCCCGAACTTCCGAGAATTCCTTAACCACGCACTTCGGTGAATAGCGCTGCGGGGCGGGCCGTATACAAGAGTGCGGGGCCGCGCTAGCTTCGCTGACGAGGAGAGGAGGGTCGAGTGGTTCGGGTAGCAACGTTTGCGGTGGGGGTGGCAATCGGGGCGATCCTGGTGGTGGGGGTGGCCTCGCTCTATTTTGGTCCGTGGTGGGTCCCCGCAAGCAGCGAGCTAATCCCCCCGGTACCCAGGCTTTCCGAGGGCGGCCCGGTGGTAAGAAACGGTGTTGCCGTTATCGTGGCCTGCGGGAAGAAGCAGGGAATCGAGAAAATGGGCGCGGCGCTGGATTACGCACCCGAGCCAGCGACGGGCGGGTGGTGGCCGGAGAAGAAGGGTGAGTGCACTGTCTATTATCACCGCCCACCGGATGCCACCCAGCGAGAAGCACGCCAGGGGCGAAGCTAGCCGTCCCGATTTCCCGGTACCGGGAAATGCTGGCTTGCTGACAAGTCTGATCGGGCCGGCCCGATCGGGGGAGGTGGCCCGGATCGGGGCCACCCTGTCGTCGGGTATTATGCGCCCGCCACAAGGACCAGAGAGGAGGAGGGCTTAGGGCTAGCTTCGCTGGGGCTGGGCTTAGCGCCAGGATCAACGTTGCCCCGGCGATGCGCCTTCGCTACAGTATCGGTATGTCGGAGAGGAACACCGAAGGCGCCCCTAGCGAAGCTGACGTGCGTGCGAGAATAGCCTCGCTGGGGTTCGCTTGGCTTGTGGTGGCTTTCGTGCTCGTCTCGGTGGTCGGGACGGTGGTGGCGCTCTGGCCCGCTGTAGCGCTGGCCCCGGTAATCGGTGACCTGTTAAGCAACAGACCCCTTGCGGGGGTGATGGTACTGGTGCTTGCAGCGGCGTTCATCGCGGGGCGCGAGTGGCTTCGCCTGAGACGGCATTAAGTCCGGGAGGGGTTCGGGCGGGGCGGGCTTAGGTTTCTGTGTACGCATACACACTGACGAGGCCGGGGCTCTTCGGGGTCCCGGCCTAAAGGGGCCAGTGCCAGGTATCCACAAGCTCTAGGGTGCCATCGGGGAAGAGAAACACGTCGGCGTTGCCGGAGTGGCCTATGTCTTCGCTTGCTCCGCACAGCGGCACCTCAACCCAAAGCCAGATGCCTGTCTCGCCCGCGTATACGCCCTCACTTTTGTTGATTATCACACCACCCGGCTTGCCGAAGGGCTCGCCCGGAACGTCGATGTGGTCCAATTCGTCGTATGTCATACTCGCTCCTTCACCGCATTCTACACTGGCGAAGCCGGGCCGAGACCCCTAAGAGCCCCGGCCCGATGAACCTACTTCTCCTTCTTCGCTAGCTCGTCCTGGGCGCGGTCAAGCTCCGACCAGGCCACCCCCTCAGCCTCATCCATCACGCGGCTCAGCTCGGGGGAGCCAATGGCCTGCGCAGCGTCTACCCACGGGCGGAGGATGCTCAGCGCGAACTCCCACGCCTCTACGTCAGCCTGCGCATCGTAGAGCGCCCGCTTCTCTTTCGTCATCTTCATGCTTCACCTCCCTTCGCTATCAGCATTTCGTGCCGCACCGACGGCAAAGGTAGGGTCGCGAACTCTTCTACCTCCTCGGCAGTGTCCTCGTCGAGGACCATCTGGCCTATCGTTACGTCGTCGGAGATGGATCCGTATTCGGGGTGGTGCGAGAGGCACCACCTCTCCCCGCGGCGGCTGCGATCACCTCGCCGCCCGACGAGGGCCTTCTCCCGCGAACTTTTGCCGCAAACCTGGCAGGTCGAGTAGACCCGCCGCCGGGCGGCAAACATCAATCCTACGCACTGCAGGTGCTTGCACGCGATCTCGCCGCGGTGAGCCTGGTAGTCGGGACAGGTGCAGTCTTCCCTGTGGGCGCCGTAGTGCACGCGGTAGCGCCTTTTCGGGCCGGCCTCGTTGGCAGGGACGAGGAAGAGGTCCTCGTCCACGTGCTTGATAAGGGCCCGGCGACGAAGAAGGAGATCGAAGCCCTTCTCGGCCCGGGTGGTGACCTCCCGAGGGAGAACCGGCTCTGGGGGGGTGGGGTTCTGGATCGCGTACTCACGCTCGATGGCCTTGGCGATCCTCTTCTGTTCAGCGCCTTGCTGTATAGTTGGTGTTGCGGGGGCGGTCATAGCGCCTCCTTAGGTTGGGGGCCGGGTGTGCTACCACCCGACCCGGTTTACACAGTGGCTAGAGGGGGATGTCCTTGAAGTCGACGTCCTCTTCAGCCTCGGCCGCGACCGCGACGGGCACAAGCTTCGACCCGCGGGGCTTTGGCATGAGAGACTCGGCCTTGATGCGGCTGTGGTCGCCGTCCTCGTTCTTGCCAGAACGGACGGCCCTTGCGCGAACCTCCTTGCCTTTGAGCATCTCCGGCTCGAAGGTGCCGTTGTCGATCACCTTCTGGCCGTCCGGATGGAGAGCCGCCTGGATGATGTTTGGTAGCTTGGCCTTTGCCGACTTGCTGATGCCGACGGCCCCGGTCTTCTTGTCGACCGAGAAGCCAAACCAGTCCGTGAACGTCCAGCCGACCCATTCCTCGCCGTCGTCTTCGGACTCCTCGTAACCGAGGACCTCGAAGTCGCACTTGACCTGCCGAGGTGTATCCTCGAACGCACCCTCAACATCTTCAACTTCGATGATCTTCAGGTGGGCCTGCATGCTGGTGAATGGCTCGTAACTAACTGATCCGTATCCCATATCATTCACCTCCTTCCTGGTGCCGTCTTGCCACTTCTTGAGCTCCTTGCGCTCTTCGGCAGTGCACCTACTTTGGTACCCTGTAGATATACCACATCGTCCTACACAATACAAGACGATGTGGCAAGATTCGGGACAGGTTCTTCGATTTTTCTTGGGGTGTGCAGGTGTGCAGG
>MWWE01000209.1_pt1 | contig 10570 bp, 11 predicted proteins | sample 1047301 | NCBI WGS metagenome assembly MWWE01 (sample SAMN06349973, study PRJNA376086) | soil metagenome | isolation source: MS1-1 sample Antarctic (ecotone) soil | place: Antarctica
GAATAATTAACAGATGCGTAGTTTTTGATTAAAGAATGAAAAAAGTGTATATTTTTCAAGTATTTTAACATAAATGTATTTACTGGAATAAGTAAAAAGTTTAATATAAAGTTTAAAAAAAATTGTGAGTAGAGTTCAGATATAAAAAATCAATTATCTCAAATATCTGATTCTAAATTTATATAGAGGTTTTTATAAGTAATATGGAAAGAGACGAAAGGTTATTACCAATCCCGAGTAGAAACGATTTGCAGTTGGCGAATCAGGAAATCCCGCCTTCATATCCGGCTGCGTATGAAGGTGATTTGTTCAGTACCGACAAACGCTCAATTCGAGAATATTTTATTGTCGTCTATAAACGTCTTCCGATAATTCTGGCGATAACAATTTTAACAACTGCCGTCGTTGCATTCTATATGTACCGCATACCGACGGTTTATGAAGCAAGAACTCAACTGATAGTTGAACCGCCCAAGCCGGCAACAACGAATACGGTTATAAGTCTCGGTATGGATCCGACTTATTATAAAACCCAGCTGCAGCTTCTCAGCAGTCCCGATCTTATGTATCAAGTTGTAATTCGATTGGGCTTGTACAAACAGCAAGATTTATTTAAAGATGATGAAAAAGGATTTTTAACTACGTTTAAAACTATGTTTTCCGGCGGTAAGAATCCTCAGGAAGATCAAAAATTTCTGCAGGTTTTAAATTCCAAGCAGAATGATAATAATAGTAATGAAGAAATAAAGTTAAGCCCGGAAGAAGAATTAATAGCAAGAAATTATGCCCTTAGAGTAGGTACAAGTCTTATGGTCGAAGAAGTTGAGCGAACAAATCTGGTAAATTTAACGGTTAACAGTGAAAATCCCGTGTTAGCGGCTAAAGTCGCTGATGGCGTGGCATATACTTTTATGCTTCAGGATGTCCGGCGTGAAATAGGATTTGATAATACAAATCTCAAAGAAATCAGCAAATCTATTGAAGACCTTAGATCTACAATCATCAAACAGGAACAAGGTTATTTAAATTTGCTGGAAAATGAAGGGATTATACCAAGCAATGACGGAGGTGCCGGTTTGAGCAGCAATTTGACCACCATTAGCGGCAACTGGTTTTCTGCTCGTGATGATCTGCTAAAAGCGGAAGCACAATATAATACGGTTGTTAAATCAGGTAATACTCAAGGATTACCTGGAGATGCTCAGGGTCCCATGACAGGTCTTCAGGCAAATAAATTGGAACAATTGGGTAAACTGCAAAACCTGATGCTGGAATTTGAAAAGAAAATCAGCGATGCAGAAACAGAGTTAGCCAAACTAAGAGTTAGATATACTGACGATTATGCCCCGTTAAAGCAAGCAGTAAAGGAAATTGACAAATTAAAAGAACAAAAGGAAGACGCGAGAAAAAATTATTCAACCACTATAAATGAGGATTTTAGCAATGAACGAAAAAATGCTTATAACGAGGTTCTTAAAGGCTTAAGTGCTCAGGTTCAATCCGCCAGAATCCGCGAATCACAACTTCGCAATCAATATTATACAGAGCTTAGAAAAGCTAATAGTCAGGGGATCGCCAATACAAAATTAACTACTCTGAAACGAGAAATTGATACAAATCATAGTCTTCTGGATGGTTTAATTCTAAAGCAGAAAGAACTGGAATTAAAAATTGAAAGCACCAAACCCGATAATATCAAAATTGCCTCAACTGCAGGTGATATGGGATATGAAATCGGACCGCAGAGAAACAGAAATATAATTCTGGCATTTCTCGTGTCATTAATCGGCGGAATAGGTCTGGCTTTTCTGCTTGATTACCTGGATGATTCAATCAAGTCTTCAGACGATATAAGCCGAACCGTCGGGTTGCCGACACTTGCTTTGATTCCGCATCATAGTATTGAAAAGAGAAAAAATAAAATGATACCGAGCCAAAGTGGAAATTTATCAAATGCCTTATCCGTTTTGGAAGATAATCGTTCTCCGACGGCGGAAGCCTATCGGCATTTGAGAACATCTCTGCTTTTCTCGTCAGCCGGAAAAGCACCAAAGAAAATTTTGATTACTTCATCACAGCCATCCGAAGGTAAAACCACAACCGCGATTAACACGGCAATTACTCTGGCTCAGGCAGGTGCTAAAGTTGTAATTATTGACTGCGATCTGCGTCGTCCGCGTCTGCACAGTCATTTTAATATGGAAAACAGCTTCGGCATAACCAATTATCTTTCGGGTGAAAAAGATACAAGTAAGATAATTAAGGATTTTGATGAAGTTAAAAACTTAAAAGTCATTACAAGCGGACCTATTCCGCCGAATCCGGCAGAACTTTTGAGTTCACAGCAGATGAAGAACCTTTTAACCAGTTTAGCCGGCACTTTTGATCACATTATAGTTGATTCACCTCCGGCGATCTCTTTTACCGATGCCGCAATTCTTTCAACTCACGTTGATGGTGTTGTGCTGGTCGCAATGGCTGGTAAGAGTTCGGTTCATCTGATACGGCGTTTCAAACAGCGTCTTGTTAGTATGGGAGTAAAAGTATATGGTGTCGTGCTTAATGGTATCAGACCGAATTCACTTGATTACAGCTATTATGGTTACGGTTATACTTACGGTTATTATGAAAATAATGATGATTCAACTCCTGTGATGGAGGATGAGGTAGATGTTAGTTTGCTGGATGAAGAATACGTCGAAGAATATGAGGAATATGAAGACGACGAGGTTTCTATCCACGATACAAACAGCTAAACCAAAATAGTAAAATAGTTTGTGAGTTGGTTTATTCAGACTAACTCATTTAGATCAGGACAGCTTTTTTAGTTGTCCTTTTTGTTTCACTAATTTGCATAGAAAATTAAAATGGATCTAAGTTCAAGAAAATTATTTTTATCAAGTAATTCGGTTTATAAAAATATGAGTTACCTGGAGCATTCCGCAGAAGATATGGTTGATTTTCTCGGGAGAATTTCACGGATTACTTTTATTCCGTTTGCGTCTGTTGCAGAAAATGATTTACTGGACAAAAAGTGGAATGAATATAATGAAGCTCCGAAAAAAGCATTTGAAAAATATAATATCGAAGTTGAATCGCTTCACACATTTTCTGATAAATCCGAAGCTGTAAAGGAAGCCGAAGCGATCTTTATCGGCGGCGGGAATACTCATCATCTTTTATATTGGTTGAGAAAATTTGAATTGATCGAAGTTATCCGCAGCGAAATGACTGCGGGAAAACCGTTGATGGGATCAAGTGCGGGGACAAATATTTTTTGCCCGACAATCTGCACGACCAATGATATGCCGATTATTTCAAATCCGAATTTTGATGCGATAAATGCGATTCCCTTTCAGATAAATCCGCATTATCTTGATCCTGACCCGAATTCAGACCATCGCGGCGAAACCCGTCAGCAAAGGATTGAAGAATTTTTAAAAGTAAATAATCGAAAAGTTCTCGGACTTCGTGAAGGTGCGTGGTTAAGAATTGAAAACGGCAGGATTTTGCTAAAAGGTTTGTCGGGAGCAAGATTGTTTTCAAAATCAAACGAACCCGAAGAATTCTCTCCGACAAAAGAAGGCTTTGATTTAACCGACATATTGCTTGAATAAAAAATTGAATTTTATTTCTCTTTACGCCGCCAATATCTGCGTTTTGTTTGAGTTCCGCCGCCGAAATAAGTTAGTATCAGCACGACCAGATGAGCAACAAACCAAACATTTTCATATCCCATATTTTGATAAATATAAATCAGTATCAAAACTCTCGGAATAAAAGCTCCCAATAAAATATCTCCCAAAATCGGCACGGAATTATTCGGATACCGTTCCTGAATAAAATAAACGAGCATTGTGATCCTTGGGAAAAATAATGAAAACAGCAAAAAATAAAAATCCATAATTTCACTACCTAATTTTTTACAAGATTTGTTTTCGTATTATCTGATTTCCTTAGATTAAACGCAAACTTTTTTAAGCCCGCTTCTTTCTTCACTTGTTACTTGTTACTGTTAGCTGTTAATTATTTAAAAATAAGGAGTAAAGACAAATGAAAAAACTAATTTACATAACCGTTTTCGTTTTTGCATTTCAAACATCTGCATTTTCCCAAGACACAAAAGACATAGTTTCGACACGCGAAATGGACAGAATAAATTGGATGGAATTTCAGGAGGTCGTGCCGTCAAAGATAAATACCGTAATGCTTCCGACGGGAACGCTCGAACCGCACGGCGTGGCAAATAACGGTGCGGACAACACCGCACCAATGGCGATTGCAAAGACGATTGCCCGCCGCACAAACTCAATGAATCGCACCGACGCTTTCTTACGGTATGACGGGAAGCCTTGCCGCATATCCGGGAGCTTTCAAAATGAGCGAAGCCGCATATCGTCCGTTTGTCAAAGAAATTCTTGAAGGCTTGGTAAAAAACGGTTTCAAAAACATAATTATTGTCAACGGACACGGCGGCGGACAAACTGCGGTTCTGCAAGACGTTGCGGCGGAAGTTGCAAATGAGAAAAACGTCCGCACACTTGTCATAAATTGGTGGTCTTTTGCATCCGACATAACTCAGGAAGTTTTCGGCGAGGACGGCGGACACGCGGGTTGGAATGAGAATGCTTTTATCCAAGCGATTGATCCGACGCTAATTGACCAAAAACGCTACAAAGACGATCTTGCAACCGCTTTCCCACGAAGCGGAACGTGGTCTGCAACGCCTTTTCCGTCGTCCATCGGACTTTATAAAGAAGGCGAAGGTTATGTGAAATTCGATCAGAAAAAAGCGGATGAATATTTCAAAAAAGTTACCGACAAAGTTGCTGATCTGATAATCGAAGTCCGGCGAAAGTGGGATATGGCGAAATTGTAAAGTTCTTTTTGCCACGAATGCCACGAATAGCACCAATGATTTTTCTTTTATTATTTATGTCCATTGTGTTATTCGTGGCAAAAACTCTTTTGCATCTTTCAATAATTTAATCAATTCAAATACAATATAAATTTTCTTATCATATATTTACAGCAATTATTTGGAGATAAATTTTTAATGAAAGCACTCGTAAAAAGTAAGGCGGAAGTCGGTTTGTGGCTCGAAGACGTTCCCGAACCGGAAATTTCGGATAATGATGTTTTAATCCGCGTTTTGAAAACGGGAATTTGCGGAACGGATGTTCACATATATAAATGGGACGCTTGGGCGAGAGATAATATCAAAATCCCGACAATCATCGGACACGAATTTGTCGGCGAAATTGTCGAACTCGGTGCGAATGTCAATGAATACAACGATTTCAAAGTCGGAGATATTGTCAGCGGCGAAGGTCATTTAGTTTGCGGACGCTGCCGCAATTGTATGGCAGGCAGGCGTTACCGCTGTGCCAATACAATCGGTGTCGGCGTTCAGACGGACGGTTCTTATGCTGAATATATCGCAATGCCGATGCAAAATATCTGGCGGCACGAGAAGGGTGTAAATTTAGAAGTCGCATCGTTTTTTGATCCGTTCGGAAACGCCGTCCATTCGGCACTCGCATTTCCGATGGTCGGCGAAGACGTTCTCATCACAGGTGCGGGACCGATCGGAATTATGGCAATCGCCGTCGCCCGCCACATCGGAGCAAGACACATCGTAATCACCGACGTTAATCCGTATCGCTTAGAATTAGCGGAGAAATTCGATGTAACGCGAACGGTTGATGTAACAAAAGAGAATTTAAAAGACATTCAGAAAGAACTCGGAATGACCGAAGGCTTTGATGTCGGTTTAGAGATGTCGGGAAACCCAAGTGCGTTCAAAGATATGATCGCCAATATGGCACACGGCGGCAGCATCGCAATGCTCGGAATCCCGCCCGAAGAAATCGCCATTAACTGGAACAAAGTCGTCTTCAATATGCTCACGATCAAAGGAATCTACGGGCGAAAGATATTTGAAACCTGGTATCACATGAGCGTCCTTCTGCAATCCGGCGTAAACATTGAACCCGTCATCACGCACCGTTTTCCGTATCAGGAATTTGAAAAAGGTTTTGAAGCAATGATGAACGGGAATTGTGGAAAAGTGATTTTGGAATGGGGCGAGGTGTAGATTTACATTTCCGTTTCCTGTCGTCAAAGACGACAAACAATATAGCCTATGGTGCAGGCGTTTCGCCGAAACCATAGGGATAATGAATAAATAAACGCCGTCGCTGAAAGCGACGAACAAAATATGCCGCAATCCATTTTCAAAATGTTAGCCCACATCATTTTCTCAACAAAGAATCGTGCGGATTTGATTCATCCCGAAATTGAAACTGAATTGTTCGGTTATATTCACGGAATTGTCGAAAATAATAATGCGAAGTTGATTATCGCAAACGGCACAACAAACCATATTCATTTATTGATTTCTTTGCCGAAGAAAGTTGATATTCCAGATTTGATCGGCGATATAAAACGGGATAGTTCAAGTTGGATTAAAAAACAGGATTCACAATTTAACAATTTTTATTGGCAGAGAGGTTACGGAGCATTTTCGGTTGGGCAATTAGAGGTTGATGTTGTGAAGAATTATATTGCCAATCAGAAAGAACATCACAAAGAGAAAGATTTCAAGACAGAATATCGAGGTTTTTTGAGGAAATATGATGTTGAATATGATGAGCAATATGTCTGGGATTGACGTTTGATTGTTGCTCACTTTCAGCAACGAGTTCCTATGGTTTCGGCGAAACGCCTGCACCATAGGCTTTAATGTTTGTCGCCGTTGGCGACTTCTGAAAAAGATAAAATGATTCAGTAGTATATAAAGTTAAGGGAACAAATTTTACTTTTGAGTGTCTAAATAAGCATGGAAAACATATACAATTTTAATACTAAATTTTTGACAATTGCTTTGTGCATTTGTCTAACAAATATTTTGATTTCTTGTCATATAAGTTCATCCGAAAAAGTTATTTCTGATACAGTTAATTTACCAACTGAAAATAAATTAAATGAAATAAAAGACACAGTTGAATTTAAGAATGAAGATGATAAATGCTTAAACGCTGAGTATCCCAAACGTGAAAAATGGATTAGTGCTGGTGTAATGAATGCTGAAGCTATTGATATTCCTAAACCTGAATACCCTGCCGAAGCAAAATCTCAAGAAATCGAAGGTGAAATTATAGCAAGCGTTATTGTTGATGAAAAAGGAAAAGTTATTTGGGCAAAAGTAAATGATGGACATTCACTTTTGCAAGAGGCTGTGAGAAAAGTAGTTTGTAAACCACGCTTTAAGCCAGCTACAATTTCAGGAATTCCTTATGCTATAAAAGGATTGATTACTTACAGATTTTCATTAACCGAATAAAATCTAGCAATACAACCATTGTTGTAAGAGATTGCGTATGTATCAATATCTAATATTTCTATTTTCTTTTTTAGTGATTATCCTTTCATTTTTCTTTTTTCTACATCTTTATAATCGGAAAAATAGCAAGAAAGATAAAGGTATTTTAAGGAAATCATTGGACGCTATTAGGGAATTTATTGATTTTTTATTTGGGCTTGGATAACAGAATATTTTAAGAAACTACCTTTCAAAGGAAATTATTAAATAAAAATTATGTATGGAGCAACAAAAGCGATTCTTGAAACGGAATTGCAGGATATAAAGGAAGCGGGGACTTATAAGAACGAACGAGTTATTGAAAGTCCGCAGGATGCGAAGATTAGTGTTTCGAATGAAGAAGTTTTGAATATGTGTGCGAACAATTATTTGGGACTTTCGGATGATTCGCGAATAATTGAAGCGGCGAAAAACTCTTTTGATGATTGGGGTTATGGATTGTCTTCCGTGAGATTTATTTGCGGGACGCAGACGATTCATAAGGAACTCGAAGCAAAGATCAGCGAGTTTCTTGGCACGGAAGATACGATTCTTTATGCGGCTTGTTTTGATGCGAACGGTGGATTGTTTGAACCGCTTTTTAATGCGGAAGATGCGATCATTTCCGACGAACTGAATCACGCCAGCATTATTGACGGGATACGACTTTGCAAAGCCCAACGCTATCGTTACAAAAATAACGATATGGCAGACCTCGAAGCAAAGTTAAAAGAGGCAAAAGAAAATGGTGCGAGGCAAATGATCATTGCGACCGACGGCGTTTTCTCGATGGACGGCTACATTGCGAATTTGCAGGGCATCTGCGATTTGGCGGAAAAATACGGTGCGTTGACGATGGTTGATGATTGCCACGCGGTCGGATTTATGGGCAAACGGGGACGCGGCACGCACGAATATTGCGATGTGATGGGCAGAATTGACATCATCACGGGAACGCTCGGCAAAGCCTTGGGCGGTGCGATGGGCGGTTACACTTCGGCGAAAAAAGAGGTCATCGAAATGCTCCGTCAACGCTCGCGTCCGTATCTTTTTTCAAACTCGGTCGCACCCGCAATCGTCGTCGCTTCGATCAGGGCAATTGACCTTTTAACCGAATCAACCGAATTGCGTGATAAGTTGGCGGAAAATACAAAATACTTCCGCAAAGAGATTTCAAAAGTCGGTTTGGAAGTCTTGCCCGGCGAACATCCGATTGTCCCGATTATGTTCTACGATGCAGAACCCGCCGTTAAAATGGCGGATTTGCTGATGAAAAAAGGTGTTTATGTAATTCCTTTTTCATTCCCGGTCGTCCCGAAAGGAAAAGCGAGAATCAGAACGCAGGTTTCCGCTGCTCATTCGATGGAAGATTTAAAATTTGCGGTCGAGAAATTTGCGGAAGCGAAAGAAGAACTCGGAATTTAATGGAAGAGTTTGCCCACGAATTACACGAATTTGCACGAAGAATTAAAAGAAAAGAAATTTAGCCACAGATTAACACAGATAAAAAAGGATGGAAAAAAGAAAAAATACTAAAAATCAATTCTCTTATCCGAATCAATCCGTATCTATTAGTGATTAATAATTCTTCTCTTATTTGTGTTGATTCGCGTAATTCGCGGGCAAAATCTCTTTCTTGTTTTCGCGTCCTTTCGCGTATTTCGCGGGAAACAAAAAATATGCCTGAAATTCTCGACCAAAACCAAAAAGCCAAACTCTTTAGCAAAGACAAACGCACGGATTATTTACCATGGATTTTGATGGCTCTGGCTCTTGGCGTAATGGTTTTTCTACTTTGGACAAACGGGCGGATTTGGTGGTGCAAATGGGATACGCCCATTTATATCGCTACGCTCGATGCTTGGAGCAAACACACTTCGCAGCATTTTTTTGATCCTTACGCTCTTACGCACGTTCTGCACGGATTTTTATTTCTATGGATTTTGAGTCTGATCGTTCACAAAATCTTCGACAAAAAACTCTCATTCGCGTGGCTTTTGTTCTTCGCCGTATTTACCGAAGCCGCCTGGGAAGTCGTTGAAAACTCGCAATACGTCATTGAAAAATACCGCGAACAAACCGCTTCGCTCGAATACACGGGCGATTCGATTGCCAATTCATTTGGCGACATACTTGCCTGTGCATTCGGATTCGTTATTGCTTATCGTCTAAAATTCTGGCTCACATTTCTGCTGTTCGTGATTATCGAAATTATTCTGCTCGTAACCATCCGGGATAATCTGACGATAAACATAATAATGCTTATTTACCCAATCGAAGCAATAAAAGCTTGGCAAACAAACGCACAGGAAACTGCTCAATTATTATATATTCTGTTTGGAAAAACCTAAACGTAGATTCAATAACATTATACATGATAAATCAGCCCAAACCTTCAACCCTCTAAAACAACAAAATGGCTCTGCACCCACAGGAATTACACTTTGTTGGAAGATAAATGACAAAAAAAAACCACCAATTTGAGTATATGTTTCGGTATAGGCTTGGCGGGGTTTGTTGCGGTTATGATGCCGCTTAAGGTTATAAATGTAAAGAAATCTTTTATCGAGGTTTCTCTGTCATTTCCAAATATCTTTTGTGAATGTGTTTTATTTTGTCCAAGTAATCTTGTCTTTTTAACTCGTATGCAATAAACGGAGCTTTTTTTTCTAAGCCCCTAAAACGGACCCTTTCTTTGCAGTAGGCATCAATCCAGTAAAATCTTCTATTCTGCAAGACCAAATCATTTAATTTTAATATTTTTATTGTTTCGGCAATTTCTATTTGAAGAGATTTTTCTAATTCATAATTAGGCTTAACCAAATTTAACTCAAAATCAATAACAAACCAATCTTTTTGAATTTTAAAGGGGTCAAGAATAATTTCAGAGCTTTTATTTTGATTTAATATTTCAGAGCATAAGCGTGAGATGGTCTAATAAAAAAGGGTTCTTCCGCACTCTTGGTGCAAGCCTCTTGTAAATTGTTGTAAACAGTAGTTTTACAGACTTAGCGAAATTTATGCTTAAAGTTTGGTAAATTCTTTATATGTAGCAACTTATCGGAAAAAGTTGCACCAAGAGTGCGGAAGAACCTAATAAAAGTGGATAAAAAACTCTCTATGGATAAAATAGAGAATTATGAAAAGAAAATATGATGCTGAGTTTAAGCGAAATGCGGTGCAGAAGGTGCTTGATGGGCAGACGGC
>MWWE01000210.1_pt1 | contig 10566 bp, 9 predicted proteins | sample 1047301 | NCBI WGS metagenome assembly MWWE01 (sample SAMN06349973, study PRJNA376086) | soil metagenome | isolation source: MS1-1 sample Antarctic (ecotone) soil | place: Antarctica
TAAACACAAAATGCATTCTTGCAACTGCCGTAAGTGTGGCTATAAGAAAAAGAAAAAAAATACAAAACAGCATCCCTCTTCTTTTGCGAACAAGAGGTCCAGGTTCATCTGATATACTTGTGCAAAAGAAGAACGGCTGCTGTTTACCTCGCCTGTACCCACCCAGATGGTCCCTGTTTTCCAGTTAACTGCAATATCTCCAATACCAATTACATCAGCACTGTCAAAAATGGGTGTAAATGATTGCCCGTTGTTTGTTGTATGCCATAAACCACCTGTTGAATAACCTACATAAAATTCTGTGGGGTCATCGGGATTTACATCCAGGTCAGAAACACGGCCACTCATAATAGTTGGCCCTATATTTCTAAAGGCAACATGGTTTATAGTGGATTTCTGCTCTAAAACCTGCCTTTGCTGCAGACCTTTTAGTCTTTCCGCTGCTGTTGAAGGTCTTACCTGGGCATTTGTGAAAAATGTAACGAGAGCAAAGGCAATAAAAAGAAGATAACGTGGTAAATTTGAAATCATAATCCGGACTTTTTTACGTTTTACTAAGGTATCATCAAACTTACGAACTATGCGATTCATACTCATACTTCTGTTATTCATTTCTTTTAATAGTTATTCCCAATGTAAACAATATATTATTGGTGCTAAGGGAGATAAATTGAATTGTGTTGACAATAATGGTAAAAAGCAAGGGCGGTGGGTTATTAAAGTAGAATCTTTACGTGGCGAAAGAGGCTATGAAGAAGAAGGTGAATATGAAAATGATTTTAAAGTAGGTACCTGGCGCAGGTATTCTTTAGAAGGTGATATAATAGCCATGGAAAATTATCGCTGGGGTCAAAAAGACGGAAGAAATTATTATTACGATCATATGGGTCAGGCTTTAAGAGAAGAAAGCTGGAGAGCCATTGATCCATTGAATCCTTATGATACGGTAAATGTGTATGATGTAAATGATCCAACAAAAGTGTTGGGGAAAAAAGTAGTTAAGATTGAAACACTTTCTGTAAAGCATGGTACATGGAAATATTTTGATCCGATGAGAGGTGTGATAGAAGAAACTGAAAACTGGTATATGGATAAACCAGCCCGCAAAGATGGTGATGACCTGTTGCCAATTGATGTTTTAGATCATACAGTAAATGCAACTAAAACAGAAGATAAAAAGAAAACAGTTCCCAAACCCAAAGAGGTATTAGAATTTGAACAAGGTAAGGGTAAGAAAAAGATCAAGGTCAGAGATGGATCTACGGGTGGATGATTTTGAATTATGAATTATGTTGAATGTTTAATTTTAAATTTTGAATTCAAAGATCTCATCCTATAATACCTAAATCCTCAGTTACTGATCGCTGATTGCTGAAATCCGATACCCGAACCCTATACCTTATCCCTACAACTTCCTGTCAAAATAATTTCTAAAGAAAAGAAGCTGGTATTGAATAGCATTTCTCCAGTAAGCCCAATCATGTTTGCCTGGTCGTTCTATATAATCATGAGGAATATTTAGTTCCACCATTTTATCATGAACCCGCTGGCTCATTTGAAAAATAAAATCTTCCCTGCCACAATCAATAATAATGGCAATAGAGTCTTTGGGATAGGTTTCCATTTGTTTAAAAATTGAATGTTCCCTGTATCTTTCTTTATTAGTAGTATCGCCTATTAAACGAGAAACTCCATACTGTGGTGCAGTAATATGCTCCAGTGAAAAAGCACCACTCATACTTCCGCAGACTCCAAAATCAGATGCATGCCTGAAACCTAAATACAATCCACCATGACCACCCATGCTTAAGCCGGTTATAGCCCGTGCATTCCTGTTTTTTATAGTTCTGTATTTACTATCAATGTATGCAGGAACTTCTTTAGCAATAAAAGTTTCATATTGCATTGTTGCATCAACGGGACTATTAATATACCAGCCTGCAAAAGCACCATCAGGTGTTACAACAATCAACTGGTAGTCATCAACCATTTTTTTTATCTGTGGTACACGTGTTATCCAATTCAGATAATTACCACTATGCCCATGTAACAGGTAAACTGTTGGGAATGATGTTTTTCCCTGGTAGTAAGAATCAGGTTTTATAACAACAGCTTTTATATTCTTTTTCATACTGTTGCTGTAAATGGTAACAGTATCCACAGTGGCTGCATAAGAAGCAGCGGTAATAGATACTAAAACAACAACTACTACATGTTTTCCTAATGCAGTTAATATTTTCATAGATAAAAATTAAAAAGAGCCAGTCCAGGTGGAGTGGCCATATATTTAAAAACCTCTTTTCTCATTGGCTTTTTGCATAGGATTAGGTCCAACAGATTGACCCCTTGCAGCGCCTTGTTTTTGTTTAAAAACCTGGAAGCGCGAAGGTGCTTGATTTACTTCGCCCCAAAAATTATTACTCTCATCTATGTCAGCAGTTTCCCGGAAAGGGTCAAGACGAATAGAAGCCACTTCTTTGTCTTTCATGAAAAATTTAGTGACCGTTTTTTCATTCAACCTCCATACCTGCGCCGGAATGCGATCTATTTCTTTGGTTCCATCTTTATAAGTCCATTCAAGAATAATAGGCATTACCAAACCACCTTTGTTAGTAAAATGTAATTCATAAAAATGTTTATTAGCTACCTTTTGTTTTTCAGCTTCGGTTAAGGGCTCAATTGATGCCGGAATAGTAACAGGATATGCTGTTGAATCATATGGTTCTTGCCCGTGGGAGTATCTCCAATAAAAATCCCTGACTACAGTATCTACATCGGTATAAAATCTAATGCTGGTATCGTGGCGGTTCCTGATCTTGGCTACATCTTCAAAATCATTTACCATGGGTCGTGGTAAGTTTTGATATACAACTGTGTCTCTGAAACGGTTAGAAACAGCATTTAAATCTGCCTTTGCATATATAACTGTATCTAAAGAAATATCAGTAGCATCGGTACTATAAAACCATCCTCTCCAGAACCAATCCAAATCTTCTGCACTGGCATCTTCCATAGTACGGAAAAAATCTGCCGGGGTCGGGTGTTTAAATGCCCAACGTCTTGAAAATTCTTTAAATGAAAAATCAAATAAATCACGGCCCATGATAGTTTCACGTAAAATATTTAAACCTGTTGCCGGTTTTGAATAAGCATTAGGTCCAAAATGAATAATATTTTCTGAATTAGTCATAATTGGCTCCAGCTGTTCTTTAGGAAGCCTCATATAATCTGTAATCAAATGTGCCGGCCCACGGCGGGAAGGATACCTGTTATCCCAAAGTTCTTCTGTGAGGTATTGTACAAATGTATTCAAACCTTCATCAAACCATGTCCACTGCCGCTCATCGGAGTTAATAATCATGGGGAAAAAATTGTGTCCAACTTCATGAATGATCACTCCAATCATACCATATTTTGTTGCTTCTGTATAAGTTCCATCTTCATGCGTACGTCCATAATTAAAGCAGATCATCGGGTATTCCATGCCATTGGCAGCCTCTACGCTAATAGCAACCGGATAAGGGTATGGAATAGAAAACTTAGAATAAACCTGTATAGTATGTGCAACTGCTCTTGTAGAAAAAGGACGGTATAAACCATAAGCTTCTTTTGGATAATAGCTCATTGCCATAATCTTCTTTCCTTCTACATATGTTGGCATAGCATCCCAGGCATACTTGCGGCTGGATGTCCAGGCAAAATCACGAACATTATTGGCTGTATAAATCCAGGTTTTTTTAGCTGTACTTTTTTTTGTTTCAGCAGCTTTTGCATCAGCTAAGGTTACTATTTCAACAGGCTCTTTAGCCGTTTGTGCTTTTTGCCAACGTGAAAGCTGTGTTGGTGTTAGGTTTAGTGCATAGTTTTGACATTCACCTGTAGATGCAACTATGTGATCAGCAGGCACCGTCATTTGTACCTTAAAATTTCCAAATGTTAATGCAAACTCTCCACGTCCTGTAAACTGGTGATTCTGCCAGCCCTGGAAATCGCTGTATACGCATAGGCGTGGATACCATTGAGCTATTGTAAATAGGTGATTGCCATCTTCTGGAAAAAACTCAGATCCACCTCTGCCACCCTGCACCATGCGATCAGGAATATTATAGTTCCAATTAATATTTATTACAAACTTTTGACCTGGTTTTAATTCTTGTGGCAGATCAACACGCATCATGGTTTTGTTAATCACATATTGTAAAGCTTTGCCTGTAGCATCTGCTACTTTTAAGATATTGAATCCAAATCCATTATCAGTTCTTTGCTTTTCCAGATTCGTCAGCATCTGAGCTGTTGCCTGCCGGGGAATTGTGGAACTGGTTTGATAATTGGCATTATTTACTGAGCTGTGTTCATTTTCATCAAGCTGAAACCACAAATAGCGAAGAATGTCGGGTGAATTATTAAAATAAGTTATGGTTTCACTACCGGTAAGCCTCATATTTTTTTCATCAAGCTCACACTTGATATTGTAATCTGCCCTTTGCTGCCAGTATTTTGGGCCGGGAGCTCCACTTGCTGTTCTGTATTCATTAGGGGTAGGCAAAATAGTGCCTAATTGTTCAAATTTGTTTCCGTGATTTGAACCTGGATTGTTTTGAATGTTCTGTGCACATAAATAAGAAAAAGGAAGTAAAGCCAGAAAAACATAAATGATTCTCTTCATTTGTTATAAGGGTTTAATATGGAAAACGTTCAATAGCCATTTTTAAAGAAGCAATCAATGCCACGCCGGAAATAGCAAAAAGCCAGTAACGACGGTTTATTCTTAAATAGTGTATAAAAAATTGTGCTACAAGTAAAATTGCAATAACTACAACAATTTGTCCTGATTCAAGCCCAATATTAAATTTCAAAAGCACCCATCCCAGTCTTTCATCACTTGCTTTAATAAATCGTAAAGCATTTGCAAAACCTAATCCATGGATCAATCCAAAGAATAAAGCCAGGAAATAATTTGTATAAACTGTTTTCGGATTCAGCTCCTTTTGAAATAAATTACTGATAGCTGTAATAACAATAGTACAAGGGATCAAAAACTCTACCAGATCGGTATTTAGGCTAATTATTTCTAAAGTACTTAAAGCAAGCGTAATAGAATGTCCTACAGTAAATGCAGTTACAAGTATAAGAACCTGTTTCCAATCTTTAAGTGTGTACAAGGCTGCAAGAGCCAGTATAAACAGCAGGTGATCAATTGCATCTATGCTTATTATATGTTTCCAACCTTCCAGAAAATAGTTCAATTCCATGCAAATCCAATCTTAACCTTTTGTAGTAATAGGCTGTCAAAATAAAGCAGACTTTTGTACCAGAAAAATAATTTAGTATAAATGGTTGTTTTAGTTTATAAAGTATTTTTTCTTATAATGCATTTTATGCCTGCACCTTCTGCTGCTATTGATGGTATAGAAAAAGTTGCAGTGCATCCCTATTATGTAAGTGTAACTGAAATCAACCACAACCAAAAAGAAAAAACCCTTGAGATAACTTGTAAGATTTTCATTGATGATATGGAAGATGTATTGAAACTAAATTTTAATACCCCGGTTAATTTAAGTGACAGTAAGCAACAGCTAAAAAATGATAAACTGATATCAGACTATATCAGGAAAAACTTAAATATTGCGCCCAATCAAAAAACAGGCAATCTTGAATTTGTTGGGTATGAAAAAGACAGTGAATCAGTTTTTTGTTATTTTGAAATGCTTAATGTTTCTTCAATTAAATCTCTCCAGGTATCAAACTCACTTTTACAGGATCTTACAGACAAGCAAATAAATATTATGCATGTTTTGGTGAATGGCACGCGTAAAAGTTACAAATTAGATTTTCCTCAAAAACTGGCGAAATTCACCTTTTGATTATAGTCAAATTTTATTCTCCGGCATCCTGAATAAAATGCGGTAATCGCTATTCATTATTTTACCTTAGCTCTTAGGATGACGACATTTATAAAACAAACGACATGAGCATGGTAAACCGTCGATCTTTTTTAAATAAAGCAAGTTTAGTTTCAGCAACAGCTTTATTTTCTTCTTTTCTTCAGCCGGCGTGGAGTCGTAATCTTGAAAAAGCTTTAAAAATTTCAGAATCCATATCACCGGATGATTTAGCGTCCGATGATGACTTTTGGTATTATATACAACAGGCATTTACTGTTTCTCCTTCACTCATTAACCTGAATAATGGTGGTGTTTCTCCTGCTCCAAAAACAGTGCAGGATGCCATGAAAAGATATTACGATTATAGTAATGAAGCTCCCAGTTATTATATGTGGAGGATACTGGACCAGGGAAGAGAAACTTTGAGAGAAAACCTGGCACAATTAGCTGGTACATCTGCCGAAGAAATAGCTATCAATAGGAATTCTTCAGAAGGGTTGGAGACAGTGATATTTGGCTTGCCATTAAAGCCAGGCGATGAAGTAGTAGCGGCAAAGCAGGATTATCCAAATATGGTGAATGCATGGAAGCAAAGAGAGTTGAGAGATAACATCAAATTAAAATGGATCAATCTTGAACTGCCTTCAGAAGATGAAAACTACCTGGTACAACAATATGTAAATGCATTTACACCTAAAACCAAAGTAGTACACATAACGCATATTATCAACTGGAACGGGCAAATTTTACCGGTAGAGCGTATTGCTGATGAAGCTAAAAAAAGAGGCATAGAAGTTTTAGTGGATGGTGCACATAGCTTTGCGCATATAAATTTTACCATACCTTCTTTAAATGCAGATTATTTTGCCAGCAGCCTCCACAAATGGTTGTATGCACCTATAGGTAGTGGTTTGCTTTATGTAAGAAAAGAAAAGATTAAAAATCTTTATCCCTTATTTGCTTCAGGTGAGCCATTAAAAGATGATATCAGGAAGTTTGAACACTTAGGAACCAGGCCTTTTTTTATTGAACAAGCAATAGGAAAAGCACTTGAATTTCACCATATGATTGGCAGTGAAAGAAAAGAAAAGCGTCTGCATTATTTGAAGAATTACTGGATGCAAAAGGTAAAGGATGAACCAAAAGTAAAGCTCCACACTTCATTAGATCCTAAATGGGGCGGTGCAATAGGAATGGTTTCTGTAGAAGGAAAAAAGCCCGGTGATTTGGACAGCTTTTTAATGAATAAATATAAAATTCATACAGTAGGGATAGAATGGGAAAATATAAAAGGAGTAAGAGTAACACCAAATGTGTATACTACTACTGCAAATCTTGATATTTTGGTTAAAGGCATCAGAGAATTCGCAAAAAGCTAAGGAATAAAAATTGTGCATATTAAATTTGTAGAAACAGAAGAAGAAGATTGATGAATAAACCCAAAGGGAAACTAATAGCAATTGGCGGTGCAGAAGATAAAGGCACTGACCTGGAGAAAGGAGAGATTCACAGGAATAATCTTAATTTCTTTGAGCTTGGCATTTTAAGGAGGTTTGTTGAAGAAGCAGGTGGTAATAAAGCCCGGATAGAAATTGTGACTACTGCTTCTATGATACCTTATGAAACGGGCAACAATTACATAAATGCATTTGGTAAAATAGGTTGCATTAATATTGGTGTAATGGATATCAGGAACAGGTATGATGCAACAAAGCAGGAACATATTGACTCCCTAAAGAACTGTGACGCAGTTATGTTTACCGGGGGTAACCAAATGCGTCTTTCTTCAATATTTGGTGGTACTGATTTTCTTCGCATTTTACTGGATCGTTATCACAATGAAAATTTTGTAATATCAGGAACTTCTGCCGGGGCAATGGCTATGAGTAATACCATGATCTATGAGGGAAATTCAACACGGGCACACTTAAAAGGGGAGGTAAAAATAACAACAGGCCTAGGTTTAATAGATGACGTAATTATAGATTCTCATTTTGAAAAAAGAGGAAGATTTGGAAGGCTTGCACAGGCAGTTGCCTGTAATCCATCCTGTATTGGTATTGGTTTGGGAGAAGATACGGGCATGCTGATAACAGAAGGAAATATAATGGAAGCTATTGGCAGCGGGTTGGTTATTATTATTGATGGTCATGAAATAAGACATTCTAATATTGGAGATATACCTGATGGAAATCCTGTTTCTATTGAGAATTTGAAAGTTCATTTTTGTGAAAAAGGAAACGGATATATACTACAGGACAGAAAATTTTTAATGGAAGCCAGGGAGGGTGCAGTAATAAAAAAGCAGGTCATTACAGAATAATTATACAGCTTCTACCAGGTAATAATTTTTCTTTCCCTTTTGCACCAGTATGTATTTATCATGCAGCAGGTTGGACATCTGCACCTTAAATGCCTGCGTATCTACTTTTTTTCTGTTGATGCTTATACCACTGTTTTGAACCATTTTTCTCGCTTCTCCTTTACTGGGTAAGATCATTGTTTCTGCCAGGAAATTTACAATTTCAACACCTGATTCCAGTTTCATCTTCTCGTAATTTACTTTTACAATACCTTCCATACTCTCCAAATCTTCAACAGTTAAATATTCGGCAGGTGCATGTTGCTGATCAAATAATTTTTGGGTGGTAGTGATAGCTTTTTTTAATTCTTCTTCACCATGAACAAACTTTGTTACCTCTTCAGCTAATCGCTTTTGAACTATTCGTTGCGATGGATCTGCTTCATGTTCTTTTATAACAGATAATATTTCATTATGAGGCATGAATGTAAATATCCTGATCCATTTTTCTGCATCTGCATCGGCTGCATTTAGCCAAAATTGGTAAAATTGGTAAGGAGATGTTTTTGATGCATCCAGCCAGATATTTCCTTTTTCAGTTTTTCCAAATTTTCCGCCATCAGATTTTGTGATAAGAGGATTGGTAAAAACAAAAGCCTCACCGGCAACTTTACGCCTTACTAATTCTGCACCGGTTGTCATATTACCCCACTGGTCGCTGCCGCCAAATTGAAGTTTGCAGTTTTTGTTTTGATACAGCCATAAAAAATCATATCCCTGCATGAGTTGATAAGCAAATTCTGTATAGCTTATGCCTGTTTCTCCTTCAATACGTTTTTTTACGCTATCCTTTGCCATCATATAATTTATAGTTATGTGTTTACCCACATCACGCAAAAAATCTATAAAAGATATTGGTTTAAACCAGTCATAATTATTGACCAGTTCAGCACTGTTTGGCTGATTTGAGCTGAAATCGAGAAATCGACTCAATTGTATTTTGATGCCATTGATATTCTCATTAAGGGTTTCTTCACTTAAAAGATTTCTTTCCTCATTTTTACCTGAAGGGTCGCCAATCATGCCGGTAGCGCCGCCGATTAAAGCAATGGGTTTATGCCCGGCTTTTTGCATGTGAACCAATAATATTATGGGCACCAAACTTCCAATATGCAAGCTGTCAGCCGTAGGATCAAAACCTACGTATCCTGTCGTCATCTCTTTTGATAACTGCTCTTCAGTCCCAGGCATAATATCGTGAATTAGTCCTCTCCAGCGTAATTCTTCAATCAAATTCATCAAAATTTGCTTTTAAAGGCAAAAGTAAGTCAGCGTAAGTTTGTTTTTAATGCAATTTTATCTTTATATAAACGTTTTAGAACCTCAATGATTTTCGGTGAAAAACTTAGGATTTCTGCTTCAAAAGAGTATTTTTGTCCCCAGCCTATCCTTATGAACCAACTTTACACCACCATTTCCTTCCTGAAATTAAACCAGATGAGAATCCACCTCTGCTTCTTTTTCATCATTTTATTGTCTTTAAACTCACAAGCCCAATTTCGAAAATATTCAAATGAATTTTTAAATATTGGTGTTGGTGCCCGCGGACTTGCTATGGGAAGTGCCCAGGTAGCCTCTGTAAAAGATGGTACTGCAGGCTATTGGAATCCTGCGGGACTTACAGGAGTAAAAGACAATGCCTCAGCTAACTTAATGCATGCTGAATATTTTTCAGGTATAGGTAAATTTGATTATGCCAGCCTGGCTTTTCCTATGGCAGGTAATAAAAGAACCCTTGGTATAACTGCTATACGTTTTGCTGTTGACGACATACCCAATACTTTATTTTTAGTGGAACCGGATGGTACTATCAATTATAACAACATTAAGGAATTCAGTTCTGCCGATTATGCTTTTCTTGTTTCTTTGGGTCAGACTCTTAAGCAATCTGAAAAGAAAAATATTCATTTTGGTGTTAATGCTAAAATTATACACAGGAGTGTAGGCACATTTGCAAAAGCATGGGGTTTTGGACTTGATGCAGGGTTACAGATAGAATCAAATAAATGGAGATTTGGATTTGCTGGTCGTGACATAACTACCACTTTTAATTCATGGTCATTCAATTTTACTGAAAGAGAAAAGGAAGTATTATATCTGACTAATAATGATATTCCGGTAAAATCTACTGAAATGACGGCCCCAAGATTAGTGGCTGGTGTGGCCCGTGAGTTTTCATTAAGTAAATCAGTAGGTCTTTTAGCAGAAGCAAATCTTGATTTTACATTTGATGGCAGGCGCAATACAGTAATCAGTTCCAACCCTGTAAGCATTGATCCTAAACTAGGTGTTGAAGCAAGCATTAATAAGGTGCTTTTT
>MWWE01000211.1_pt1 | contig 10536 bp, 7 predicted proteins | sample 1047301 | NCBI WGS metagenome assembly MWWE01 (sample SAMN06349973, study PRJNA376086) | soil metagenome | isolation source: MS1-1 sample Antarctic (ecotone) soil | place: Antarctica
CAATAGACTTTAATAGACTTTAAATGATTTTTCGGAGGCAAAATATGTTCAAGGGTTCGAGTAGCAGAATAACTGCTTTTTTTCTATTTTTAGCTGTCTGGTTCAGCAGCGTTGCAGTAATGCCGCAGAACACATTTGCTCAGCAAAAAGAAGACAAAGATAAAGACAAAAATCAACAACAAACTTCCAATAGCAGAGGAAGTTTGGATAAAGACGAAGATCCGTCGCAGATCGGAAAACGCAATATCAACGGCGGTCTTGATAAATTTACCGGATGGCTCGGCGGCTCGCGTGAAAAAGAGATCGCACTCGGCAGACAACTTGCCGCACAGGTCGAACAGCAAGCCAAAATGGTTGAAGACCCGATGATCACGGAATATGTAAATCGCGTCGGTCAAAACATCGTGCTTAATTCCGACGCAAAAATTCCTTTTACGATCAAGGTTATTGACAGCGATGAAGTAAATGCTTTTGCACTTCCGGGCGGATTTTTCTTTGTCAATAAAGGTATGATCGTTGCGGCAGACAACGAAGCGGAACTCGCCGGAGTAATGGCACACGAGATCGCTCACGTTACGGCTCGCCACGCGATGGAAAATTCGGGTAAAGGATCACTTATAAACTACGGACTCTTAGCCGGAATTATTTTCACGGGCGGCATCGGCGGAGCGATTCTGCAAAACACAGCCGGAATCGGTCAGGCACTTGCTTTCTTATCTTTCAGCCGCGGGGCGGAAAGAGAAGCCGACAGTCTCGGCGTTCAGTATTTATATGCCGCCGGTTACGATCCGACGGCGATGTCAACGATGTTTGAAAAACTTGCGTCGAAGAATAAGAAAAAACCCGGAACAATTTCAAAACTCTTTAAGTCACATCCGCAATCGGTTAACCGACGCGATGACAGTCTCGAATTGGTAGCGAAATTCCCGGATAAAGAAGAATATAAAATCAGCACATCGGAATTCCAGAAAGTTAAAGAACATCTTTTGAGAATTTCAAACGCCGGAGTCGTGTCGCCGGATGATCTTGATGAAGTTGAGGAAGGCAGACCGACCTTAAAACGCCGCCAACCAGCGGACACCGCATCGCCGGACGATTCGCCAAAGGATAAGGAAGCCGCTCCGCCGAAATTAAAACGTCGAAACGAGCCGACTTCAAATCCTGACAAGGATAATGACAAGGATAATGACAACTAAATTTCGGATATATCTTTAAAGTCTAAAAGGGAAAAATCTAATGATTTTTCCCTTTTTAATTTCAGTTGAAATTATATGAAATTGATTTAACCCAATAAAATCCCGTAAATATCCAAAGGCAAACTGTAAACCGCTTCATTTGTGGCGACAATCATTTCGCCCCGCTTTGTAAAACATAAACCGACAATTCCCATTCCGGCAACAAAAATTTCAGCATTTTCTCCATCGGGTGAAATCTTTACAATTCCGTGTCGCCCTTTCAAACAAGCTGCGACGTATAAATTTCCATCAGTATCAAAAGCCAAACCCTGCGGTCTGCCGAGTCCTTTGTAGAAAATTTCGTCTAAGCCGTCCTTATCAATCCGGTAAATTGCATCGTAACTGCAAAGTCCGGGAGCGGAAACGTATAAATTTTCATCTGTTCCAAACGCCATATGATAAGCGGAAACGGAAGGTTCGAGCAATGCCCACGAAATTTTATCGCCGAGTTCAAAAATCTTGAAAATCGTACCGCTTCTGTCGCCGACATACATTGCACCTTCATTATCAAAAGCAATTCCGGTTGCAATTCCCAAATCTGATGCTAAAGGCACGACTTCTTCATCCCTGTTTATTTGATAAACTTCCCCGTCGGCACGATTCGTAACCAGAAGTTTTCCGATATTATCAAAAGCAACTCCCGTCGGATTCATCACATCAGCAGACATTTCGCCCAAATATCCGTCAGATTCCAGACGAAATAATGTTGCGGGAAGTTTCTGTCCGCGTGAGCCGGAGCGTGTCAGAATTATCGAACCGTCTTTCGGATCAACCGCCGGATTTGCAACAATGTGCAGGTTATCGGCAATTTTTTTACCGATGGTTATGTCTATCGAATTACTTTTAACGCCTTCATTTTCAATCAAAACATTCGCGGTTTGTGAGTCGAAATTATCAGGAACAATAACCAGAAACCTTTCGGCTGATGCTCCAACGATTCGTCCCTTTTCTCCATTAAAATAAACGGCAAGCGAACTTGAATCTTTTATGTCCACATCTTGGCATTCGATAATAAGTTCCCCGCCGGGAATACTGTATTCGGGATTTATTGACAAAATTTTGCCTGCTTTATTCATTTAATATCTCCAATCCAAAACAGTTATTTTACGATGTCTGACCTGTAATAATCAAAGACACAATTCTTTTATCATTTAAAATGCGGAAACCCGACTGCTGTGTAGAGTGTTGTCGGTGTCTAAATCTGCCTATTTGCAAAATAGCACACGTGTTGACACGCGGGTTTCTGCTTTACAGGGTTCGGTTTACAATATGGTATAATAAGGCGTATTGGAGGATAGAATTTATCACTAGCGTTTACGGCTTTACACAAGGCTTAAAACATAATCAGTTGAAGCGGGTCGAGCGTTTGTCGAGCCGTCGTGTAGCTCCGCAGCAGATCGTTTCTCAGGAACTTGCACGGCAACTTTCCGAAATTTCCTTTGACACAGGCAGACAGATCGGTGTTTTAATAAATCGTCGAGGCAAGGTCGAGTATGTAATGGTCGGCGATGCCAAGCAGATCGAAATGCCCGATTTTAAGCGTGTCCGTGCAGCGGAAGGAAGATTTCGCGGACTTCGTTGTGTTCACACGCATCTTTTGGGTGAAACTCTAAATCAGGACGATTTAACTGATTTGGCGTTACTGCGTTTGGATTTGATGTCAGCGATTCAGGTTGATGAGGAAACGGGTTTGCCGAATCTCGTCCATTCAGCTCATCTTTTACCGACAACAGCGGAAAATCTCGAAAGTGAAACTCAGACGCTTCCATATCAATTTTTAAAACCAAAAATTCCTTCGCAATTGGATGTGGATTTTTTGTCATTAATCAATTCGCTGGAAGCTGAAATGGCAAAAAACCGTAAAACTGCGGCAAGCCGGCAAACTAAACGGGAGCGTGTGATCCTGGTTTCGGTTACAACGGAATACAAATCCAAAGCGGAAGAATCTTTGGCGGAATTGGAAGAACTGGCACTTTCGGCGGATGTTCTGGTGTTAGACAAACTTATTCAAAGACGCAATCACATTCATCCGAAAACCGTGCTGGGAAGCGGTAAACTTAATGAATTGCTAATACGTGCGATGCAGCTTGGGGTGGATTTAATTGTTTTTGACCGCGAACTTACTCCGGCTCAAGTCCGTTCACTTTCGGAAGCGACTGATTTAAAAGTTATTGACCGTCCGCAATTGATTTTAGATATTTTTGCTCAAAGAGCTCAGTCCCGCGAAGGAAAATTGCAGGTCGAACTGGCTCAATTAAAATATCTTTTGCCGAGATTAATTACGGGACAAAATTCGGCATTTTCACGACTTGCGGGAGGAATCGGCGGAAGAGGTCCGGGCGAAACAAAACTCGAAACGGACAGACGACGGGTGAGAACAAAGATCACGAATTTAGAAAAACAGGTAAAAAATTTAAGCCGGCAAAGACAGGAAAGACGAAAGGGACGAATCCAGAAAGATATTCCGATAATTACGCTGGTCGGCTATACGAATGCCGGTAAATCTACTTTGCTCAATACTTTAACCGACAGCAAAGTTTATGCCGTCAAGAAAATGTTCGCTACGCTCGATCCGACGGCGAGGCGTTTGCGGCTTCCATATGAACAGGAAGTTATCGTTAATGACACAGTTGGATTTATACGTGATCTGCCCGAAACTCTGGTTGCGGCATTTCGTGCGACTTTGGAAGAAATAAGCGACAGCAATTTACTGGTTCATGTTGTGGATGCTTCGAATCCGCGTGCAATGCAGCAAATCGAGTCGGTTGACAAAATTTTGTCGGAACTTGAACTGAATGAAATTCCTTATTTGATCGTTTTAAATAAAACCGATTTAATGGAAAAATCCGCTGTCAAAAGTTTGCAGAGGCAAATTTTACTTGACAAAGACCACGAAAGCGTGGCAATTTCAGCTATTCGTTCAAAAACTTTAAAACCTTTAATCGAACGCATTGGCGAAATCGTCTCTAAGGATTTGACTGCATTTGCTTCTGTCAACGTGCAGTGATTTCGGATTTAAGATTTGTGTCAACGAATAATAGCAAAAAAGACATCTAAACTTAGTAATGAGCAAAAATCTGACAAAAAATTTATCTTTATTGGACAAATACCGTCTGAAGGCATTTGAATATATCTCGCGTCCTTTTTCAATTCTGACAAATAATCAAAAATTTTGGATCGGATTTGTTTTAGTTACTATAATTACTACCTTGTTAATCAATAACCCTATTTGGGGAACGGCTGGTTATGATTATAAGGAAGGCGATATTGCCCGCGAAAGTATAATTTCGCCTGCCGATATTACAGTTATAGACGAAAAAGAAACAGCACTTACCAAACAAAGTGCGGCACAGGGAATTCGTCCCATATTTACATATGAAGCTGATGCCGATGAAAAGGCAATTCAAAGTTTTCGTTCCGCCTGGGAAAAGTTAAAGGAAAATTCCGCCAAGTCAGATTCAAATTACAATACTTTAAATGAAATAAGATGGACAGGTGCGGGTGGTGAAGAATTGGGCAAGATTTTCGCATCACGCTCATTTAGTTCAAATGACATTGCTTCCGTCGAAAGAGTCTTAAAAGAAGCAAGCGAGGGAACGATTTATGCCGATCAGGACAGACAATATCTCGGCAGTGAAGTTACGATAATCAATCGGCAAAATCCAAATGAGCAATCACTTTCCCAGATGCCTGAAAATAACTGGACATCACTTTCAGATGCCCGAAAAAAATTGGAAGAAGGTTTAGCAAATATTCCAAATCTTTCGGGAAGAGAGATCGAAGCCTTCGATGCGGCTTTATCACCGTTGGTGCAGCCAAATGTTATTTATGATAGTGCCGCGACCAATAAAGCCCGACAATCTTTAACCGAAAGTGTTGAACCGATTATGATTTCGCTTAAACGCGGACAAACGATAGTTCGTGAAGGCGATATGGTTACAGATAAAATCTTATCCCAAATTGCCGCAGTTACAAATTACAGCGACTCAACCAGAAAATTAAATCGTTTCTTCGGTTTACTCGTCATTATTACTGCATTGTTTTGGATAGCGTGGAAATATATTCAACATCGCGGTTTGGTTACACGGCTCACACTTTCAGAAGAAAAAACTTTTACACTTTTTTGTTTTATAGTTTTAGCTCAAACTATTTTAATGGCAATATTTTTCCGTCTGGCAGATTATACGGCTACTCAAAAATCCGCCGCTCCCTTAAATGACCCGACACTTTGGTCGTTTGCGATTCCCTTTGCCTTTTCGAGTCTTTTAATGACCTTATTGGCTGACCGCCGAACCGCACTTTTTACGGGTTTATTTACAGCTTTACTGGCTGGTTTGCTTGCTCCGAAGGGTCTGGAATTCGTACTTTTCGCGGCGATTACTTCGGCGGTGGCGGTTTATGGCATCGGACGTTACCGAAGCCGTCAATCTGTAACCATCGCGGGTGTTACTGTTGGACTTGCCAGTGCCTGTATGGCGGTGGCGATGATTGGATATTCGCAACAACCGTTTGTATTAAATACGGTTCTTTTAGCAGTAAGCTGCGGACTTGCCAGCGGCTTAATTACGGCGGCTGTTACGGCTGTTTTCTTACCAATGTACGAATCTTTATTCGGGATTATGACGGATGTGAAACTTCTCGAATTATCCAATGCCGATTTACCTGTTTTGGGACAATTGGCACTTAAAGCTCCGGGAACTAACCAACATTCCCACGCCGTCGGTCAACTAGCCGAAGAAGCCTGCCGTAAGGTCGGTGCAAACGGTTTGTTGTCAAGAATCGGGGCTTTATATCACGATATCGGAAAAACCGCCGCACCCAAACATTTTGTCGAAAATCAGATGGGCGAAAATCCGCATGATAAATTAAAACCGACACAAAGTGCCAAAATCATTATCAGCCACGTAACATACGGAGCAAAACTTGCTAAAGAAATGGGTCTGCCGCAGAGAATCGTTGATTTTATCCCGCAGCATCACGGCACAAGAACCCTGCATTATTTCCTGACAAAAGCCAAAGAAGAAGCCGGGAGAGATGAGGAGATTGACGAAAATGATTTTCGTTATCCGGGACCGAAACCGCAGTTTAAGGAAGCAGCGATTATGATGATCGCCGACAGTTGCGAAGCCGCCTCGCGTTCTTTGAGCGAACCGACACCGGAAAATATACGCTTTATCGTTACAAAAATTATTGATGCGATCTTAGCCGATGATCAGCTTGATGAGTGCGATTTGACTTTGCGTGAACTAACGCAAATTCGTGAATCAATCATCAAATCGCTTGTTTCGATATATCATTCAAGGGTTGATTATCCGGGCTACACACCGCCCTCAAAATCAATGCAGAACATCATAATTCCCAAAGAAGTTGCAGAAGAACGCGGCTTGCGTTATGACAAACCGGAAGATATTCCGATCGGCATCGGCGGCGAGGTCGAAGATGAAGCGATAAACCGTTCACTTCAGCCGAATGTCCAAGATAATACGCCGAATAACCCGAATGACCAAGATGATAAACCAGATGATGTTGAGATCATAAAGGCAAAAACTGCCGATTAAAACTATATTTTAGACTTCAATTTATTGTAGGTATCTTTGAGAGATTCGGGGATCGTGCGGGTTTGTCCGATAGCGGTCATAAAATTTGCATCGCCGATCCAACGCGGCAGAATGTGCATATGGAAATGTTCCTCCACGCCCGCACCTGCCGCTTTTCCTAAATTCATACCGAGATTAATTCCCTGCGGCTGATAAACTTCCTGAATAATTCCTTGAAATTTTTTCGTTAAATCCATAAATTCATCGGTGGTTTCTTTTGCGGCTTGAGTTAATTGGGAAAGGTGTTCATAAGGGACAACCATTATATGTCCGCTGGTGTAAGGATAAATATTGAGAATTACAAAATTATGCCCGGCACGATGGAGAATAAATTTTTCTTCATCGCTCGCCGGGCTTTCTAGAACATCGCAGAAAACACAACCGCTTGAATCAGTTGTGTTCTCTTTTTTATCTGCTTTAATATAATCGTATCGCCAGGGACTCCATAAAACATCCACGGTAAAAATTTCCTTTTTTAATTGTTAATAATATCTTTCAGGTCTTTACCGGGTTTAAAGTAAGCGACTCTTTTTGCCGGAATATCAACCGGCTCGCCCGTTTTGGGATTTCGTCCTTTGCGGGCGTTTCTATCCCGAACACGAAAACTTCCGAAACCGCGTAACTCGATTTTTTCGCCCTTATTTAGTGAATCAACAATGCTTTCAAAAATTATTTCGATAAGCTGTTCAACATCTTTTTTGGTCATTTCCGCTTCTTCAGCGACTATTCCGACTAAATCTGCTTTTGTCATTATTTTTTCCTCGGATTCTATTTATAATTTTAACAACTTAGAACGAAATTAACTTTTTGCCTTCTTTTCTTTGGTTTTTTCTTTTTTTACTTCTTCAGTTTCAGCTTTAATTTCTTCAACATCTGTTTCGGCTGTTTCATCTTTATCAGCTTTTTCTTTTACTTCGGCAGTTTCGGCTTTAACTTCTTCGTCTTCCACTTTCTCCTTAGTATTTTCTTTTTCTGATGCGGAAGTTTCAGCGTCCGAAGCTTTTGCTTTTCCAGAATCTTTATCTTCCGAAGTTTCAGTTTTTGATTCTTTTACTTCTTTTGTTTGTGTTTTTGCAGCTTTTGTTTCTTTTGAGGTTTCAGACTTAACTTCCGTTTCAGCGTTTGCTTCAACGGAAGTTACATCGGATTCTTCATTAGAAATTTCTTCAGTTTCAGAATCATCTTTAGCCACGACCTTTTCATCTTTACTTTCTGCGGAGATTTCAGTTTTGTTTTCTGTTTCTACGCTTTCAGAATTTTCGACATCTGCCGTAACAGCAGATATATCAGCTTCTTCATCCTCAGCAGATTCAGAATCGGCTGTAGCTTCTGCTTTTGGTTGAGTAGTTTCTGTTTTTGTTTCTTCGCTTTCGGCAGTTTCTGTTTCCGCCGTTTGTTCCGACGTTTCCTCAGTTTCAACCACTTCCGCTTTTAGTTCTTCGGCTTTCTCTTCCGTGCTTTCGGCTTTTGCTTCTTCGGCTGCTTCTTCCGGCTGTTTACCGAATTTTAACTTAGCCAATTCGCCTAAAGAAGCCATTCCGCCTTTTGCCTGACTTGAATAACTTTTGCCGCCGCTGCTGTCCGCAGATTTTTCAACTGCTTGTCCGACTGCTCTATGCGACAGACCGATTTTTTCGACATCAGGCTCGATGCGTAATATTTTAAAGTCGAGTTCCTGTCCTATTTCAAATTTATCTTCAGGATTTTCAATTCTTTCATCGGATAATTCCGAAATATGACATAAACCCTCAAGATCAGGAGCAAGTTCGACAAAAACGCCGAAACCGGCAAAACGTGAAACTTTACCTTTAACAACATCACCCGCTTTGTGTTCATTTGTAAATGTTTCCCACGAACTAGGTGTAAGTTCTTTGATCGAAAGTGAAAGTCTGTGTTCAGAAGTATCAATACTTGTGATAATCGCTTCAACTTCCTGACCTTTACTTAAAACCTCTTTCGGATGCTTGATTTTTTTAGACCACGCAATATCGGAAATGTGAACTAAACCGTCAACGCCTTCTTCAATTTCAACAAATGCTCCGAAATCTGTCAGATTTCTGACTTTTCCCTTCACTTTTGAACCGATAAAATACCTGTCGCCAATAGTATCCCAGGGATTTTCCTGAAGTTGTTTGATGCCTAAACTAATGCGGCGTTCATCCGGGTCAATTCCCAGAACCTGAACTTCAACTTCTTCACCATTTTTAACGATGTGTCTCGGATGCTTCAGACGTTTTGACCAGGACATTTCGGAGATATGAACAAGTCCTTCAACGCCGGGTTCGAGTTCAATAAATGCACCGTATTCAGTAACACTTGAAACTTCTCCGTTAACCGTTGTATTTACCGGATAAAGTTCCGTAACCGTCGTCCAGGGGTCAGGAGTTAGCTGCTTGAAACCGAGTGAGATTTTTTCTTTTTCTCTATCTAATTTAAGAATTTTAACCTGAACGTGATCACCGACCTTGAATAATTCATTCGGATTTTGAAGCCGTCCCCAAGACATATCGGTTACGTGCAGTAATCCGTCAATTCCGCCAATGTCAATAAAAGCACCATAATCGGTCAGATTTTTGACTGTTCCTTCGACAATGTGTTTTTCGCCGATGCTGTTGAGAGTTTCTTTCTTTTGCTCATTATAAACCAGATCGGTTAAAACTTTGCGTGAAATAACTATATTGTTTCGTTTGCGGCTGAATTTTATAACCTGAGCTTCAATCTCTTGACCCTTCAAACTGTCTAAATTGCGAACCGGTTGGGAATCAACCTGAGAACCCGGCAAGAAAGCTTCAACACCATCAATATCAACTTTTAAGCCACCTTTAGTTTTGTCCTTAACGATTCCTTTGATAGGAGTTTCACTTTTAAAGGCTTCTTCAATTTTATCCCACGAATATCGGCGTTGAGCATCATCACGCGAAAGTATCGGAGGGGCATCTCCGGGTCCCATTTGTTTGATTATGACATCAATTTTATCGCCTTCCTTGATTGTTAATTCGCCTGCATCGTCAGTAAATTCTTCGACCGGAACAATACCTTCCGACTTATAACCAAAATCAACTAAAACGCCGCGGTCTGAAATACCGATCACTTTGCCGTTGACCATTTGTCCTGAATGAAAAGAAACGTGTTCCTGTTCAAATTGCTCAAGAATCGCACCAAAATCCATTTCACCGCTTGAATCCGGTTCAAAAGTTTGATCTTCCTCGGTTGTGTTCTCGTCTGTTTGTGTTTGTGCAGAACTTCCTGCTTCTTCCGTTTTCGTTTCGGAAGAATTATTCGTGTTTGTTTGTTGTTGTTCAACTGAATCTTGCTTTTCAGCATTTTCTTCAGCTTCCTTGTTTACTTCGTTTGACATTTAATTTTGTGTTAATTTCCTTTATTTAAAATAGCTGCTTTATATAAAATTCCCGTTCTTACTCAGATTCAAACCATAAAAAAAATCAGCTTACGGGCTAGCTAATTTTTTTTTCCTTTGTCTTGTTTTTCAAAAGATTAAAAACCTGCCTGCATTGCAGGCAGTAAGTTTACCCTAAATTTTTAGACCCTTTAACTTATGCTATAACAGGTAAAAGATAAACTTACATTAAATCTTTTCCAATTAAAGCGTTTGTCCAAGTAAGACTAGAATTTAACGCCGAAGTGTTTCAATGTCAAGATTATAGTTCAAAAAATGCCCATTTTCAAAACATTTACGGTTATAT
>MWWE01000212.1_pt1 | contig 10531 bp, 7 predicted proteins | sample 1047301 | NCBI WGS metagenome assembly MWWE01 (sample SAMN06349973, study PRJNA376086) | soil metagenome | isolation source: MS1-1 sample Antarctic (ecotone) soil | place: Antarctica
ACGATTATGAAGACAAAGAACGACTTTGCTATTCGGTCAAGCAAGCCTTAAATGAATTTGGCAGAAGTCTGAGAATAAAGTTTTCAAACTTCAAATATAGTCTAACTTAATTGTGAGTGATTACTTAGTTTCAAATACCCTAACAAAGCTAACAAAGATCATTCAAGTTGATTATGATTCGATCATTTACAGCGACAACGGCGGAACTTAGCACAATAAACAAAGCGGTATTGATATTGTTTTCAAATAAAAGCAATTTAAAATATAAAAAAGCGTTGACTGCAAAATTTTGCAGTCAACGCTTTTTTAGATGTCTGACAAATCCTACTTAATTCCGCCGAGTCAATTCAGCCGGTAATTCTTTATCAACGACGGGACGTTTATCGAGTTGGGCAATTTCCCAAAGCGTTAGAAAGATTGTTCGCGTAACTTTTTCCATTTTTTGATAATCAATCTTCTGCGGCTCGTCGCCCGCACCGTGATAATCTTCATGAACGCCGTCAAACCAGAAAACAATCGGGATTCCGTTGTGAGCATAATTAAAATGATCGGAACGGAAGAAAAACTTATTTGTGTCTTTCGGATCATCGTATCTGTAATCGTAATTCATATTCAGAAACTTGGCGTTTGTTTCCTTCGTAACCGCACCGAGCGTTGAACTCATCATTTCCGAACCGATGACATAAATTTCATCAGGTGCTGAAAGGTCTTTGTTTTTCGGATTCGTATCGCCCGCCTTTTTGCTGCGTCCGATCATATCAATATTAAGCTGTGTTATGATATTTTTAATATCAACCGTCGGATATTTGTTAAAATACTCCGAACCCCACAAACCTTTTTCCTCGCCTGCGTGCCACACGAAAAGGACAGAACGCTTCGGACGAACCTTTGCTTTTGATAGTGCTTCAGCGATTGACAAAACGGCAACCGTTCCCGAACCGTCGTCGTCCGCACCGTTCCAGATTTTATCAACGCCTTCCGCATTCGGTCTGATTCCGACGTGATCGTAATGAGCTCCGATGGCAACCATTTCTGCTTTTAATTTCGGATCGCTTCCTTCCCAGAGTGCAACAACATTCTGCGTCGGAATTCTTTCAATTTTATTGATGCCGCTGATATTCGCTTTTTTATTGAGAATAAATGCCGAACTCATATCGGTTTTCTCACCCGCATAAATTGCTTTTCCGACATCTTCCGAAACAAGCATCATAGGCAAAAGTTTTTCTTCTTTTGAATCAGCCGGATTGCGGCTTGTTCCGTCTAAACCTTCAACCACCATTTTTCCACGCGATAAGAAATTTCCCATCCGTGACCAAAATGACTGAACCGGTGGAGATGCGACGATCAAAATGCCTTTTGCACCTTTCATTTTTGCGTAAGTCATCGGATCAGCCCATTCAGTGCCTTTGGTTTCAGCCTTCAAATCCGCCAATACATCAACTCCCTGCGGCGGCTGTAATCCACGCGGACTAAATGCACTTCCGTCTAAAACAACGATTTTGTCTTTAACATCCACGCCGGCAAAAGCATCTATATTTTTCGATTTGACCAGCCAGCCGTTTTTGGCAAAAACCAGATCACCGCTTCCCATTCCGTTTCCGCCGAGAAGATAAAAGTCTTTATTATAGACAAAATCTTTCCCGTTAATGGAAATTTTCGTGTTCTCCGCATCAATTGAATCGCGGCGAATCATCATTTTTTGGAAAAATGTTCCGTCGTCGCCTGCCGGTTTAAGACCCCATCGTTTCAAGTTCAAGGCAATGAATTTAGCCGTCAGATCAAGTCCGCGTGAAGGTGTGTCGCGTCCCTCCATTTCGTCCGATGCGACAAAATATAAAAAGTCTTTAAGCTGTTCCGCCGTAATCGCTTCCGCCATTTTGCGTTCCGCCGCCGTAATCGTTACGGTGGGATTTTCATTTTTGTCCGTTCCCGTTCTCGCCAAAGCGGCGGATGGCAGAATGAACGAAAGCACTATAAATAATGCAAATAAATTTTTTCTCATTTTTTTCTCCGATACGTATTCACACAAAAATTTCTAAAAGAAAAGTTTCTTAACAATCTAAATGTGTTGTTTTTTGTTAAATTATTCCGTTAAATTAGTTTCCGTGTGTGTTACGTTGGTTGGCTTTTATTTGTTTCGTCGCGGACTCCGATGACGCAGATTTTATTTTTATTTGCCAGATCGAGCATTTCTTCACGGTCAAAAACAAGCGTTTTACCGGCATTCAAACACAGACAAGTCGCACCCGCTTTGATCATCGTTTTAATCGTCGGAACACCGACAACCGGAACATCAAAACGCATATCCTGATCGGGTTTGGCAACTTTTACGACGGTTAATTTTCCATTTGCCAATTCGCCCGCCCGTTTTATTGTTTCGTCAGTTCCTTCCATCGCCTCAATCGCCACGCAAGCCTTCGCCCGCACAACAATCGTCTGCCCTAAATCGAGCCGTGCAATCTCCTTGGCGATTTTTAAGCCGTATTCGATATTTTCTTTCTCAATTTCATTCGGCTTTCGCTTTGTTAAAACGCCTTCTTTTGCCAAATGATCCTTTATAAAATACGTCGAATCAATCAGTTCAATACCTTCCTCTGCCATCACATCGGCAATTCCGCCGATCAGCGAATCGGTATTTCTCTGCGGCAGATTCCAAAGCATCCTAAGCATTTTTAAATCCGGCAATGCTCCAGAAAAAATTTGAACGTGCTTAACCTGCCCCGCCATCAACACTTTTTCAACGCCTTCTTTCTTAAAAAACGAAATCATCCGTCCGAGTTTGCCGATTCCAACCCACAAGACTTTATCGGCAACTTCTTCAATTTTTTCGTCGGTTTCTTCCTTGATTGCAACGACAACGAGTTTTTCACCCGCTTTTCTCGCACCTTTAACGACGAGAAATGGAAATTGTCCGTTTCCGGCAATCAAACCAAAAGTCATTTTACAACCCCGCGTTTTGAAGATTCGATAAATTCGATAAGTAAATCTACCTCTTCGCAGTTTTTTATTTCCTGCTTTATTCTTTCGACTGCCTGTGAAGTATTTAATTTTGCATTAAGTAATAAATGAAAAGCGTGATTGAGATTTTTTATAACATCTTTTGAATAACCGCGTCTTTTCATTCCAACGCGGTTTAGTCCGAAGCATTTGGCGTGATTTCCCTGAATAATTGCAAACGGCATCGCGTCTTTGACAACAACCGAATATCCGCCGATAAATGCTTCTCGTCCGATTGTGCAAAATTGATGAATTCCGGAATATGCACCGACATTTGCACGGTCATCAATTTCGACGTGACCGGCAAGAGTCGCAGCGTTTGCCATAATTATTTCGTTTCCGAGTTGGCAATCGTGTGCAACGTGAGCCTGTGCCATAAATAAATTGTCATTACCGATTTTTGTTAAACCGCCGCCGCCGGAAGTTCCGCGATGAATCGTTACGAATTCGCGTATCTGATTGCGTTTGCCGATTTCTGTTGCGGTTTTTTCGCCGTCATACTTTAAATCCTGCGGCGGCAAACCGATTGAAACAAACGGAAAAACTTTTGTTTCGTCGCCGATTTTTGTCTTACCGTCAATAACTACGTGAGATTCAAGTCGAATTTTACTTCCAAGTTCCACTTCTCCGCCAATTATCGAATAAGCCCCGATATAACAATCTTCGCCGATTGCCGCATTCTCACTAACTATTGCAGTTGGATGTATAAATGTCATCTGATTGTTCGCTGTTCGCTGTTCGTTGTTCGTTGAAAAGAAAATACAATTAACCACAAACGATGAACAATTAACTATTTACCCTTTGTTTCCAATAATACTTGTAATTTCAGCTTCAGCGGTGATTTGTCCGTCAACTTTCGCTTCTCCACGCATTTTCTGCACTTTACTGCCGATGCGTAAAGCCGTAACTTCCAAAGTTAAAGTATCGCCCGGAACTACCGGACGGCGAAATTTTGCTTTTTCTATGCCGGTAAAAAATGGGATTTTTTTATCCCGGTCTTCAAATTCGCGTAAGGCGAGAATTGCCCCAACTTGGGCAAGTGCTTCGATTTGCAGAACGCCCGGCATTACGGGTGCTTCGGGAAAATGTCCCTGAAAAAAATATTCGTTGAATGTAACTTGTTTGATGCCGACAATTCTTATTTTCGGCTCAAGTTCGATGATTTTATCAACCAGCAAAAACGGATAGCGATGCGGTAGGATTTTCTGAATCTCGTTTATGTCATAAATGTTCATAATTTAAAGAACACATTATAGTTCAGAAAACAAAAAGTCAGAAACCGACAGAACTGTTTCTGTCAGGTTTCTGACTTTTATATAATTCTAAAGATAATTTAATCTATATTTTATCTTTTACCTTTTTATTTATTTGCCGGCTGTTCCGGGCGGGCGTGTATTATAGAATTTGACGAACTCATCGGTTACATCATATTTTCTATCAAATGCCAGCACTAATCCTGCTTGATCCAATTGTGCTGCATCCATAATCATTGTATAACCATTTTTGTCAGCAAATTCCTGCATTGCCTTGTAAATATCCTGAGTAACCGGAGCTAATAAATCTTTGCTTCGGGCAGCGAGTTTGGCTTTTGCATCTTCCTGCTTAAATTTTAATTCACGAACCAATTTGTCGTGTTCTTCAGCCTTTACGGTAATAGTTTCCGGTTTTACCGGAGCTTTAGATTCCTGAAGATTAGAAATTTCCTGCTTCAGAGCATTAATTTTGGTTATTAATGCTGTAAGTTGCTGATTCACAGGCTTAAATTCATTGTTTAATTTTGTTTGCTCGGCTACATATTTTGTGATGCCGCCCTTGTCCGCTGCAAATGTCCGCGTGTCGATTACACCGATTTTGACGGTCGGCTGTGTTTGTGCCAGTGCCGATATTGTAAATAATCCTACAATAAACAAGCTGACAACGGTAAAACGTAATACTTTCATTCTTTTTAAGATACTCCTTTAGTTTTCATCACTTAATAAAGAAAGCCGGAAATCACACCGATATTCTTCAACCGATTTCCAACTCTTTATATTATTAAGGGCAAATTAATTGCTTGCCGTTCCGGGCGGACGAGAATTATAGAATTTGACGAACTCATCGGTTACGTCATACTTTCTGTCAAACGCAAGTATAAGTCCTGCCTGATCTAATTTTGCCGCATCCAGAATAATTGCATAACCATTCTTGGTTGCAAATTCCTGCATTGCCTTGCCGATATCTTGCAGAACGGGACCCATTATAACTTGGCGACGGCTTTCATAGCGAGCCTTTGCATCTTCCTGCTTAAATTTTAGTTCACGCACCAATTTGTCGTGATCTTCAGCCTTTGAAGTTATGTTTGCAACCGGAACTTTATCACCTGCTTTTTGTAAAGTGTCAATCTCTTTCTTTAAACCATTGATTTTATCTACCATTGTCTGAATTGAAGCCGTGTCGGTTTTAAATTCAGCATCTAAACGGTTTTGTGCCGTAACATATTTTGTAATCCCAGTTCCGGGCTTACCTTGTTCGGTATCAAAATCAAATGTATTAATAACACCGATTTTACCGGCTCCTACCTGTGCAAAAGCCGACACCGCAAATATCGCGGCAAAAACCATACTAATTGTGATTAAACGAAATGTTTTCATTGTCTTATATTACTCCTCGAAAATTGAAAAAAATTATCAATTGTTATTTTGATTATAACCTTTGAAACTATTTTTATGAAACTTGTTGCTTGTAAATTTTTAAGTTAAAAGGAAAGACATATTATTTTAAGTAAAATGAATTGTCAATCTTTTTAGTTCAAATAACACTTTGTATCCATTATCCATTATCCGTTTTCAGTTGTCCGTTACTTTTAGAATGTTCTTCCAACCGTGAATCGGAAGCCGCTTCTTTTACCCGGCAGAGGCAAGCCCGGAACTTGATCCGAAAAGCCGAATACTCCGCCCGGATTATAATAATAAATTAAACGAAACGGCACATTAACGACCGGAACTTGAATACGGGCTTCAAAACCGATACTTGTACGGAAATCGCCGATACTATCAAAAGCCGCATCATTAAGTCTGAGCAGAGCATTTGTTTGTGCATCAGCTCTCAAAAATATCGGAGTTAATCCCTCAGGTATAGCTACCGGACAATCAGCACGAACGCCTCCGCAATAGAGATTTTCGTAATTCGTTCTGGTCAATACCTGATTGCCATTATTTGTGTCTAGTATAAAACTTTGAACAAGACCACTCGTAGTTAAAAAAGCTCCCGATTCGAAATTCGGATTATTTACTAATGCTAAAAATGTCAGTAAATCTCCGGGTGGGACAACTCCATTTTGAAGAATTTGGTCATCCCGCAGAAATGTACTGTTAATTGTTTGGGTTCCTGTTTTTCTTAAATTAAATACCGAACCGATGTCAGCAAATGCCGCCATCGTCAATGGTCCAAAGATCGGAACGCGATACTCGAAATTACCTAAAATCTGTGTATCACCGCCGACGAAACGATAATTTCTTGAAAGTAATAATGGGTTGGCTGCATCCGGTCCGGTAAATGTTGCAAATTGTGTGAGGGCAGCAACATCGGCGGCTGAAATATCCTCATTTACAATCGGCTCACCACTAAAATTATTTGCAACGACAACATTTTGAGTTGTTGCAAATGTATCGAAAGGAACAATCGGTCCGATTGCACGGGCATTATATCCGCGAACATCAAATTCACTTCCCAAAAAGTATCTTTCATAAATAGGAACGCCGCCGATAAACGATAAAGAATTTGCATTTCTGATCTTGTCGCTGGTGGCAAAACTACCAATTGATCCGGCTTGCAGACGAAAAGCAAATACTTCTCCGTTGCCATCTTTTACACGCCTGACAGGAATGAATTTAGAATAAGTGATAGTCGGGCGATAAGTTCTGACATCTCCACCGAGTCCGGTAAAGGCTAAAGATGCCGATAATTGTGTTCCACGCAGAGTATCAATTCCATTTGCCGAAGGCTGTCTCGTGTCATATACAAAAGTCGGCGTGATGCGGCTTGTAATAATATTCGGTTGGGCGAAAATTACGGGAATCGCTCTCGTCGGATCGGTTTCATTAACCGGCGGATCGGTAATTGTCGTTGCCGAAAATTGATAAGTTAAACCAATTCTTGAAAACTGTGTGAATCTGCGTTTCTTAAAGAAAAACTCCGAAAGCGGTGCAGTTGCAAAAACCGATGCTCCGTAAGTGGTCTGCGTAAACAAATTTTCCTCATTCGTTGTTAAACTTCCCAAAGGATTTAATGCATCAATAAAAGCGTCTGTATTATTTGAAAGAAAAGTTCCTTCGCCGAAGAATTTTGCACGCGAGGCAAATAATGAAAATCCGACCGAAACAGGTCTGTCCTGAAAATAAGGTTCTTGGAATGAAAATTGAAAACTTTGCTGACGGTTTCCCGCACCGAACTGAAATGATAGAACTTCTCCGCGTCCGAGCAGGTTGTTAGTCGAATACTCAAGTCCGAAGAAAGTACCGCCGATTCCCGAAATGCCGCCGTTAAACGAAATTTGCTGTCTGCCTCTTTCGCTGACTTTGATAATCGCATCAACATCAGCTTGATCGGGATTGGTTCTTACTTCCAAATCTTTTTCTTTATCAATCGGATCAAAGTATTGAGTTTGATTAAGTCTGGCAATAGAAATTTCAAGTCTGTTTTGATTATAAATATCGCCTTCATTTACCAAAACTTCCCGACGCAAAACTCTGTCCCGAGTAAATGTATTACCGACAAATTCAAGTCGGCGGAGGCGATATTGTTTTCCTTCATCAATATTGATCGCAATATCTATAATGCCTTCTTTCGGATTGTTCGGACTGTCTTTCAAATCCGGCGTAAGTTCAACATCATATTCGACAAATCCCTGAGAACCGTAAAGATTTTTCAGGTCTTCATACAAAGCTTTTCTCAAACGCTTACCATCGGCAATCTCACCTTTTTGCAAACCTATAATTTGTGTAATTACCTGTTCGGAAAAGATTGAATTTCCCTCGATACTTATTTCACCAACACGATAGATTCTGCCTTCACTAACGGGAATAACTACCTTTAATGTATCATCTTTAGATGAAATCAAAGGCAGCGGCAGAACTCCCAAAATTGGAATTCCGGTTCGTTTATATCCGAGTCCGACCACTTCCGGTTCGCCGATTCGTGCTTGAAAATATCCTTTCGATCTCATATATTCCCGGACATTTCGTTGCAAATCAGCTTCAAGTTTTCGTAAATCAAGAATATCCTGCCCCTTAAAACGTGAAATCAAACCTGTTTCCTGAACATACTGAAGCTGACCGCGAAGTTCGCCATCCGAGAAATTTTCATTTCCTTCAAATTCAATATCAACAATTCTCGAACGTCTGCCCTGATCTATATCAAACGTGATAGCAACCGATGTCGCCGACACCTCTTCTTCTTTAACCTCAATCTTTGCATTCGGATAACCTTTGGAAGCAAGCATTTCACGCAAAACTCTTCTGGCATTTCGAGCCTTGACCGGATCGTAAACGGCTTCTTTTGAAATACCGACGCGGTTTTCACGAAAAGCCTTTAAAATATCGGATTCCTGAATTGCCTTCGCTCCTTCAAACTGCAAATCACGAATAATCGGAAGTTCTCTGACTTCAAAAATTACATCTACGCCGCCGCGAACACCCGGTTGAGTTAAAACACGTGTATATGTTTTATCAAAGAAATTCAGAGATAATAATTCCTGCAGATCTCTCTCTAAAAGCTGCGGATCGTAAGTATCTCCGGGGCGGGTTCTGATGTAAGAAATCAAGTCTTCATCACGCAGACGGCGATTTCCCATAATGTCAACCGTTTCAACCAACTGCTGTGCATTTTCTGTTTTTTCTGTTGTTACTTCTTTATTTTCGCGGGTATCTTCCGTCTTATTATTCTCTCCAGCCGAAACGACTGTGTTTAAGAACATAAGACTCATTAAAATAAGCCCAAAGATGCGACGAATTTGCATAATGCCAACTTCCTTTTTTATTATTACTTGCAAGATTTATTAAATATGAAAAGCCCTATAAAAGTTAAACGCCTTTTGAATTAAGCTATTAAAAAACCGAATCAGATTAAAATTCAAAAAAGCATACTTTCAATTGTTGGGTTTATACGCGAGTTTAGATTCGTAATCGCAAATGTTGGTTGCTTTTTAGAATCCGCTTTCAACTAACTTTCCCACAAACTTCCAAATTATACAGGCAAAAGTGAAAAAAATAAAAAGCACAAAAGATATATTTTCAATACTTTCGTGCTTTAGTTTTTATTTTGAGTTAAATGTTAACTCGTAACTGCTTTTTTTGATTTACCTGTTTTCAATGGACGAATCAGCAGTTTATCTTCTTTGCAATAAACCTCAATGAAACTCTCTTTATCAAATTCGCCTTGAATCAACGCTTCTGAAAGTTCATCTTCGACGTGCTTTTGCAATGCCCGACGAAGCGGTCTTGCTCCGTAACTTCTATCAGCACAGGTTTTATCAATCAGCCATTGTTTGGCTTCCTTTGTTAAACTGATCTGCAGATCGTGGTTTTCGAGAATCGTATTTAATTCGCCGACCTGTAAATCAATTATCTTCATTAAATCTTTATCCAATAATTCGTCAAAAACGATTATTTCATCGAGGCGATTGATAAATTCGGGAGCAAAAGTTCTTTTAACTTCCGCTAAAACCTGCTCTTCCATTTTCTCACGCGAAGCATCGCTGCTTGCCTGAAAACCGAGCGTCGCACGTTTTTGAATAAATCTCGCACCGATATTTGAAGTCATTATAAAAACTGCATTTTTGCAATCAATTTCATTGCCATGCGAATCGGTTAATTTCCCGTCTTCAAAAACCTGCAAAAGCACATTGAATAAATCGGGATGAGCCTTTTCAACTTCATCAAAAAGCACGATTGAATAAGGAGTCCGGCGAAGTTTTTCGGTCAATTGTCCGCCTTCTTCGTGTCCGACATAGCCCGGCGGCGAACCGATAAATTTCGCAACCGTGTGTTTTTCCATAAATTCCGACATATCAAATCGAATCAGAGCCTTTTCCGAACCGAATAGAAACTTCGCCAGAGTTCTTGCAACTTCCGTTTTTCCAACGCCCGTCGGACCTAAAAATAAAAATGAACCAATGGGACGAGAAGGGTTTTTCAGACCCGCACGGGAACGCCGAATCGCTCTTGCCAGGGCGGAAATTGCCGGACGCTGCGAAATAATCCGCTCGTGGAGTTTGTCTTCTATTTTAAGCAGTTTGCTCGCTTCTTCCTGTTTTATTGACTGCACCGGAATTCCCGTCCAACGGGCGATAACTTCTTCGACATCATCTTTTGTAACTTCGACGGCAAAAAAAGAATCGTCAAAAGTTTCGAGTTCAAACGAAATCAAATTTTCCTCATCCGTAACCTTTTTCCAATTTTCAACCGCTTCCTTCCAAGCCGGTTCTGAAAATTTTTCCTGCTGATACCTAAGTTTTGCTCTCGCTCCGGCTTCGTCTAAAACGTCAATTGCCTTGTCC
>MWWE01000214.1_pt1 | contig 10498 bp, 6 predicted proteins | sample 1047301 | NCBI WGS metagenome assembly MWWE01 (sample SAMN06349973, study PRJNA376086) | soil metagenome | isolation source: MS1-1 sample Antarctic (ecotone) soil | place: Antarctica
GAAGATGATAAACGCCCCGTCGTTGTTACGGTTTGATTCAAATTTCCGTGAATTCTCCGTCGTCGTCAATTAAGGTCGGCAAAACGTCCGAATATGTTGCTTTGATCTTATCCAATTCGCGGAATTCGATAATTAAATTGGCAATCTCATAAGTTTCGCCGATCTCCTGCAAAGCGTCTTTGCTCGTCGAGATTTTGCCCGTCGGAGTTTTGTGGCGTGTTTCGATATTTAATTCCTGCAAAACTTCGCCAACCTGTTTGGGTGAATTAGTATTAAATTCACGTCCCGCCAGTTCAAAAATTTTCTCGCTGATTTTTTCGATCTCGCCTTTTAAAAATTCGGAAGTTTCGTTCAGACTTTCAACATCAACTTTTAATCCAGCCAGTTCAATTTCAAACAAAACGGGGACAAGCGGCATTTCAATCTCTTCGTAAATTTCCTGAAGTCCGTCTTCTTCGATTTGTTTAAATAAAAGCGGTGCGAGCTGAAATGCAAAGTCGGCATTTTCAGTTGTGCGATATTGGTTTTCCGCCCATCCTTCGGGAATTTCATTTGCCGGATCGGTATTCAAATTAAGTTGTGCAAGCGTTGCCAAATCATATTTTGAACGGCTCGAATCAAGCAAATATGCAGCGATCATTGTATCGTCGGTAACGGATTCGGGTTTGATTCCGAGTTTGTTTAAGACCGCCAAATTCATTTTGTAATCGTGTGTGCATTTTGATAAAAAACCGTTCGATAAGATATCACCGAGTTGTTTGATCGCTTCATCTTTATCGTCTTTGAAATTTTCGAGGTCAATGTAATTACTGAATCCGCTTGCGGTCGCAATCGCTACGCCGAGTGGTTTTTCTTTGGCGTAAGAATCGGCTTTGTCAGCGGAATTTGAATCATCAACCACGAAACTCCAGTTTTCCGTCTCCCAAAGTCGGCGAATTAATTTGTCTAAATCTTCTCGTGTATCCACAATGTGATAACGCCTATTCGTTTGAACAATCGGTGAATCGAGATTATCAAAAAGCGGTGCAGAATCAGCAAATTCGCGGGTTAGAGTGTTAAATTCCAGTTCACGGAAAAGTTTATAAGCAAGTTGACGATCCGGTTCTTCGTGTTTCAGATTTTCCAAATCCAGTTTTATCGGAACTTCAGTATGAACAGTTGCAAGTTCGAGCGATTGGCGTATGTCTTCTTGATTGTCTTTCAGAGAATTCCGATAAGTTTTATGTTTAACTTCATCGGCATTTTCCATTGCACCTTCTGCCGAGCCGTATTTTAAGATTAATTTTAAAGCACCTTTGGCACCGATGCCTTTGGCTCCCGGAATATTATCAATCGAATCGCCCATCAAACCCAAATAATCAATGATTTTATCCGGCGGCAGACCAAATTTGTTTTCAACCCAAGCTTCATCGCACCATTCAACGGGCGGAACGGGAACTTTGCGTTTGAGATTCTGCGAATTTTGCCGCATACAAATAATATACGGATCGCTGACAATTTGACACAAATCCTTATCATTGGAAACAATTACAGCTTGCAAATCCTGTTCTTTGCATTGGATTGCAAGCGTTCCGATTATGTCATCGGCTTCAAAGCCGTCTATTTTCAAAATCGGTATATTAAACGCTTCGCAAACCTTTTCTATATATGGCAATTGCGAAGCCAATTCTTCCGGCATATCTTCGCGGTTTGCTTTGTAATCAGCATAAGCATCATGCCGAAAAGTCGGTGCGGCGGAATCGAAAACGGCGGCGATATAATCGGGCTTTTCGTCCGCCAATAATTTGCGTAAGATATTCGTAAATACAAAAACGGCTTGCGTAATCTGTCCTTTTGAATTCCGAAGAGGTTCACTTCTTGCTCCCATCGGTGCGAAATAAGCCCGAAATATGTGCGACATCGAATCAACTAAAAATACTCGTTTGGGTTCTTTTTTACTCATTTTTATAAATTTATTTGCTAAATTAGTATGTGCTTGAATCATAATTAAAGATATAAAGAGTTACAAGACAGGGAAAATTTTGTTTGGAATTTCGCCGCTTTGGTTTGACAGTAAAAACTGCTTAGGCTATTCTGTTTCTTCGTTTTTATTAAGCTAAACGATTTTTGAAGTTGATGAAGGTATTATTTTCTGTTCTTTGCAGTGTTGTTTCATCACAACAATTTTATAAATGTGACCGGTTCGTCTAGGGGTCTAGGACACCGCCCTTTCACGGCGGCAACACGGGTTCAAATCCCGTACCGGTTACCAATTTTTTATTTACTCGTCACGAAATACATTTAATGTTCGCTTGAATTTCGGGCGGCTTTTTTATTTTAAATAGAGAGAAGCAGAATTTTTTGAAACCAACGGCGGGAAATTTTCATCATAGAAACGCCTTTATAAAATATTTAATAAAACACAAAAAATTATGATACGAAAATATTTATTAGCAATATTAGTTTTAATTATCGGATTTATATCTGTTAATGCTCAAACGAATCAGGAAAATTGGGATAGAGTGATTATTTTGCCGTTTGAAAATACTTCAAAAGCCGAGTTTAACTGGGTTGGCGAAAGTATTGCGGATTCTTTGACGGATTTGCTGAAAGTTCCGAGTCTTAATGTAGTTTCCAATCAGGAACGCCAGATCATTCAACAGCGTCTGAAAATTCCTCTGACGGTGCTTCCGTCTCTGGCAACTTCACTGCGTCTTGCCAGGGAAGGACGAGCAAGTATTTTGGTTTTCGGTAAATATAATGTAGTCCCGGCAACTGACGAAATAGCTTCGAGCGTGAATATCACTTCAAAGATAATTCGTGTTAACGAGGGAAGATTTTTAAGCGAAGACTTGCCCGATGGCAGACAGGTTATCCGCGATATAAATTTGAGCGATGCTCTCGGAAATTTACAGACGATTCAAGGACAGCTTGCGTATCAGATTCTTTATCAACGGGATAAGGCTCTGGCTTTTTCGCAAAATGAGATGATCGAAACGGCAAACAAAGTTCCGCCAAAAGCATTTGAGGCTTATATAAAAGGTTTGTTAACTCCTGAAACGAAGATGCAGATTCGTGCAAATTTTTTCATCAATGCAATGCGGGAATATGCTGAAAAAAGAGAAAACGGAGTTTATGCAGATGCTGCTCTTGAGCTTGGACATTTATTCTTAAACCAAAAGAAATATGGGGACGCGATAGATTTTTTCTCGAAAATTCCGCAGAAAAATAATCAATATGCAGAAGCGGCGTTTTATACCGGACTTATTCATTGGCAGCAGAAAAATTATGAACAAGCGTTAGCCGTTTTACGACCTTTGGCGGAAGATTTGAAATTAACCAGCGTCTATAACACGATTGGAGCAATCGCGGTTCAGGCATCGCTTGATGAAAAGAAAAATGATGCGAAATCAGCTGCATTGTTAAATGAAGGAATCGAATTATTGAAAAAGGCAGCCGTCTCTGCTGATGAAGAAATGAATCCGCACTTTAATTACGGATTCGCTTTATATTTACAAAATGATTTTAAGAAAGCCGCCGAGGAATTCAGACCGGTTCTGGCAAATAGTCCGCGGGACGGTGAAGCTTATTTTTTGCTTGCAAAGACCTTATATAAGATTAACGATAAGGAAACCGCCGATCAGATGGACAATCAAGCCAGACGCTTTTTAACGCTCGGCAACAGATATGCAAAGCTCGAAAGCGATTGGAAAAACGGCAAAACCAACGGCATAGATTTGCGTGTCAAACAGCCGACACGGAGAGAATTTATCAGCGTTATATTGATAAATAATAAAGTTAATACAACGGTTCAGACTCCGGTTGATGAAATAAAGAAATTACTTGCCCAAGCTCAGGAGTATTATAAAAAAGGTGAAGATAACGAGGCTGAAAAAGTTTTGGTAAGAATTAGAACCAGTGAGCCGATGAATTCGGAAACTTATCTTTTATCCGGTAAAATTTTCCTCCGACGCGGCGATTTAGAGCAGGCGATCAGTTCATTTAAGACGGCATTATTCTGGAATAATCAATTGGTTGATGCCCACGTTGCACTCGGAAGAATATTTATGCAGAAAGGCGATTGTCTGCAGGCAAAAAATTACTCGCGTTCAGCTATGGAAATTTATAAAGAGGACGAAAATGCTCAGGCATTTGAGCGACAAGTTGAAAGATGTTCCAAATAGTGTAACTTTTTATCGAAAAGACAGGCTCAAAATTTGTTTTTGAAGTAATTTATAAGATGAATTTTGAGTCTTGAATTTTGTCAGAACTATGATGTTTATTAAGTGATATTAAGTTTTTGAAAGTTTTTTAATCCCGCCTGTAAATTGTGGCACGCTATGTGCAATAGTTAAAAGTGGCTAGCTTGATGCAGTTAATCAAGACCCCGCCGCCAACACTTCTTCGAGCGTGGTATGCCACTACGTTTGACCACCTTCCGAGCGTTCCTACAGTTGTCCTTCCTATTATGAGCCGAGTCGAAAAGACCCGGCTCTCCTTCTTTTAAATCCCGTTTTATTATGATTTTCTTGTTTTTATCGGACTTTTAGTGTTTCTACGCGGAATCAATCACTTTGAACAGATATATCAGTATTTATAATTTTCAAAGTATTCAATTTGACGCATATGATAGTTTATTCACACAAGTTGACAAAATTTGACACAAACTAAATGACAATTTTTGGATTATTCGTTCAGATTGACAGTTTTGCCAAAATAAATGTATTCAATCTGACAGCTTTACAAAATAAAAAAGTATTCTGTTAAAATGTTTTAGATGAAAATTTTGTCAAAACTCAAAAACAATCTCCCATCTGCAAAGTCCGCACTTCTTGCAATTGTTTCGGCAATTCTTTTAATTTTGGCTTTCCCTGATTTTGAATTTTGGTTTCTAGCCTGGTTCGCTCTAATTCCGCTTTTTATCGCAATTGAGCGGGAAAGAGAATCTTTTACAAAATCTTTCTTACTAGGCTGGTTGTTCGGCATTGTTTTCTTTTTCGGAAGTTGCTGGTGGCTCACATTTGCACCGATCACTTATGCAAAAGTTCCGGCTTTATTAGCATATTTTCTGCTGCTCTGTGCAACTATTGCGACTGGTTTTCCCTTAGCAATTTTCGGCGGAATTTTCTCTTTATTTCTAAAACGCTTCGGAGTTTGGGGAATCCTGTCTGCTCCATTTCTCTGGACGGCACTAGAATTTTTAAGACTTTGGACAACGGGAAATAATTGGAATGCGATAGGTTATTCGCAGGCATTTAATGAAAATCTAATTCAAGCAGCAAGCATCGGCGGCGTTTCTTTAATCAGTTTTGCGATCACATTATTTAATGCTTATATTGCTTTAAGTATTGTGAGGATATTTATACAAAGAAAGACTTTCAAAAACCGAATTGATTGGACACTTTTAGTTTTGATCTTTTTTATACTTTCTCTGATCACAACCATTCCGGATTTATTAACAAAAAATCAAAACCGGCAAAATGAGATTACATCTCAAGTAGTAGCCCTTCAACCAAACGTCCCGATGAGCGGTTTGAACAGAGCAAAGTGGAGAAATCTCCGCCAAAGACAAATTGATTTAGCCGAAAACGCTTTGTCAGAACTTATAAACCAAAAACCAATCACCAATCACCAATCACCAATCACCGTCATTCTCCCCGAATCGCCGATGAATTTCCAATATGAAGAAGATACTGAATTTCAATTTTTCATAAATGAATTTGCGACAAGAAATAATGTTTCGGTTTTATTCAATTCCGCCGAACCTGACAGACGCAGGGAATTTAGTTACTTTAATTCGGCAGTAATGATAAATGAAAAGGGCGAAAAGGTCGCTCAATACGACAAGGTTTATCTTCTGCCGTTTGGCGAAAAAGTTCCTTTGCCTGAATCAATCGAATGGATTATTCCCACAATGGTTGGCAGATTTTCGTCGGGGGAGGAATACGATCTGTTGCCATTCGGCGATGCAAAAGCGGGTGTGATGATCTGCTTTGAGTCGCATTTTCCGTCGCTTTCACGCGAATATGTGCGAAACGGTGCGGATGTTTTGGTGGAAATGACCAACGATGGATATTTAGGCAACACGCCTGTTTTGCGGCAGCATTTAGCAAGTGCGGTTTTTCGTGCTGTTGAAACGAATCGTCCTGTTCTGCGGGTTACAAATGTCGGAATTACGGCTTATATAAATGAACGCGGCGAAGTTTTAGACGCGGCGGATGTTTACACGGAAGCCACACGAGTTTGGTCGGTTTCAAAGTCGGATGGCAAGCAAACAATCTATGTTCGATACGGCGAATGGTTCGCCTGGATTTGTTCTATTGTAAGTTTGGCTTTGTTGTTTTTATGTTTTTGGAGCAGGAAGGATTTAACCACGGATAAAATCGGATAAGTATGAAATACACAAAACGAAATCTATTTATTTCAATTTTAACAATAGTCCTGCTTTATTTTTCAGGTTATATTATTTTCCGACAAACAAATATGGAAATTTGGGAAGAAGATGAAAACGCTTACGTCATTTTTCCTGAGAATAAAATCCTTTATTATGTTTATCGTCCTGTTAGTTTGATTGACGGAAAAATTACGGGAATGAGATTTCATATCGGGCGGCATCAATAGAATGGAATTAACGGAACTAAACACAAAATACGACGAGATAAAAGAAAAAGTTAGCCAACTCGGGAGGTTTCTTTGACGCACCTGCAAAGGAAACGGAGCTCAAAAATTTAGAAACTCAAATGTCCGAACCCGATTTTTGGGACAATCAGGAAAAAGCACAAAAAATCGTTCAAAAACGCAGCCGCATTGAAAAGGCTCTGGAAAGTCAGGATAATTTTGAAACGGCAATTTCGGATGCCGAAGTTTTGTTTGAATTTGCCGAAGCGGACGAAGATTCGGCGAATGAATTGGAAAGTTTAATAAAAAAACTCGAAGCGGAGGTTGATGAAGCGGAAACGCAGGTTTTGCTTTCGGGCGAAACGGATGAGAATAATGCGATCTGCTCGATTCAAGCCGGAGCAGGCGGAACGGATGCACAGGATTGGTCGGAAATGCTGATGCGGATGTATATTCGCTGGGCGGAAAATAAAGGTTTTAAGGTCGAAATTTTAGACGAAACGGCAGGCAGCGAAGCGGGCATAAAATCTGCGACATTTCGCGTCGAAGGCGAATATGCTTACGGTTTGCTGGCGGCGGAAGCGGGTGTTCACCGCCTGGTCAGAATTTCGCCATTTAATTCAGGCGGAAGCCGTGAAACTTCCTTCGCATCATTTTTTGTATCGCCCGAAATTGACGATGACATCGAGATTGAAATAAATGAAAGTGATTTGCGGATTGACACATATCGTGCATCGGGAGCGGGCGGACAGCACGTAAATGTTACGGATTCAGCAGTTCGCATAACACATATGCCGACAAACATTGTTGTAACCTGTCAAAATCAGCGTTCGCAACTGCAAAATAAAAACGTCGCAATGCAGGTTCTGCGTTCCAGACTCTATGAGTTGGAAATGGAAAAACGCCGTGCCGAAACCGCCGAACTCGAAGATTCAAAACAGGATATTTCCTTCGGTTCGCAGATCCGCAACTATACTTTGCAGCCGTATCGTTTGGTTAAAGACACACGCACAAAGTTTGAAAAGACTGATGTTGACAGCGTTTTGGACGGCGATATTGATGAATTTATAAAAGAATTTTTGCTTTATAAAAAAGGAGTCAGCGGATAGAAGTCAGCTTTTTCTTGGGATATTTTATTTTTATGTTAATATTGTTTTGAACGATTCTCAGAAATAATTTTGAATAGACTTCGTTAGTTTATTTAGCAGATAATTTTTCAATGATTTAAATAATCTCCCAAATCATAAAACCTTTAGTAATGGCAACCCGAACAGCAAAAAAAACTACTTCTAATACGAAAACTCAGTCGAGATATAATGAAATTGTCGGCATCGCTTTGGCGGCTTTGGCGGTTTTATTATTTTTATGTTTGGTTACGGCGAGCGAAACCGATCCGAATCTAAATACAAGCACGACTTGGAACGAAACGCAAAATTGGATCGGAATAGTTGGTGCAATTGTGGCTGATGCTTTTTTTCAGGTGTTCGGATTAATGGCTTATATTCTGCCGATTTTGCTGGGTGTTATCGGGATAAGATTTCTGTTTTCAAAAACTCTCTACACACCGCCAGCCAGAATTATAGGTATTTTGCTTTTTGTTTTAACCGGAGCATCTTTATTTTCACTATTCGGATTTTATGGCGGCATTGTCGGGGGATTTTTCACGGATGTTTCCGTTTCACTTCTAAACAATATCGGCACGGGGATTTTATTTATAACCTTATTTTTAACTTCGCTTATTCTTATTACAAATTTTTCTTACGCATCGTTTTTGGAAAGTTACGATATTGCATGGAATAATTTCAAAATCCGTTTTAATGAATGGTCATCGAAATACCGCAAGATGAAAACGGAACACGAACAAACAGTTATCGAAGGCGAAAAAGATGTAAAACCGAAGGTTGAGAAATCCGATAAAACTGAAAAACCAAAAATTGTTACAGCCGAGAAAAAAGAGAAATTTAGTGATAAATTTTCCTCAGCTCTCAAAATACTAAGTGAGCCGCCTACTAAAACTGAAGATGAAAAGCCGGCAATTATTGACGAATCCGTTGTCGGGAAAAAAGAATCCGCACCGATTGCCGAAAAAACGGAAACTTCAAATGTCGAGACACCAACCGAAAAAGCAAACGCGGCGACGGCAAACGGAAATGGAACAGGTGTTATGGATTTAGTTGCGGAAGCAAATAAAATTCCGATCAAACCGATTCAGCAGACGGGCGAACTCGATGTAGATTTTGTCGAAGATTTTGAAGAAGATGAAATAAAGGAAAAAGCAGTAGAAAAACCGAAATTACCACCGCAGGATTTTGCCGATTACGAATTGCCGAAAATCGAATTCCTGAATCCGCCGCCGCCTCGGGTTGAACAGAAAGATGCGGAGCTGTATGCGATTGCGGAAGACTTAGTTGAAAAAACAAAAGAATTTAATGTAACCGGAAAAGTTGTAAATATCGGTCAAGGTCCGGTCGTAACAACTTACGAATTCAAACCCGATCCGGGCGTGAAATACTCGCGTGTAACGAACTTGGTTGATGATTTGTGTCTGGCATTAAAAGCCGAATCAATCCGCATCGAACGCATTCCGGGTAAGGCTTTTGTCGGCATTGAAGTTCCGAATAAAGAACGCGAAACGATATTTTTGCGGGATGTGATTGATTCCGATAAATTCAGACAATCGAAATCTCTTCTAACAATCGCTCTCGGCAAACGAATAGACGGTTTGCGGCAGGTTGCCGATTTGGGAGCGATGCCTCATTTATTAATCGCCGGAGCAACCGGAGCGGGAAAATCCGTCGGCGTAAATTCGCTGATTGTTTCGATACTTTACAAGGCAAAACCAGATGAAGTGAAGTTCATAATGGTTGACCCGAAACGCCTCGAACTCGGTGTTTATGCAGATATTCCGCATCTCGCCACGCCGATCATTACCGATCCGAAACGAGCCGCAATTTCCTTGAAATGGGCGGTCGGCGAAATGGAAAAACGCTACAAAGACCTCGCCGGTTGGGGTGTGAGAAATATAAAAGGTTTTAACGAGGAAGTTGAACGAAAAAATAAATTAAATGACTTTGACGAAGACGGGAATCCGCATGAGACATTATATTATATCGTGATAATTATTGACGAATTAGCGGATTTGATGATGGTTTCGGGAAAAGAAGTCGAGATCTCTATTACACGCCTCGCACAGATGGCTCGTGCCGTCGGAATTCATTTGGTGCTTGCCACGCAAAGACCTTCGGTTGATGTAATTACGGGTTTGATAAAAGCAAATTTCCCGTCGAGAATCGCTTTTCGTGTTTCATCAAAAATTGATTCCCGCACAATCATTGACGGAAACGGTGCGGAAAATCTGCTCGGCAAGGGCGATATGCTCTATTCGAGCGGGAGACTGCCGTATCGCGTTCACGGAACTTATGTTGACGAAAAAGAAATCCGTAAAATCGTCGAACACATAAAAGCTCAAGGAAATCCTGAATATAATGAGGAGATCACAAAATCCGAAGAAGAAATGGATACCTCAGGTGATCTGCCGGGCAGAAGTGATGATCTATTCGGAGATGCACTCAAAACAGTTGTTGATTCAAAACGTGCCTCAACCTCGCTTCTCCAACGCCATTTGCGAATCGGTTACGGGCGTGCTGCCGCGATTCTTGACGCACTCGTTGCCGAAGGTTATATCGGCGAAATGGACGGCAGCAAGCGTGCCAGACCAATAACTCAAAAAGCCTACGAAGCGGTTCAGGAAATGGAAGAAGGCAGAGAATTTTAAAACTAAACCACTCTGCATTGGAAATGCAGAGGTTTAATGTGGACTGAAAGTCCTAATCCAGAATGAATTTGTCATTCTTGCTATTTGAATCTTGCCGATGATGCTCCAAGTAGGCTTGTACAATCT
>MWWE01000215.1_pt1 | contig 10483 bp, 9 predicted proteins | sample 1047301 | NCBI WGS metagenome assembly MWWE01 (sample SAMN06349973, study PRJNA376086) | soil metagenome | isolation source: MS1-1 sample Antarctic (ecotone) soil | place: Antarctica
GCATTTATGTGGTGGATGGAAGGCGAGAAGGCAGCAATGGAATACCTTGCCGCTTACCTGATGGAAAAGAGTTAAGTATTGATAACATCTTTGTTTTTATATTAATTTTTTCCTTTTTTGCAATTAGAAAAGATCATGTTGCCAGGGCCTTGTTTATAGGAATTATTTTAGCCATTGTCTTTCGAATTATTTTCATTGCGGCCGGTGTTGTTTTAGTGGAACGTTTTCATTGGATACTATACGTATTTGGAGCCTTCCTGGTTTATACCGGAGTTAAGATTTTTATGGTAAGGCAGGAAGATGAGTTTGATCCGGCAAAAAGCCCGGTGTATAAATTTTTAAATCGCTTTTTACCAATAATACACCACGATGTAGGGGGTAAGTTGATGGTAAAAAAAGATGGTAAGCGTTTTTTTACAAATATGTTTGTGGTTATCATCATGCTGGCAACAACAGATATAGTTTTTGCTGTGGACAGTATTCCTGCTGTTTTTGCTATAGTAACAGAATCAAAAAATAAAGAACTGGTAATTTATACCAGTAACATTTTTGCTGTTTTAGGATTAAGGGCATTGTTTTTTCTCTTACAAGGAGCAGTAAACAAATTTCAATACCTGCAGCAGGGAATCGCTATTGTTCTCATCTTTATAGGTTTAAAAATGTTTGTTGAAATCTTTCATATTAAAGTACCTGTTGTAGTTTCATTATTGTTTATCGCAACTTCTTTAATTGGGTCTATTTTTTATTCGGTTAGAATATCAGCTCAAAATTTAAAAGATTAATTTCCTTATTGTGTATACTATAAACGCCATATGCAATATTGTTAAAGGAAAATTTATTCAGCAGCAACATGATGTTGGTATTGAGCATTTAGTATATGACAGCAGGCTGATAACATCTACTGAAGGATCACTATTTTTTGCCTTGCATTCTCCTCAGCGGGATGGTCATTATTATATAGAAGAAGCATTTAAAAAAGGTATCAGAAATTTTGTTGTTGATAAAGAAGTAAAATCAGATTTTGTTGATTGTAATATCATTAAAGTTGCAGATACTTTAAAAGCTTTACATCAGCTAGCAGCTAACCATAGAAATAATTTTAATATACCTGTTATTTCAATAACAGGCAGTAATGGTAAAACCATTGTAAAAGAATGGCTTTACCAGCTATTACAGGATGATCATGCTATTGTAAGAAGTCCAAAAAGCTTTAATTCTCAATTGGGAGTTCCATTAAGTGTCTGGCAAATAAACTCTACTCACGAGCTTGCAATTATAGAAGCAGGTATATCAAAGGCTGGAGAGATGGATTCGCTGGAGAAGATCATCAAACCTACTATAGGTGTGTTCACTAACCTGGGTCAGGCACACGATGAAGGGTTTCCATCTCAAGAAGAAAAACTCAGGGAAAAAATAAAGCTGTTTCAAAATTCTGATATTGTTATTGGGCAGGATAAGTTTTTAGATTCTTTACCCCGAGATAAAAAGTTTACCTCGGGTAAAGCCGATTCTAATAACCTGCAAATAATTTCAATTGAATCCTCCACTTCTTCAACAATCATTCATGGAAGTTTTCTTTTCTATCCCACATCTGTGGTTATACCATTTATTGATGAAGCTTCCATTGAAAATGCTATTAATTGCTGGTGCGTAATGTTATACTTTGAATACAACGAGCAAACTATAAATGACAGGTTCGCAAGTTTACATACAGTGGATATGCGGCTTCAACTGGGTAGCGGCATTAATCATTGTACAATTATTAATGATAGTTATAGCGCAGATCTTACGTCTTTACAAATTGCATTGCATTTTTTATTGCAACAACATACTGGTCAGAAACGTACTATTATTTTATCTGACTTTGTTGAGACAGGAAAGCCTGATGAAAAGTTATATGAGCTGATTGCACATCATATTATTCAAAACAAAGTTGAAAAAGTAATAGCAGTTGGCAAATCCATCTCTTCACATTTGCCTGCGCTGTTGCCTCCGGCAGTTGAAGTAAATAATTTTTATTCTACAGAAGATTTTATCAAAAACTTCAAGCAATCACATTTTGTAAATGAAATAATATTAGTAAAGGGAGCACGGCAGTTTCAATTTGAGAAGATTGTACAAATGCTGGAAACAAAAGTGCACCAAACTTTATTGCAGATAGATTTAAATGCCATTGCACATAATTTAAAAGAATACAGGAAACTGCTAAAGCCTGCTACCAAAATAATGGCCATGGTAAAAGCTTTTTCATATGGTAGTGGTGGGGCTGAAATTGCCAATATTTTGCAGTTTAATAATATAGATTACCTGGGTGTGGCATATGCCGATGAAGGTGTAGCATTAAAAGAAGCAGGTGTTTCCATTCCTGTTATGGTAATGAATGCTGAAGAAAGTTCCTTTCTCAATATCATCAACCACAACCTGCAGCCTGTACTTTATTCATTATTTCTATTAAGGAAATTTGAAAGCTTTCTAAATCAACAAGGTATTCAGGGCTACCCTGTTCATTTAGAAATTGAAACAGGAATGAATAGGCTTGGGTTCACTTTACAAGATTGCAACTTATTGAAAGATCATTTTAAAGAGAGGGGGGTATTTAAAATTCAGTCTGTGTTTTCACATTTAGTTGCCAGTGAAGATGCTGCGCAAGATGATTTTACGATACAGCAGGCATCGGTATTTTCACAAGCAATAGAAATTTTACAACAAATAGTTTCTTATCCATTTTTAAAACACATCTCTAATTCTGCAGCTATCATAAGGCATCCTCAATTACATATGGATATGGTAAGACTTGGAATAGGTTTATATGGTGTTGAAATTGAAACAAAAAAATTAAATCTACAACCTGTAGCTACTTTACGATCAACTATAGCACAAATAAGAAACTTGCATGCGGGGGATACTGTTAGTTATAACCGAACAGGTGTATTAAAAGAAGATACTGTCATAGCTACTGTGCGTATTGGGTATGCAGATGGTTATTCAAGAATATTTAGCAATGGTACTGGTAAAATGTTAATAAATGGAAAACTTGCACCGGTAGTAGGTTCTGTATGCATGGATATGACCATGATAAACATAACTGGAATTGAAGGTGTAAAGGACGGAGATGAAGTATTTGTATTTGGTAAAAGTTTACCTGTTGCCGAAGTTGCTGCCTGGGCTAATACTATCCCTTATGAACTAATGACATCAGTTTCACAACGTGTTAAAAGAATTTATTACCAGGAATAAGAACACCTGTTTAACAAATATCCGCTACCAGGATAACCTGTTTGTTAAACCCACTTTTGCTAAAGTTATAGTGAGCAGTTTCAACCCTTATCTTTGTCCACTTAAAATTTTTATGTGAGGCTTCGCTCTTCTTTTTTATTAATTGCGGCTATCATTATTGCTGACCAGGCTTTAAAATTTTGGATCAAAACAACTTTTCCATTTGGGCATGTAACCAATGTTTTGGGGCTGGAGTGGTTCAGGCTTTATTTTATTGAAAATGAAGGAATGGCCTGGGGTTGGAAATTTGGAGGCGATTGGGGAAAGATGTTCCTTACTTTATTTAGATTGGTAGCTGTTATTTTCGGAACATGGTATCTGGTAAAAATTATTAGAGAGAAATATACTACCGGATTTATTGTTTGTGCTTCATTAATTTATGCAGGTGCATTAGGAAATCTTATTGACAGTATGTTTTATGGATTAATTTTTTCAGCGACTGATTATAACACTGTTGCTACGTTTATGCCGGATAAAGGTTATGCAGGCTTATTATATGGGCATGTAGTAGATATGTTATATTTCCCCATTGTAAGAACCACTTATCCTGAATGGTTTCCGGGTTTAGGAGGCAGGGAATTTGAATTCTTCAGCCCTATTTTCAATATTGCTGATGCCTCTATATCTATTGGAGTTATTACTTTATTGATTTTTCAAAAAAGATTTTTACGAAAAGAACACGAAGAAGAAACACATCCTACTGTAGAAACATCAACAGAAACAAGTGATCGTGCACAGGTAATGTAATTACTCATATTGCCCGAACCATTCTTCATTCCAGTTTTGTTGATCCTGTACTAAAGCACTTATCCTGAATAATGATTTAAATGGCGATAGCCGGTTCTCTTTGTAATTTATACTGGCTATGGTTAAATGTGTACTAAAGGAGGGTAAAGCCTGTTTCTGCTCCTGGTTACCATTTAAATCAGGTTCAGGAATGGATAGGGTTTGAATTAGCTTTTTCATAGTCATTGGATTTGGATTAGCAGATGTATTCACATACGCTCCTGTTAAAGTATAATAAATGTTTCTGCTTTGCAAGCGCCTCAAAAAGAGAAAAACCCCACCTCTTTAATAATTAATTTAATTTACCTACCATATTCCCGGGGATTACCCATTCATCAAACTCTTCCGGCGTTACATACCCTAATTTAACAGCCATTTCTTTTAATGTAGTTCCTTCTTTATGTGCCTTTTGTGCTATTTCTGCTGCTTTATAGTATCCTATTTTGGTATTTAATGCGGTTACCAGCATTAAAGAATTATCAAGGTGCTTTTTAATGTTTTCTTCAATAGGTTTAATACCAATAGCACATTTATCATTAAAGCTTACACAACCATCACCGATTAAACGTGCACTATGCAAAAAGTTATAGATCATCATAGGTTTAAAAACATTCAGTTCAAAATGTCCCATTGACCCACCTATATTAATTGAAACATCATTTCCTAAAACTTGTGCTGCTATCATGGTCAATGCTTCGCATTGAGTAGGATTAACTTTACCGGGCATAATGGAAGATCCGGGTTCATTGTCAGGTATAAATATTTCTCCAATTCCGGAACGCGGTCCTGATGATAAAATGCGGATATCATTTGCAATTTTCATTAAACTGGCTGCTACTGTTTTTAATGCACCATGGCTTTCAACAATAGCGTCATGTGCTGCAAGCGCTTCAAATTTATTTTCTGCAGTTACAAAGGGAAGTCCTGTTAGTGTAGCAATGTGCTGAGCAACGTTTTCCGAATAACCTTCTGGTGTATTAATACCTGTGCCAACCGCAGTGCCGCCTAAAGCAAGTTCTGATAAATGTGGCAATGTATTTTTTAATGCTTTTAGTCCATGATTTAACTGACTAACATAACCGCTAAATTCCTGTCCCAGTGTAAGTGGTGTAGCATCCATAAAATGGGTACGTCCAATCTTAACTACATTCATAAACTGCTTACTTTTTTCTGCCAGCGTATCTCTTAACTTTTCAATTCCCGGTATAGTGAGTTCTACTAAAATTTTATAAGCTGCTATGTGCATAGCTGTAGGAAAAGTATCGTTTGATGATTGTGATTTATTAACATCATCATTTGGATGAAGAATTTTTTCTTTATCTGTTAATTTACCACCATTAAGAACATGGGCACGATAAGCAATTACTTCATTTACATTCATATTACTTTGTGTTCCACTACCTGTTTGCCAAACAACTAATGGAAAAGAATCGTCAAGTTTCCCTTCTAAGATCTCCTCACAAACCCTTTCGATCAGTTCTTTTTTTTCTTCAGGCAATACGCCAGCCTCAAAATTGGTAATGGCAGCAGCTTTCTTCAGGTAAGCAAAAGCACGAATGATTTCAATGGGCATTTTATTAATGTCCTGTGCTATCTTAAAATTATCTATACTCCTTTGGGTTTGAGCACCATAAACAGCATCGGCAGGTACTTTTACTTCCCCCATGGTATCTTTCTCAATCCTGTAATCCATGATTTTTATTTTATGGGCACAAATATACGTTTCCCCTTTACTGAACTTTATGAGGTTGGTTCCGTTTTTGTTATAAATAGAATATGAATCGCTTTCCTGGAAATATTATATTTTTCTTTGGCAGTTTTTTCATATTATCCTGCCATTGGAGTGTTCCTGCAAATAATGATGGAATAGTTAGTTCTTTTTCTGTTGGTGATACCTTACAGGCAAAAGATACTATTATGAATTTAGCCGATACTGCTATAATAGATAATACTCAACTTCCGAATCTACCCGTTATTACACCATCACATGTCGTAAATACCGGCACTACTAATCCTGCAGAATTAATAGCATTCGCTAAAACGTTAATTGGCATTCCTTATTTATGGGGATCAACAAATCCTGCAAATGGTTTTGATTGCTCCGGATTCATAACCTATGTTTTTAATCATTTTAATATAGCGGTACCACGTTCTTCAGTTGACTTTACCGATGTAGGTCAGCATGTACCCGAAGAGCAGGCAAAGCCGGGAGATCTTGTTTTATTTACCGGTACCAATCCAATGGAAAAACATGTTGGTCATATGGGTATTGTAGTAGAAAATAATAAGGGAAAAATAAATTTTATTCATTCTACATCGGGGAAAGCCTATGGAGTCACTATAACTGAGTTAGGTGACTATTACAAAATCAGATATGTAAAGACAATCAGGATCTTTCCTCAGAACAATTAATTTCCTTTGAAAACGGGTTTTCTTTTTTCAAGAAAAGCAGAAGTGCCTTCTTTTTTGTCTTCTGTTCCAAAGCAATCTCCAAAAGCTTCCAGTTCCACTTCATAACCCATTTTTTCATTATCATAAACCGCATTGGCTGCAGCTATACATTTACCAATAGCAAAAGGTGCTTTTGATAATATGACATCCATTATAGATCTTGCTTTTGTAATCAGTTCTTCCAGGGTAACAACATGATTTACCAATCCATATTGTAACGCTGTTTGCGCATCTATCATATTGCCGGTAAGCAAAAGTTCTAATGCTCGCCCTTTCCCAACAAGTTGCACTAATCTTTGTGTTCCACCATATCCTGGTATCAGCCCAAGGTTAACTTCCGGTTGTCCAAATTTGGCATTCTCCGATGCAATTCTAAAATGACAGGCCATTGCAAGTTCACAACCGCCACCTAATGCAAATCCATTTACGGCAGCAATAACAGGTTTTAATGAATTTTCAAATTTGAAAAAAATTTCCTGTCCCCTTCTTGCAAGGTCCAATCCTTCACCTCTTGAAAGATCAACAAACTCACTAATGTCTGCACCTGCAACAAAAGCCTTTGTACCGGAGCCTGTTATTATAACACCTTTTATTTCATCATTGGTTGCTATATCGGATGAAACAGCATCAAGATCAACCATCACATCCTTATTTAATGCATTTAATTTATCAGGACGATTTACTGTTATAGTTAATATTCCTGCATCCAAAGAAGTTAGAAGTGTACTATACATTATATTGTTTTTTAAAAGCTGCGATGTTCCTTAACCCAATCTTTAATATAAGCTGCAATATCAGTTGTAGGAGTGCCTGGTGCAAATAACCTGCCTACTCCTTTTTCATTTAATTGCAGCATATCGTCATCCGGAATAATACCACCACCGGTAAGTAATACATCATCCATTTTTTTTTCCTTCATCAATGCGGCAACTTTCGGAAACACCGTCATGTGTGCACCTGAAAGTATACTAATTCCTATAGCATCTACATCTTCCTGCAAGGCAGCATTTACTACCATCTCAGGTGTTTGCCTGAGACCTGTATAAATTACTTCCATACCGGCATCTCTTAAAGCAGTAGCAATCACTTTTGCGCCACGGTCATGACCATCTAACCCAACTTTAGCAATTAATACGCGTATAGGTCTGTTCATTGATCAAATTTCAATAATGCTTTGGTAATACGTTCTATAGTTTCTTTCTTGCCTAGCACATCTGCTATATCAAATACAGGAGGACCAAATTTGCCACCAACCAGCATGATGCGAAAAGGCAATTGCAGTTCACCGGGTTTAATATTACAAACAGCAGCTAAATTTTTAAATGCACTTTCTATAAATGCACTTCCCCATTCAGGAATGGCTTCAAGTTCTTTTATAAAGTTTTCGAAAAATCTTTTTTTGTCTTCACCCCATTTTGCTTTTATGCTTTCAGTATCATATTGATCCGGTTCCCGAAAAAAGAAAAAACTTTGCTCCCAAAAATCGGGTAGTACAGTACACCTGTCTTTTACTAAAGAAATAATTTTATAAAGCTGTTTTTCATCTTTAACAGCAACCCCCTTATCGGAAATAACTGTTTTAACTTTTTTAGCTAAATCATCAGCAGAAAGTTTTTTAATCCATTCATGGTTGAACCATTTTGCTTTGTCGAAATCAAATTTGGCTCCTCCTTTATGAACTTTTTCAATTGAAAAGCTATCTATTAATTCTTCCAGTGTAAAGATTTCTTTTTCAGTGCCATCATTCCATCCTAACAAAGCAAGCAGGTTTATTAAAGCTTCGGGTAAGAATCCTCTTTCTCTAAAGCCTTCTGTAGTTTCACCTTTTGACTTATCATTCCAGCTCATGGCAAAAACCGGGAAACCATATTTAGCTCCGTCACGTTTACTTAATTTACCTGATGGGCCAAGTATTAAGGGAAAATGTGCCCATTCAGGCATGGCATCTTCTCCAAATAAATATCTCCACAATAAAATATGTACGGGTGCACTGGGCAGCCACTCCTCACCACGAAAAGCATGTGTTATTTTCATGAGATAATCATCTACCACAACTGCTAAATGATAAGTAGGCATACCATCAGCTTTAAGTAACACTTTATCATCTGTAATATGCGAATGAAAATGTACTTCACCCCGAATCATATCATGCAGGGTAATATTTTCATTTTCGGGCATTTTTATGCGAATTACGTAAGGTATATTGGCAGATAACAATTGATCAACTTCAGAAGCAGGTAATGAAAGTGAATTTTTCATTTCCATTCTTACTGAATGATCATATTGCGGATTGGTGTTTTCATCCGTTTTAGCCCGCAATTTCATTTTCTCTAAATCTTCGGGAGTGTCAAAAGCATAATATGCCTGCCCTGCTGAAATTAGTTGTTCTGCATATTTTCTATATAATTCTTTTCGTTCACTTTGCCTGTAAGGACCATAGTTGCCTCCGTGTTTAGGGCTTTCATCCGGTACTAATCCGCACCAGCTTAGAGTTTCGTAAATATATTCCTCAGCACCTGCCACATAACGGGATTGATCTGTATCTTCTATTCTTAAAATAAATTTTCCATTGTGTTTTTTTGTAAACAGGTAATTATATAAAACTGTTCTTACACCTCCTATATGTAAACCACCTGTTGGACTGGGGGCAAACCTTACTCTAACCTCTTGCTGCATAAGCGGCAAAAGTAATATATTTTTTAAGCGGCTTTTTTATGAACCTTTATTTACACTTGCAGGTTTTTCAGAAGTAGCAGTTATTTTTAATTTAAGTTCCTCTTAATGGCTGCTTAACTTTGAAAAGATGCATCGTTATTTTATAAAAACTCCATGGTGGTTAAAAAAAATCTTTCCAAACTATATTTGGAACTTTTCTCAAAATGAAGCTGCGTTTATTTAACTTTTGATGATGGGCCACATCCTGAAATAACAACATGGGTTATGGACGAACTGAAAAAGTACAACGCTCATGCGACATTTTTTTGTATTGGAAAAAATGTAGAAAGGCACAGGAGCATATATGAACGTATAGTAGAAGAAGGTCATGGTGTAGGTAATCATACATACAATCATTTGAATGCATGGAAAGCATCTCCGCAGCAATATGAAAGGGATATAAAAGAAGCTGCTGCTTTTATAACTTCATCTTTATTTCGTCCGCCTTATGGACGTATACGCAGCAGTAATGTGGAAGGAATAAGAAAAACTTTAGGAGATGAAGCACAAATAATAATGTGGGATGTATTAAGTGCAGATTTCGATAATAGTTTTACGCCAGAGCAGTGTCTTCAGCATGTATTAAAGAATTCTGTTCCGGGATCTGTTATAGTTTTTCATGATAGTGAAAAAGCGTATAAAAATTTAAGGTATGCACTACCGTTAGTCCTGGAAAATTTTGAAAAAAGAGGGTATACGTTTAAAAAAATAATGCATAAAATGAACCGGGAGGTCTTTAAATAATTAGGGCCTGGGTAGAAACCCTGGCCCGTTTTTAATCCGTACCCTATGAAAACTGATTTAAAGGTATAACATTTTTTATATTAGCACAAAGTAATTTATAACCAGTTTTTTAAAGCTTTTTATTACCATTAAATCCACAGAAATAATTTGTTTAGAAAGTTTGATTCAAAATATACTATTAATATAAGGTGGGATTCAAAACAATGTTGCAGAAGCAGGCTGGTGTTATTTATTGGTTTACAATCAATTGGGGGAAGATGTGACATTGCTTTACCGGAGTTTTTTTGTTTTCCTTTTTTAAATGAATGATGTAAGACCTTTGCAATGACAATGAGGTTATTATTTAAAGTTTAAACATTAAATTATAAGGACTTGATGTTTCTTTACTACTAAAATATTTTAATGGAATTGATCGATACGCATGCCCACATATATTTACCTGAATTTGACAGTGATAGAGTTTCAATTATTGAAGCTTCTTCTAAGGAAGGAATTTCAAAAATTATTATGC
>MWWE01000216.1_pt1 | contig 10462 bp, 8 predicted proteins | sample 1047301 | NCBI WGS metagenome assembly MWWE01 (sample SAMN06349973, study PRJNA376086) | soil metagenome | isolation source: MS1-1 sample Antarctic (ecotone) soil | place: Antarctica
CGTGCAATGAGTGCGAAGCACGAAAATCTGTTACAAACTTTAAAGATTACCAACTAATTTCGAACGTTAGCACGTTCGTTGCACGCGGGTCGCGTGCGTTCCGACGGGGTAATTGGTATTTTTGAGATGGTTTCGTTTATACTTTCAAAAAATACATTCCTTATTAAATTTAATAATTGAGAAAAAATTATGAGAAAAACCATTTGGCTTTTATTAGTAGTTCTGACTTTTTCATCATTCGCAGTTTCGCAAACAGAGAAACAGAATCCGATAGAAAAACAGAATCTGACGATTGATGATATTTATAACCCGCAAAAGAAAGTTGCATTCAGCGGATTTCCAAGTTCCGGCTTGCGTTGGTCGAGCGACGGAACTTCGTTTGTCAAACAGCGAAAGGCTGCAAACGGACTTCAGTTTGTTCGGGTTAATGCAAAAACAGGCGAGGAAACCGTTTATTTTGACAGCGTTGATGTCGTCACGGCTTTGACAAAGATCGGTCTGCCGCTGGAAGAAGCAAAACCGATTGCTGAAAATTTTGTTGCACAAAGCGAGACTTCAAATACGTTTTTATTAACTTCGGATGAAGACTTATTTGTTTATAATGCCGAGACGAAAACGGCGAAACAGATAACCAAAGATAAAGTTAAAGAACTCGAAGCGGACTTTTCGCCCGATGGAAAAAAGGTCAGTTTTGTCAAAGCAAATAATCTTTTCTCGGTAGATATTGCCGGCGGAAAGGAAACTCAGTTTACCAAAGACGGCGATAAAAATACTTTGAACGGCTATTTAGCTTGGGTTTATGAAGAGGAACTTTACGGACGCGGACAGAATCGCGGTTATTGGTGGTCGCCGGATTCGACGAAAATTGTATTTTTGAGAACTGACGATTCAACCGTTCCAAAATTTGTTTTGGCGGATGATACTGAAACAAATCAAAATATTGAGGACACGAATTATCCGAAATCGGGTGATCCGAATCCTTATGTAACTCTGAAAATTGCCAACACATCTACGGGCAAAGTTACTGACATTGATACTTCAAAATATAAGGAAGCGGATTTCTTAATTTCCCGCGTAGATTGGTCGCCCGATTCAAAATGGGTTGTTTATCAGGCTCAAAACCGTGAGCAGACCTATCTCGATCTAAACGCTTATGATTTGGCGAGCGGAAAAACAAACACGCTTTTCAAAGAAACTTCGGAGGCTTGGGTTGCGGTAATTGACAATCCGCATTGGCTCAAAGACGGCTCGTTCATCTGGGAAAGCACACGCGACGGTTGGCAGCATCTCTATCACTACGGCAAAGACGGTAAACTAATTAAACAAATTACAAAAGGCGATTGGGAAGTCGGTTCATTTTACGGCGTTGACGAAAAAAACGGTTTCGCATATTTTTCCGCCACCGAACACAGCCACATCGCACCGCAAATTTATCGTATAAAACTGGACGGAACGGGTTTAACACGTCTAACCAAAAAAGAAGGTTCATATTCAGCAAATTTCAACCCGACATTCACTAACTTTGTCGCCACCTGGAGCGACATAAACACGCCGCCGCAGACGACTCTGCATCGGGCGGACGGAACGATTGAAAAAGTTATAAACGAAAATAAAGTTGATGTTCTGGCAAAATATAATCTGAGCAAACCCGACTTTTTAACGGTTAAAAATCGTGATGGTTTTGAGATGGAAGCGATTATGATAAAACCGCCGAATTTTGATCCGACCAAAAAATATCCCGTAATGAGTTATGTTTACGGCGGTCCGCACGCTCCGCAGGTTCGTAATTCGTGGGGCGGAAGCAGATATATATTTCATCAATTCCTTGCTCAAAAAGGTTATGTTATCTGGATTCTCGACCCGCGTTCGGCAAGCGGCAAAGGCGAAAAAGAAACCTGGACGGCATACAAAAAACTTGGTCAAACCGAATTTCTCGATCTGGAAGACGGTGTTAAATTCTTAAAATCACTGCCTTTTGTTGACGGCGACAGAATCGGAATCTGGGGTTGGAGTTATGGCGGATTTATGACGACTTATGCTCTAACACACGGCAAATCCTTCAAAATCGGCATCGCCGGCGGGACAGTTTCCGATTGGGCTTTGTATGATTCGATCTACACGGAAAGATATATGCTCACGCCCGAAAATAATCCGACGGGTTATGCAAAAACTTCCGTCCTGACCGCCGCCAAAGATTTAAGCGGAAAACTTCTGCTTATCCACGGAGCGATGGACAACAATGTTCATATGCAGAACACCACCAAACTCATATACGAACTGCAAAAAAACGGAAAGCAATTCGATCTGATGCTTTATCCGACACAACGCCACGGCGTTTCAGATCCGAATCAGGTTTATCATCTATATAATATGATGGCGGATTTTGTTTTGAAAAATCTATAACGGAAAAAGTTGGCAGTAGCGGATGGCAGATAGCAGTTAGCTGTATTGACTATTTAAATTGGTGTCAGAAATAAGGACAAATCAAGTAAAAAGGTAAAATGAATCATCTTAATTTTTACCTTTTTACTTTTACCTTCTCAATCTTCATCAAATTGCAAAATTTCGATAATCTCCCGCATATATTTTTTGCCGAGTTCGAGTTCGTCAGGGGCGAGCGAAACCGCACCGACTACGGCGTGTCCGCCGCCGCCGTATTTTTCGCAGATTTCGGCGATGTTGTGTAAACGTGGACGCGGCGACCAGGGATTTGAGCCGACGGAGATTTTTGTGCGGTGTTTGCTTTGCGTTAGGGCGACATTATAAGTCGTTTGCGGATAAAAATAATACGGAATAAATTTATTGTAACCGTCAATTTTTTTATCGGTTAGATCAAAACTGACAACGCCGCGAGAATAATTTGCACGCTCTTTTATAAGTTCAACCGTATTCCAATGCTGTTCTAAAATCGGTTTTAATTTTGCTTGTATTTCAGCACTTTCCAAAATCTCGTCCAAAGATTTTACCGTCAAACTTTTGATAATTCGCTCAACAAATTTCGGATCTTTTTCGCCTTCGATAACTTGCATCAGTTTTAATGCTGAAGATTTTAGTTCAACACATTGAGCCGGATTTTCGTATAAAGCTCCGTCAATTATGTGAGCCCATTCGATGAGTTCGGCAAGTGATTCATCTTTCCAGCCAAAATTTTCTTCGGCGATTCGTGCAATAAATTCTGCACAGGATTTACTTTTTGTATCAAGAAATTTTTTGCCCGAATCATCTTTTAGAAAATGTTGCTCATCTTCTTTTGAAAGAAACGCCGATTGATGATGATCGAACCACCATGTCAGCCTTTCGTCGGCACAGTATTTAAAATCAACAATGGCATTTTCATCACCGTCGAACTGATCTTCATCGAAGGCATTTCCCGCCCTGTGCATAGTTGGTGTATAGGCGATCTCGGCTTCGGGATGGATTTTCGACTTATAGAATTTTGTAAAGATTGCGGCGGAAGAAACGCCGTCAAAGCAGTTTCCGTGATAAAGTATGCGAAGTTTCATATAATTTCCTTGTGTCCCGCTTGGACAAACATATTAGATTAATTGGCGAATGGCGTTTCGTCAAGACAAAAATAATTATGAGTAAAGAAATAACAATTAGAATCGCCGAGAAAAAAGATGCGTCGGCGATGATCGAATTTAATCAGGCAATGGCTTTGGAGACTGAAGGAAAGCGGCTTGAACCTGAGAAAATCGAAAAAGGCGTTAAATCTGTTTTTCAGGATGAGAAAAAAGGTTTTTATGTTGTGGCTGAAAGTGAAAGCGAAGAAATTATCGGCGGCTTGATGGTTACATATGAGTGGAGCGATTGGCGGAATGGTTGGTTTTGGTGGATTCAGAGCGTTTACATTTTGCCGGAAGCTCGTGGCAGAAAAATTTACAGCAGACTTTATGAATTCGTTAAAAAAGAAGCCGAAAAAAAAGAGAATGTCTGTGGTTTTAGATTATATGTTGAAACTGAAAATAAACACGCTCAAAAAGTTTATGAAAAAGTAGGAATGGATGTTTCACATTATGTAATGTTTGAGCAAGAAGTTTAGATTTAAAATAATAAGCCGTGATTTTATGGCTAAAATCACGGCTTACACTTTTGAAAAATAAAATTTGAAACGCAAAATTGGTATGACTATTGTAGAAAAAGAAACATTTACCCCAAATAAAAATAAGAAAGGACGTTTCAATATTTATTTTTCAATAATCTAAAAACTTAAATTTTGTTAAATTCATAGTCGGCTTAATTTCTCGGAAGACATTCCAAAACATCTTAACTAAGCCGACTCGCTCCCCCCGAACCTATATCTAAAAAGACTGCCCCTGTTCGCACTTTCCTTACAATCAATTGAAAATCTTATGATTCTTGATTCTTCTTATTTGCCCATTTCGAAAACCGTTTGATAACCTCTCGATACTTTAGAAAAATCATTAGACGCTTTTATTATGCAACGTCCGTGCCAAAAGTTAAATATACAAAAGGTTGTGCTTAAATGTTGTAAAAGATGGACTTAAAGAAAACACACTAAAATTTTTTGCTTGGATTTATTATGTTCTTTTTGAATACATAAGCAAAAATATTTGTCTTAATTCAAGGCAGACAACAAGTTCAATTGTATTAAGTTCTATAAATATGACAAAATTTCTTTTATCACAGAAAAATGTCTAAAATCTCGGAAAAAGAATTCGTCAAAATTTGCAGGGGAATCTACGAAGACCGTAAAATTATTCGCCGGCATAATCCGATTGGCGAAACGATGGAAGAGACGCTTTTGTGGATGCTGATGAGTTGTCTGCACAGTTATTTGAGCCTGACCGAAATCGAAACGCCTTGTTTTAATGGAATTCCAAATGCGGAAACTTACAAGCAAGCGATTTTGTTTATTTTAAAGGATAGAAAAATCGAAGATTTTGATGCGGAAAAATATCTGGAAGAATTAAGCAAAAAATGATTATCGAAAAATTTACGATCACACCTTTTCAGCAAAATACGAGAGTTGTCATTTGCCAGGATTCTGGAAAGGCAATTTGCATTGATCCGGGCGAAAAGTCAGAGCGGATTATTGATTTTATCAGCCGGAATAACTATAAATTACAGGCGATTACATTGACTCACGGACATCTCGACCACGTTGGCGGAACGCTTGATTTACACAAAGTTTTCCCCGATGCAGAGATTTTATTGCACGTGGACGATGAAGAACTTTATTACAATTTGCCGATTCAACCGCTGGCATTAGGAATGTCACCCGCACAACTTGAACATCTCGGAATGAAATACGAAAACCCGCTGAAACTAACGAGAAATTGGCAACATAAAGAGATTTACGAAGTCGGAAATCTGCGTTTCCAAGTTCTGCATTGTCCCGGACACACACACGGTCATATCATTTTAGCCGAAGAAAATCACAAAAAAGTGTTCGTCGGCGATTGTCTTTTTCAAGGTTCAATCGGCAGAACGGATCTGCCGGGTGGTTCGCACGAACAGCTTTTAGATTCCATAAATAAAAATATTTTAACGCTTGGCGATGATTTTACGGTTTATTCGGGACACGGACGGGAAACGACAATTGGACACGAGAAACAAACAAATCCGTTTTTGACTGGAGCATATCAAATCGGGCGTGGAAAGTTTGTTTAGGAAATAATATTCATTTCGTATGGTATTATTAAAGTTAAATAATCAAATAACAGAGGAGAATCTATGCGAAAAATTTTATCTATAACTGCGTTTTTGAGCCTTTTTATAACGAGTGCTTTCGCACATACGGCTTTAATAAAAGGAAGTCATAAACACAAAGGTCAACAAGAGGATTTTAAACTCGAAAAAGTCGGTGGTAATGTCTATGCACTTTTTGGGCGAGGCGGCAACATCGGAGTGTCTCACGGCTCAGACGGCTTGATGATAATTGATACGCAATTTGCAGCCGATACTCCGCAGATCAAAGCAAAACTTAAAACACTTGGAAGCGATACACCAAAATTTGTTTTTAACACACATTGGCACGGCGACCACACGGGTGGAAATGCTTTGTTCGGACAAAATGGAACTATCATCGCTCATCAAAATGTGCGGAATCGCTTACTAAGCACTGTAAATCCGCGTGACGGCAAAGCAAAAGAACCCGCACCGAAAGTTGCTCTGCCGATGATTACTTTCCAGAAAGAAATTTCGATGTATTTTAACGACGAAGAAATTCGTGCCGTGCATTATAATCACGCCCATACGGATGGCGACACGGTTCTGTTTTTTACAAAATCAAATGTAGTTCATATGGGCGACCAATTTTTTGCGGGGCGTTTCCCGTTTGTTGATCTATCAAGCGGTGGAAGCGTTCCGGGACTTCTAAAAAACATCGGCGAGTTGATTCAGATCATTCCCGCAGATGCAAAACTCATTCCCGGTCACGGTCCTGTTTCAACGATGGAAGATCTGAAAAGTTACAACGATATGCTGATTGATACAACGCTTATCGTCCGCAAACATATGAAAAACGGAAAATCTTTGGAAGACATTAAAAAAGCCGGACTTCCTGCAAAATACAAAGAAGCAGGTTCGGGATTTATCAATACGGAGGCTTGGATCGAAACTATTTATCAGAGTTATTCGATGGATATGATGGATATGAATAAATCTAAATAATATTTATTTCAATAGTCAAATATCAAATAATAGAAAAAAGGTTCGCAGACAAATTAATGTTTGCGAACCTTTTTTGATTTAAAGTTACTGATAATTTACTCGGGCATCAAAACAGAATCAATACTGTGAATGTAACCGTTCGATTGTCTTACATTCGCAATTGTAACCATTGATTTTCCGCCTTTTGCGTCCGTCAATACCAGTTTATCGCCTTCCATCATCATCGTCAGCATTTCGCCGGAAAGTGTCATAAACATTGCTTTTCCGTTACCGCGTTCGATAGCTTTCATAATTAAACCGGAATCAAGATTGCCGACAATTACATGATATTTCAAAATGTTTTGCAACATCTCTTTGTTTTCAGGTTTCAACAAAGTATCAACCGTTCCAGCCGGCAGAGCTGCAAACGCACTGTTTTCCGGTGCAAAAACGGTAAGTGCCATTGAATTCATTAAAGGATCAACCAAATCGGCTGCTTTAACTGCTGCCACCAAAGTTGTGTGATCCTTTGAATTCATTGCATTTTCGACGATGTTTTTATTTCGATACATTGCTGCACCGCCAACCATTGGGTTGTCCTTCATCATCATTTTGTCATTCTTCATCATCTTGTCGTTCTTCATCATCTTGTCATCTTTCATCATCTTATCGTCTTTCATATCCTGTGCCGAAGCACCGCCGATAAAACTAAATGTCAAGACTAACGTAAATACTGCTAATAATAATTTTCTCATAATTTTTTCTCCCCTCATTTACTTTTGAAATTTTTGAAACAAATTAATTTAATTTATGCAATTAATTGTGTCTTACTATTTGTTTCGCTGAAAAATGATGATTGGATTTAAAAATAAAAAAAATTTGCGTTTTTTTTTCAAAATTGATAAGTGTTAAAAAATTAATTTTGAAAGAGTATTCAAAATTTGTGGTAGAGATCAAAAAAGCATCCGCATTTTAACGGATGCTTTTTCAGATATACCAAAACAAATTAAAAAACTATGTTATGCAGAAACCCGCTACGCTCGTAAGGGTGTTAAGTATTGGCACCCTTACGAGCGTAGCGGGTTTCTGCACTTTTAACCCAAATTTCTTAATGGTATTGGTATATTACGCGAAAGTAATAAAATTTAAGCAATGGTAATTTCTTCCGAGAGATAGACATCCTGAATTGCGTTTAATAATTCAACGCCTTCATCGGTCGGACGTTGAAATGCTTTGCGTCCTGAAATTAAACCCGTTCCGCCGCCGCGTTTGTTGATGACCGCCGTTCGGACAGCTGCCGCCAGATCGCCTTTTCCTTTTGATTCGCCGCCTGAATTTATTAACCCGCAGCGTCCCATATAGTTGTTGGCAACCTGATAACGCACGAGATCAATCGGATTGTCTGTCGTTAATTCATCGTAAATCTTCGGACTCGTTTTGCCGTAACTGCTTTCCATATTTAAAGCGTTATAGCCGCCGTTTGTCGTTGGTAATTTTTGTTTGATGATGTCGGCTTGAATCGTAACGCCCAAGTGATTTGCCTGTCCGGTTAGATCGGCGGAAGCGTGTTTGTCGCCGTCTTCGGTCTTAAATGCGGAATTTCGCAGATAACACCATAGAATTGTCGCCATTCCGAGTTCGTGAGCGTAAGCAAATGCTTCGGCAACTTCCGTAATTTGGCGGTCTGATTCTTCCGAACCGAAATAAATCGTCGCACCGACGGCAACCGCACCTAAGTTTTTAGCCTGTTCGATTGTGCCGAACATAATCTGGTCGTAGTTATTCGGATAAGTTAGAAGTTCGTTGTGATTTATTTTGACGATGAACGGAATTTTATGGGCGTATTTACGAGAAACCGCACCTAGAACGCCGTAGGTTGAAGCAACCGCGTTGCAGCCGCCTTCAATTGCCAATTCGACAATATTTTTCGGATCGAAAAATTTCGGATTCGGTGCAAAACTCGCTCCCGCCGAATGTTCGATTCCCTGATCTACGGGCAAAATCGAAAGATAACCCGTGCCTTTAAGCCTGCCGTTATCAAAAAGAGTCTGCAATGAACGCAGAACATTAGGATTTCTGTCCGATTCCACCCAAACTTTATCAACAAAATCGCCGCTTGGAAGATATAGATTTTCTTTTGAAATCGTATTTGAAGTATAGTCTAAAAGTGTTTCGGCTTCGTCGCCTAAAAGTTCCTGAATTTTAGTGTAATCAACAGCCATTTTTTAATATTTCTCCTGAATTTGTTAATGTATGTATCGCTAAAGAATTTCCCGAAATTATAACATACAATCTTAGTTTGTCCTTTGGGAAAAAAAGATTGTCAAAAAACCCAAAATAATATACTATTCTTTTCCGTAAAAAAAAATACGAAATGCAGAAAAGCTGCAATCCCTTGTAATTGCATTTTTCTCATAATCCCAATGCGTTTTCTCAATATAAACGGCAAAATAAACGGCAAAATCTAAATTATAGAGGTAAAATTAAAATGACTTTCCCGACAAATAAGCGATTTGCTTTGCTCATTTCGCTATGCTTAATTTTTGTTTTTTCACAAATAATCATCGCCGGAGATGATTGGCGACCCGTTACGCCGGAAGAACTTGCTATGAAAAAAGGCAGGGTTGAAGCCGATGCCGATGCCGAAGCTATTTTTTGGGAAGTGAGGATCAATGACAGTTCAAGCTCGAAATTATCACTTGAGCATTATGTTCGTGTGAAAATTTTAACCGAACGCGGACGCGAAAAATACAGCAAATTTGATATTCCTTATACAAAGGGGATGAAGATTAAAGGTGTTGCGGCAAGAGTAATTAAGCCCGATGGCACGATAGTCGAGATTTTGGACAAGGATATTTTTGAAAGGGACATCATAAAAGTTAATAAAACTAAGGTTAAAGCTAAATCTTTTGCCGTTCCTAATATCGAACCCGGCGTAATTGTTGAATATCAATACCAGGAAATCATCAAAAATGCCGGTGCGGTTGGAATGAAACTCTCTTTTCAAAAGGATATTCCGGTTCAGAAAATTTCTTATTTTTATAAACCATACAATAAAAAAAGCAAGCCGAGATTTCAGTCTTATAATTTTACCGACACAAAATTTATCGAAGACAACAAAGGTTTCTATTTAGCAGAACGCAAAAATGTTCCGGCTTTTAAAGAAGAACCGAGAATGCCGCCCGAAGATATGGTGCGTCCGTGGATGCTCCTTCAAGGAATTGATTTTTCTATCACCGGTGCCAGTTTTAACTCCTTTTCTTTCGTTATAAAAGACCCCGGAAATCCGGCAAATTTTTGGGGAGGTTACGGGATTGAAAGAAAAGGTCTGGTCAAGTTTATGCTTGATGAGGACAAAGACATAACAAATAAGGCTAAGGAAATAACTGCTTCGGCTAAAACGGATGAGGAAAAACTCCAAAAATTGTATGATTTTGTCCAAACCGAAATTAAAAATACAACTTTTGATTCAACACTGACGGAAGATGAAAGAGATGATTTACCTAAAATCAAAAAATTGGATGATGTCTTAAAGAAAAAGCAGGCTTCATCACAATTTATAGATATGCTGTTCGGTGCGATGGCTAATTCACTCGGTTTGGAAACTAAAATTGCATTTTTGGCTGACCGCAGTGAAATGTTTTTTAATCCCAAAATGACCAATGAAGATTTCATACATCCGGGAGCAATTGCTGTAAAAGTAAACGGCAAATGGAAATTCTATAATCCCGGTGTGAGTTTTCTGCCGGAAGGAATGCTCACCTGGTATGAAGAAGATGTCTGGGCTTTGCTGGTTGGAGAAAAAGATTTTATCTGGGTTGAAACTCCTATGACGACGACAGACAAA
>MWWE01000217.1_pt1 | contig 10459 bp, 22 predicted proteins | sample 1047301 | NCBI WGS metagenome assembly MWWE01 (sample SAMN06349973, study PRJNA376086) | soil metagenome | isolation source: MS1-1 sample Antarctic (ecotone) soil | place: Antarctica
GACGCACTACAGCGGAACGCTTACGGGGTGTCCCGTCTGGACGCGGGCTGGCCGTCCATTCAGTTTCTATCAGGGCGTGCAATTCATTCCGCAGGGCATCGGCTTGATCTTCGCTCAAAGTCTTGGCAGCGACGAGTTCCCGCGCTGCTCTTACACCTTTGCGGAGAATCCTGCGCACCGTCTCAAACGGATCGCCTTCGTCGGCGTCGCCACTCTCCTGCGCGGCTCCGGCCTCTTCGGGCGCTGTCGCCTCTTCCGCCTCGACCCACTCCGGCGCATATGTGTTTTCTTCTTTTTGTGCGAATCGCGCGAGGACTTCCGCGACGGCGAGCGCGGCGCGTTTGACCTGTACGCCGCGTTTCTCCCGGATGAGTTGCGCGGCGTCGCTCAGGAGATCGGTCAGGCGATCCGTATAGACTGTTGCTTGTCTTTTGTCGCGCTTCTCTCTGCGCTCGCGTTCGACGAACGCAAAATGATTGCGACACTGGCGGGCGTGGATTACTCGCTTGAATCGTTCGCGCCACGCCCGCGCTAGTTTGCGCCGTTCCTTCTCTTTTAGTTCTGGCGTGAGATCAAAACTTTGCGTCGCGCGCCGATAGTGCAACTCTGCGATGTAGTCAGGGCAGTAAAAGCGCCTCGCCGCGCCCGCTTCGATCCCTGCTTTGTCGGCTTGAATCTCCGCCCGCTTGCCGAGTTCGATTAGCGTGAGATACATCCGTAACGCTTCATCCTCGAAAGGGAAATCCGACCCGTCGCGCATGGAAGGCTTCGACTTTTCGAGCATCGTCAGGAAGGCAGCTACAAAGTCGCTGGCATATCCGCGCGCCCGTAGCGTTTGAGCGTCGGCGGGCTGGAATGTAGGTTCGTCGCTCACGCTGCCGCCCTCGCTTTCTCGCCAGTGGGCGACGTGGGGCGCGGACGTTGCGGGAACTGGCGCACGTTGCTTGCCGTGCGTTCGTGGTTTTCGGCGTCTCTCACTAACGCGCCGAACGCCCGCCCGGTGAGATGCCTACCGGCTAACAACCTCACAGCGTCTGCCGAGACGATGAACGATGCCGAGGTCGTGAAGGTTTGATCGGGGCGGGCGTGCGCGCTTCGCATGATGGCGACACGCTCCCCCGGCTCGTCAATTTGTTTCTTGCTTTGTTTTTCGCTGTGGTAAGATTGTTTCACCCTAAGCCGTCCTTTCTCGATTCCAAAAGTTAAGGACAACGAAGAGGGGCGCACGACTAATGCGCCCCTCTTCGCACATTTATGCCGCGACCGCCGCGACCGTGCGCGACCGGCGGTAGTTTTCAATGTCACTGTGTCTGACGACGATCAAGCCTCGCCCCGATCCTCTGCGGTAGCAGCCGATCAATCGTTGTGAAAGCATCCGACGCAACGTAACTTCACTTACATTTAGTTCCTTCGCTGCGCCTCTCACGTCATATTCGAGATTGTTGTCAGGCATTGCTTTTCGTCTCCGTGTTGAAGGTTAAAAACAAAAAGCGCCCCAATCCACGTCAAAAAGTGGTTGGAGCGCATCAGCACCCGAAGGTTTCGTTATTCAGTTGTGAACTAAGCGACACGTCACCCCCACCATTGGTTGGGCGCTCGTGGGCGCTCTGAATTTTCAAATCGCACGCGACGATCAAAAGACCGCGCGCTTGATGTGCGTGCATCATATCATAATTCATCTCTTTTGACTGATTTGAGTTCATCTTTTTTTTAGTCCAGAAAAAGCGAAAGCCCACCCAAGACACCAAGAGGCAAAATCCTCTTAGTAACTTGAGCGGGCTATTACTGTGGCGCCGGGAGTCGGCAAACAACGTAACTGCTCGCTTGATCTCAATGCTCGCGCCGGGTGAAATGAAAGCTATAACATGCGGCGATCTGCGCGATGGTCGGATTATATCATTTATGCTCTTTCTTGTGTGAAAAAAGTTTGCTAGTATGAACATACAAATAGCCTGTCACGCCAAAGCAATAGCCTGCATGATTGGTTAAGAGATAGAAGCGCGGATCGCTAAGTAGCCAAACTTAGAAGCGGTTCGCGCTTTTGCTTTGTGGTCTCGTCTCTAGTCGTTACCTCACGTCTAAACTAATCGAACAAACTTGTCGGCGGCTCATAACTTTTTCACGTACAGATCAAGATCGTCTCGCTTGATCTTCCAGCCTCTGCCGATGATGCGCGCCTTCAATTTCTTATCCTCAATCGCCGCGCGTAAGTGATTGCGCGAGAGACCGGATAGCTGCGCCGCTTCGACAAGTGAGAGCGTCAACTTGTGCGCGAGGTCGGAGATCGTGGCGACCGGCTCCGTCATCCGTTGATGCTCGCGCTGGATGAGAAAAGCGACAGCTTGCGACAGCCGGTTGTCGCCATTGTCGCTACGTGTCGCTATTGCCTGCGACGGCTCCGGCTCCGGTGCTACGATGGCGGGCTGCGCGGGCGTGTGCGCCTTCCCCGCCAATGCCTTCACCTCATCCTCGTCATACATCGGCACGTCGCGCGTAGTGCCTTTATCATAGGTCACAGACAGCTTGTTACCCTTCGCCAACCGCTCGACTGTGCGAGGGGTGGCGTCAAGGATTCGCGCGGCCTCTTCTTTCGTGATCTTCGTCATAACCTGAATGGCGACAACTGGCGACAATAGCGACGGGTGCGTGTCGTTATTCCAATAATGTTGAAATATTCCGCCAATGCCGCAATAACGACAGGTGGCGACAGGTAACGACACTCCATTGTCGTTACCTGTCGCTATTCCTAATGCCCCGCGATGATGTGCTGCTCGAACAGCCCGATCAACTTATTCAACCGCTCATCCGTGCGTGCGTCGGCGGCGCGCAAGTTGGCGTTGATCTTGTCCTGGCCTTCAAGCGCGCGGGTCACGGTCTGAATGAAGGTCGTCACAGTCTCCGCGTTCAACTGGACGATCCGATTTGTCTCCGCGATCTGCTCGTCGGTGCGATCCTGACGCGCTGAGATGTCAGCCAGCCGGGACTCGTAGTTAGCCTGACTCTGTAATAGAAACTCTATCGCGCGCTCCATCTCTTCGCCGGTCATTTCTTCCTGCCTTTCTTCTTACCTGTAGAACCGCCATTGCTGCTGGCGCTCAATTCTTCTTGCGTACTCTGGCGCAGCGCACGCCCACCTGCTGCTGCTGGCGCTTGGCCGCTTCCTTCTCTTCCTTCTTCCGCCGGCGCTCCTGCTCCTTGCGCTCTCGTTCAGTCTGCGGCTGCGCTCTCGGCGACGGCGGCGCAGAGTTGTCCGGCGCCGCCCCTGCCAATGTGATCGCACCGAGGGCGATCATCAGCAGCGTAACTTGTGCGAGCCACTTCATCGTGGCCGCTCCCTTTGGTTTGCTCACTTCTTCCCGCCTTTCTTCGTCGCCTTCGCCCCGCCTGTAGCACCGCCATTGCTTGCGCGTATTTGCCCTGTGGCTGGCTTTTGGGTAGTGGGTAAGGACTTGGCTGTCGGCCCCGGCGAAGTCTTGCGCAGGCGTGCTGCTGCGATTGCCTGCGCAGTTATAAAGCGGTCGCGCCCCATCTTTTCAGATTCAATCTCATCTCTGGCGACCATCTGGCGGACTCGCGCAGGTGTGACACCAAGCAACTCCGCAGCCTCATTTGTGGTGTAAAGCTGTTTATCCATGCCGCGCATACTAGCCTGAAATAATTATTCACGCAAGGGCAAATATTAGCTTGACAGTTATTCACTCTTAAGCTAATATTCACTCGTCAGCTAGTAACTAAGAAAAGAGAGGAAAGCGACGATGACAAAGAGAATGGAAAACGCGGTTCGGAAAGCAAGACAGGCCAAATGCCACGCGCGCAGCTTGGGCGGTCGCAGATACGAAGTCACCACCCCGCGCGGCCATCGCTACACCATCCGCATGGAGATGCGCGACGGGCAACGCTACGCGATTTGCAACTGCGCCGCCGGAACCGCTAACCAGCCCTGCTATCACATCATCGGCGCGGCATTACTCGACACGGCGATCACCGGTTGCCCGACTCGTCACCCGCTACAACGAACGCTGTAGCCACTAACAGAGAAGGCTTGGGAGAGCGCGAGAAACACTCTTCCAAGCCTCCGCATTTAACCCTTAACCCTGACATGAGAAAGGATCAATGATGAGTTTATCGAAACGCTACCTGGAAGCACAAGAGGCGACACCGGCGACCGCGAAGTTAGAACGCGCACGCCTTGCCCTGCGCAACATCGCGCGAGACGTGCAAGTGACGGAAGGACGCCTGCTCGACTTCGAGACGGCAGACGCCATGCAGCGCGCACTGTGCGCCACTCTGCGCACGCTCGAAGAGTTGACTTTAACGGTTGCCGTGATGGAAAGGAGGATCGGCTAATGACGACGAAGAAAGCCAAGACGATCAAGCAACGCGCCGCCGCCATCATCGCCAACGCCAAACGCTACAATGCGGACACACGCGCCGCCATCTCTCGCGCACTGGATGAAGGCCACGCCGACCTCGCCGAGTGTGTGAAGCGGGCGGAGCGCGGCGAGACGATCTTAGACATCAGCACCGCGCCGGCGAAGAGTCTCGGAGACCATCAGGAGGCGGAACTAGCTGCGCTCATTGCCGCCGTCATTGCGCACCCTTTCACGCCTTCGCGCATTTACAACGTCCTGGTAGATGAACTGACGGATATGTTTGTGGAGGTTCCAAGCGGTGAGTCCGCCGACACGCCGGAGTTTATCGAGCGCGTCCTGAACTGGCATCAGGGCTTCGGCTTTCGCAACGTCAGCCGAAAGGAGAGCACACGCTAATGCCTACCACCAATCGAACGCGCCGGCCCGTCAAACGCATCACCCGCCGCTCGCTGAAAGCCTTCGTGCGGATCGTCGGCTTCGACGGCGCGCGGGCGACCTTTGATGCCATCGAAGCGGGCGCGGGCGTCGCGGGAGCCATGCACGCCTTGCGTCCCTTCATTGATCGCTACGTCGAAGCGCACGGCGAGCAACCGAACACGCGCCGCGACTTCTACCGGCGACTTGAGCGGGGCAGGGTCTAATTACGTCGCCGGCGACGGAAACTTGAGAGGGGCAGGGAATCATCCCTGCCCCTCTCTTTTTTCGTCGGCACAAAGTAAAGCGGCGGGAGCGCCTCGCACACTCCCGCCGCTCTCGTCTCACGAATCTTTAGAGGATCGTGAGGCCGCGCCCTGACGCCTCACACGACGGGCGCGATTGATCGCGCCTTATATCTCAACTTGGATTCGAGATCAATCTAATTCCTACATGGTGAGAGTGAAACTCGTTCGCCGGGGCGTTTTCGAACTTTGAAGGCGGTGGTTTCAATAGCAGCATGGTGAGAGTGAAACCTAGGTCGCAACATTCTGTTGCGACCTTCACGGCACGTTTCAATAGCAGCATGGTGAGAGTGAAACAAAATCAAAACGGCGAATCGCCGCTTAGATTCGCCCAGTTTCAATAGCAGCATGGTGAGAGTGAAACGTGGACGAGGCGATGCGTTCCCGCCACGGGAACGCAGGTTTCAATAGCAGCATGGTGAGAGTGAAACCCGGACAGTTGCCCAAGTTCAGCCATCTTCTGCACGGTTTCAATAGCAGCATGGTGAGAGTGAAACGAAACCTCCGCAAATATTTGCGGAGGTTTCTGGGCCTGTTTCAATAGCAGCATGGTGAGAGTGAAACCCACCCGCTACAGCCCCCGCCAGTTATCCACATCTCACGCCTGACGAGCCGCAAGCGCACGGACAAGGCGATGGCTGTCCAAACTCTCCGGCGCGTTACAGGGGCTTATATGCAATCTTTCGCGCGTCCGATTATGGACATTGGAGGGTGTGAATCGTTGTCGCTATTTCGTTCGCCTTTGGAGAGTGCCGAACATAACATTCAATTAGCGGACGCATTGTTGAAAACAGGTGAGACAAATCGGCAGGCTCATCAATTACATGTGCGCCACTCGCGTTGAGACTATGCACGGCGAGCGCATAAAGGATGCGTGGTTGCATATTTTCAAAATGGATGAGCGGGCGCAAGATGTTGCGCCTATGCCGTCAGCACCCGCGCACCCGCCCCCATCTGTAGCCTGACCGCTCCGGCGTTCTTAATGGCTCCCGTGATCTGCTCACTACGCGCCCGCTCCATCTCCGTCAACGTCTCCGGCGGATGCACGACGATAAAGTAGGGACTCAGGCCGAAAATGTTCTCCGGCGTCTGCACGCGGTAGAAGGGCAACCGGCGAGCCGTCGCCGTAAACTTTCGAGATGCGGTTAAGCGTCTCGCGCCATGCGTGATCGTCCTGGGGCGCGTTGCCTTGCTGCTGTTCAAGCTGTTCAACCCGGCGTTGTAGGTTCATCGCTTCACACTCTCCAATCGCGCCGCCAGTTCGGGCGTCATGCGTTCGGGTAGATAGTCGCCCGCTGCCGTGTAGCAATCATTCAGCGCGAGCAATTCCGCATCGGTCAGGCGAGTCAGATCGTAGTCTGACCGGCTGGCCGTCGCCTCTAACTTCTCAACTCTGTTTTGTAGGTTCATTGACTCACCCCCGCGTGCTCCAGTAGCGAGCGACTCTTTTCCGGCGTAAGTTCAAATTCATTGGCTACTATTTCGGCAACCTTCGCAGCGGGTATCTCAGGAAGCCGGGCGCGAATATTGTCAAAGGCTTGGAGCGGAGCACGGCGGCCTGCTTCGTCGCTGCCGTCCGAATAACGCAGGCTGATAATTAAACGGGGCGCGGCGCAGGCGTGGTTGCTTTCGTTTTCAATCCGGCCATCCGGCCACCGAATGATCGGCGGCAGATGCTGACACAATTCCTTGCCGTCGCCGTGTGCCTCCTGCTCTAACTTCTCGACTCTTGTTTTTATGTTCATCACTTCCCCCTTTGCATCGCTTCAATCGCTTCGACGCGAGCCATCAGATCGTGAAGTTCAGCGCCCTTGATCGCGCCTTCGATAATTGTGCGCGCTGCCGACACACGAGCCGACGCGGGCGCGGCCTCGTCCTCCGCTATGTCAATCAGCACCTTCGCCGCCTTCGATGAATCCGATTGCAGGCGCATGATCAAGTGCTTCGTCACGTCGGCGCGGGCTTCGGCGTAGCGTGCTGAAAACTTTGGATCGCGCATGTAACGCCAGAGCGTCGCCTGTGAAACCTTCGCCGCCTTCGCCGCGTCTGCGACCGTCGGATGTGCAAGTAGCGCGGCTAATGCCGTCTCCTGCTTGGCCTCTAATTTTTCGCGCGCCTGTGTCATTACTTAACAAACCGTGTCATCTTGCGGCCTGACCGCGACGATCTCAGTAATCGGCAACGGACGACCACACAACTCACACCCGCCGCCCTCGACACTTCCCCGGTCTGCTTCCGCGTATTCGATCAGGCGCGGCGTCTGACAGGGGCAATTTTTCAACCCCGCGCGCCGCTCTAATTGCTCAACTTTGATTCTCAAATTCATGCTCTCACCTTGAGTGCGGGCAGAGCGTTGCCGATAGGTGTTGCCGGGCCTCTCACTATGCCTGCACTCTCTTCCCGTACCCGCTCTTGATGCGCCTGAAGCGTGCTCATCACTTGGAGCGCGCTATCGAGCACGTCGTTGAACGGCTCCACGCGAGGCGTATTCGGCCACGTATCTATGCGCGATCTGCCGCCGAGCCACTCAGCCGAGACGGTTTTCAAGTCCACCTCGCGGCGTTCGAGTTCCGCGACTAACTGACTCAGTTGCGCTTCCTGTTCGGGCGTGCCCGGCCCGGCATAGTCGCCGCGCGTGATAATCGGCGCGAGTTGTCGCGCTTCACCTAGAAAACTGTTCCGGCTCGCGCGCATCCCCGTGTAGGCAGCGAGCAATTTCGGACAGAGGAGCAAGAGCGTATCGTTGATTTCAACGCGCACCCGCTCGAACTCAGAGAAATGTTGATTGCCGGCGGCGGCGATTTCAGCCAGGTTGGAAAGGCTCGCTTCGCGCCCTTCGATCTGGCGTGCGGTCTGCAACTTGATCCGCAAGTCCGAGAGCATTTCATCGGCATCGTTTAAGGCTCCGTCTAATCCGGTAAACGTGCCCTGTGCCGCGCTGACTGACTCGGTACTACCTTGCCCTTTGACGAGTAGCTTGCGCGCGTTCTGGAGGTCACTGTGCGCTCTGGCGTGGCTCTCCGCGACCGCCTCACGAGACTTTTGCAGATCGGCTATTTCGCGTTCGATGGTTTTGGAATTTTGTTTCTTCTCGATCATAGGTCTCCTTTATGCTGCCAGCCGTCGCGTCGCTTCCGAGTACGCCGCGTTGATAGCCTTCATCTTCTCCACATCGCCGCCATGATCGGGATGATGAAGCGTCGCCAGCGCGCGGTATACCGCCTTGACGACCTCGACCGGCGCAGAGGGCAAGAGGTACAGGGCGGCAAACGGATCGGCTTCGGGCTTCGGCGCTGCCCGCGTCTGACGCTCTTGCCGCTTAGCCTTCACCCAGGAAACCTCTGCACCTAACTCATTCCGGCAGTAATCAAACCAAGCCATCATCGAATCTTGGGCGTCGTCTGCAACGTGCCAAGATTTCACCGCCGGTTGCCATGCCCGCATTGAAGGTGCGATACAGCTTTTCAGGGATTCGATTGCTTCACGGAAAGCATCAGGATCGTCAGAGCGGACTTTGATATTGAAGCCACCCATAAGCGAAGATTCAACAGCTATTTTCATAACGCACCTCCCCGAACAAGACGCGGGCGCATCATCAACTTTTTCCAGTTGGCATGAATGACTTGTAGTTGGTCTGCACCCATCCGGCCCCAACTCTCAAGGTTTGCTTGCCGCGTCGGATAGCCGAAGTAATCAGTTGTCCAGCGGCGCAGATCGTCAATCAACGTCGCCCCTTCGGAATTTTCGCCGACCGCGCGCGACGCTTCGTTCAACTCTGCCGTGCTCATCATGCGAATGTCGCCTCCATTCGTTCGAGAAAATCGGCGGGCGGTTGCCACGTTGCCGCGCTGTCGGATTCAGACTTGAAAGCCCGATCATCGGTGACAGCCCGCGCCCGCTCTAAGGCTTGCGCAGGAGAGAAGACGTGTGACGTAGTAGGTACTTCAACCGGCACAAGTGAGAGCGAAGGGCGGCCGTCAAACCACTCAATCGCCGCGCGTTCCTCTTCCGCGTAAACCAACTCGATCAAGTCGTCTCGATGCTCTCGCATGAGTTCGGTTAGCTCCGCTGTCAGCAGACCGCGCGGGGCTTCGAGTTCGAGCGTGCGGCATCCATCGCCGAGTGCCATCACTACGCCCAACTCTCGCAAGTGATAGAACAAAGTTTCAGCCGTCATAGCGTCACCCGCTCCCTTCCCGCCTTCGTCACAGAAGACGCCGCCACAAACGAAGCGGCGTTATCAACCGTCTTTCGCGCGTAATCATCATGTCGCCCTTGCGCCTTGCCGCTCATGGCTTCGAGTTGCGCGATCACGGCATAGTGCGGGAAGCCCGCGCCGAGCGCGGCCATGCTCCAGCGAATGTCGGCGCGCGAACGATCTCCCCCCGTTGCCGCAAGATGATCGTTGTAGTCAGGCATCGCTCCCGCTGGCAGCTTGGAAGAGGTGGGCATGATCGAAGGCTTCGGCTTCTCAACAGGTGCGGCGAGTAATCCGGCCTGCTCTAATTCGAGCGGCGCGACCGTGCGCCCGAGTTCAACGTGAGTGAGCGCGACGCGCGGGAAGCTGCCGAGCGACTTTTGATACTTCTCTTTGGCGTTCAAGCACCCCGGCAAGCGAAGCGAGTTATAAGCGCCGCCGTTCGCCCCTTCGCCATTCTCCGCGAACTTTCGCAGGAGCCGCCCGCGCACGTCCTTTCGGGCTTCATCCGTCATGTCAGGCGAGAGCGCGAGCCACGTTTGGAAATTTTCGGGCGAAGTCTCGACGGCGAGAAAGGCGAAGGGCAGCAATCGCCGCATAACTTCGCGCGTGCAATCGTCAACTTGAACCAGGCGACCGCCCCATGCACGCAGCGTCACACTCTGCCCGCGCGTCTCACTTCTGGCGACAAGTTCACCGACCCGCCCAAGCAACGCGGCGGGCGCGATCTCTTCCGAGCCGACACATTCAGCCTGACCGCCGACCGGCACAGACCCCAGATAGACGATCTTGAATTTGTCCGCGCCGACTGATTGCATGGCCTCGACTGTGAGGCGCGCGGCCTCTGCCGGACATTCCATTTTTGGGAACCCTCTCTCAGGTGCTAATGCCAAATTTCCGGCGAAAATCTGCGATGCGTCAGAATTTAGTGGTACGTTGGAACGTACCACTAAATGACCGTTGGCGGGCGCGGGAGGCGTCACAATCTCGTCAAGCCAGGGCGCGAGGTTTTCGGGAATGTCCCTCTTAATTAACACAGGGGGACGCACTACAGCGGAACGCTTACGGGGTGTCCCGTCTGGACGCGGGCTGGCCGTCCATTCAGTTTCTATCAGGGCGTGCAATTCATTCCGCAGGGCATCGGCTTGATCTTCGCTCAAAGTCTTGGC
>MWWE01000218.1_pt1 | contig 10441 bp, 10 predicted proteins | sample 1047301 | NCBI WGS metagenome assembly MWWE01 (sample SAMN06349973, study PRJNA376086) | soil metagenome | isolation source: MS1-1 sample Antarctic (ecotone) soil | place: Antarctica
TTCAAAAATGCTGTCATATTCCGTTTTGTAAAATGATGATTTTATCGAAGATGATGAAATTCGGGGCATTCTGGACGGCTCGGTTTTTTATAAACTTCAGGTTAATAATTTTGTCGAGAACAATTTCTTTTCGTGGATTACGACGGAAAAATCCCGTGTTGCTTTGAAAAATGTTTTTCGCTTGATTGCCGAAGAATTAGCGGCGTTTGATTTTACGGAAGTTGACGAAGATATTTTGAAGGGCGTTTATCAGGAATTGATTGATCTCGACACACGCCATCAACTCGGCGAATATTACACACCCGATTGGCTTTGCGAAAGAGTCGTCGCCGAATATGATTTCAAATTAACCGACAAAATTCTCGATCCCGCCTGCGGAAGCGGTTCGTTTCTGCGTGCCGTAATTGACAAATTGAAACGCGATTTTCCCGACGCAGGCATCGAGGAAATCAACGCACAGGTTTATGGAATAGACATTCATCCGCTTTCGGAGCAAATTGCCAAAACTACGGTTTTGCTTGCTCTCGGCAAAGAAGTCCGCAATGCCAAACAGCCGATAAATCTGAATATAATGCTCGCCAATACTCTGCTCACTCCGAAAGGCGTTGAAACACTTTTTACGAATCAATTCAATATGGAAATTGATAATGAGAAATATCTTTTGGATACGCAAATTTTCGATGATGATAATTTATTCGATAAAGGTTTGGACGTTTGCGAAGAACTTGCCGAACAAACTCAGAAACAAAGCGATGTAAAATTCGAGTCTTTTACAAATATTCTGAACACGAAATACAAAGACGGCGATGTTAAAAAGGAAGTTGCCGAAGATTTTTATCAGATTTACAAAGGCTTAAAAAAGGTCAAGGAAAACGGACGCGACAGCATTTGGAAATTCATCGTTCAGAATCTTTACAGACCATATTTTCTGGCGAATAAATTTGATTACATCGTCGGCAATCCGCCGTGGTTCACGATAAGTTCGATTCGCAACGAACCTTATCAGGACACGCTCGATGCTTTGGCTAAATTGTATGACGTAAAACCCGCCAAAAAAGCGAATTATCCTCACCTTGAAATTGCCGCGATTTTTCTGGCTTATTGCAGCGGATATTTCTTAAAAGACGGCGGAAAAATTGCCTTCGTTCTGCCGCGTTCTTTTTTTAGCGGCGACCAACACGAAAACACACGAAGCGGAAGAGCCGAAGGTTTTGCCTTAAAACAACTTTGGGATTTGGACAAAGTTTCGCCATTATTTCGTATTCCAAGTTGTGTTCTCTTTGGTGAAAAAGCCGAAACGCCTATAAAAAAAGAAGATAAAGAAGCATCAAAACAACTTGTTTTTAACAAATACACAGAATACGGAATTGACGGCAAAGAATTTTCGGGTTTGCTGTCCGTTCACAATTGCAACTGGAATTATGCGGACGAACTTTTGAACGAAAAGGATCAAAAATATTATTATCAAAAACAAGGCGGTTCTTCTGCTTTTTCAAATTACAAAAGAACAAGTAATAACAAACCGAATCCATATAAAAAACAATTTAAAAATGGTGCAACAATTTTTCCGCAAGCATTTTATTTTGTGGATTTAAATCAAGATGAACCTCAAGATTTTAGTGATGAAAGATTAATAAACATTAAGACTTCTACAAATTTAGACTTCAAGAAACCTTGGAATGACTTTAACTTTCAAGACAGAGTTGAAGCAAAATTTTTATTCAATACCGCTTTAGCTAAAAGTATTTTACCGTTTTCTTTTTACAATCCGAATTTAGTTGTTTTACCAGTTACAATCGAAATTGATGAATCGAATAACAAAAAAATAAAAATTCATTCTATTGAAGAATTAATTGAAAAGGGTTATTTAAATGCTTCAAGATGGTTTTCTAAAGTTGATAAACTTTGGAAACAAAAAAGAACTGAAAAAAACAAAAAATACTCATTTGAAGAATATTTAAATTGGCAAAATAAACTCACCGATCAAAATTTAGATATTCCTTACCTTGTCGTTTATACAAAATCATCAAAAGATGCAAATGCGACGGTAATTAAACGTGAAGATGTTCAACTTAATTTTATGGTTGAAAACAAAGCATTTTATTTCGCAACGGAAAATTTAAACGAAGCATATTATTTAACTGCGATTCTAAATTCCGCCGCACCGAATAAAATGATGAAGGATTTTCAATCACGCGGACTTTACGGTGCGAGAGATGTTCACAAAAAAATCCTCGACATTTATTATCCGCTTTTTGATAAATCAAACGAAATCCATAAAAACCTCGCCGCTTTCAGCGAAAAAGCACATTTGAAGGCATCCGAATTTATCGCGTCGAATCCGCCGAAAGGAAATCTATCGCCAATAAAACTCGGCAGATACCGGCTCGACATAAAGGAATATCTAAAAGACGAAATGGCGGAAATTGATAAATCGGTAGAAAAAATAATCGGCTAGAGTTTTTGCGGATGAAAACATTTACGTTAGTGATATAATTGCAATAACAGAATTTTGAGGTAAGAAATATGACACAACAACAATTGATTAAGGAATTCAGGAATTATCCGCAAAGTGAAAAATCCGTTGTGATAAGACAGCTTTTGCAGATTTTTGAAGAAGATTTATCAAATGAAGAATTAAAAAACGGAAATGCTCAACAGTTTCGGATAGATGCAATTTCGCTTGAGCCGAAAAGAGATTTTGATTTTGATAATATCGGAAAACTGATTTCAGAAATGGAAGGAGATTTTCATAAATGATTCTGCCCGACGCTAATTTGATTTTATATGCTTATATCAAAGATTTTCCACAACATCAAAAAAGCAAAAGCTGGCTTGAAGATACTTTGTCCGCAGGTGAAGAATTAGGCTTGTCTTGACAAATAATCACGGCTTTTGTCAGAATCGGCACGAATCCGAAAATTTTTGCAAAGCCGATGAACATTCAGCAAGTTGAAAATACTCTCGGTGTTTTGTTAGCTCAATCGAATGTTAAATTGGTTTCGCCAACTTCAAAACATTGGCGGATTTTTACAAAACTTTTGAAGGAAACAAATGCAAAAGGCGATTTGATGATGGATGCTCATCTGGCAACTCTGGCAATAGAACACGAAGCAAAAGTCGCTTCGACCGACAGCGATTTCAAACTCTTTTCCGATTTAGAATATTTCAATCCTTTAACAGAAAATTAGTGATTTATCCGCAACATTTTATAGATGAACTTCAAAACCGTGCCGACATTGTGCGGATCGTCGGGGATTTTGTTGATTTAAAGAAGAAAGGCTCGAATTGGATGGGTTGTTGTCCGTTTCATTCGGAGAAAACGCCTTCTTTTTCGGTGAGTCAAAATAAAGGGTTTTATAAATGTTTCGGTTGCGGGAAGGGTGGAAATTCATTTACTTTTTTGATGGAAATCGAGGGTTTAAGTTTTCCTGAAGCAGTTGAGGAAGTTGCACAGAAATCGGGGATTCCTTTGCCTGAGCCGCTTGATGACAAAACTTATCAGAAGCGGAAAGAGAAAAAAGAGGTTGAGAAAAAACTTGCCGATAAAGTTATTGAGTTAAATCAAATTGCGTTGGAATTTTGGGAAAATCATTTGCACGACGATAATCCCGATTCAAAAGCGGCGTTGGAATATTTGAAAAAACGTGAGTTGGACGAGGAAACGATCAAGACATTTCGCATCGGTTTCGCACCGGATTCGTGGGATTCGATTTTTAATCTTTTGCGGGAAAAAGGTTTTGAAGAAAAGCTAATTCGTGAAAGCGGTTTAGTTTCGGTTAATGAAGATAAAGATGCGGTTTATGATAGATTTCGCGGGCGGATAATTTTTCCAATCTTGGATTTGAACGGTCAGCCGATAGCTTTTGGAGCGAGAACTCTGGGCGACGATCAGCCGAAATATTTGAATTCGCCGGAAACTCCCGCGTATGTGAAGGGTGAGCATCTTTACGGTTTGTTTCAAAACAAAGACGAGATTCGGCGACAGAAATATGGGATTTTGGTTGAAGGTTATATGGATTTGATCGCACTTTATCAGTTTGGAGTGCGAAATTGTGTAGCTAGTTTGGGGACGGCTTTTACTGCGATGCAGGCGAAATTGCTTGGGCGTTCGGCTCGAAAAGTTGTTGTCAATTATGACGGCGATAATGCTGGCGTGAAAGCGGCGAAACGGGCGATTGAAACTCTTTTGTCGCAGGATTTTGAGATTAAGGTTTTGGTTCTGCCCGATGGAAATGATCCTGATGATTTTGTGCGTTCGGAAGGTTTCGACGCTTATAAGGAGCAACATAAAAAACACGCTTTGCCTTATTTGCAGTTTGTTTTGGAAACAATTGTACGTGAAAGAAATCTTGCACTGCCAAAGCAGAAAGCGGCGGCGGTTGAAGATGTTTTACCTATTGTTGCTTCCGTTAGAAATACGATTGAGAAACGTGAAACTTTGAAACAAGCTCTGCATTATTTTCAGATAAACGATCGTGTTTTAGAAGATTATTTGTGGAAAGAAATCCAGACAAACAGACGATATGCAAGCGGAGATGATGTCGAACAATTTGAGACGGACAAAATCAAAAAACTCGTCATTAAGCGGAATACTAAAAAGATCACGGTTGCTGAACAGCATTTGCTTGAACTATTAATTCACGATGCAGGTTTGCGGAAGGAAATCTTGCCGCAGATAGAAGAAACTGATTATGAAACTTTAGCGTTGGCGACGATTTTTGAGGCACTTTTTTATTTGAACGAAAATGATCTGGAAGTGACGAGTGCAAATTTGATCGAACTTTCAAAGGAAGATGAAATTGCGGCGGATATTGTGCCGATTCTGCTGATGAGCGAACCGCCGAGAGATAAGGACGAAGCGATTGACATGGTCTTGGTTGAAGCTGAAAATTGTCTGGCGACACTTCGTTCAATGGCGATTTCGCGTCGGATTCTGGAAATCAGTCAGGAATTGGCGTTTGCCGAACAGGTCGGCGATGCCGAATTACTTGGCAAGCTCGTAAATGAACAAATAGAATTGGCAAGAATGCGGCGGGACTTGCAGGATAAATTGGTTGATTACTAAAAAAGAATTAACTACGAAATACACGAATGAAGAATACGAAATAATACGAAAAAAGGTAAGATAAAAAAAACCGGATAATAAAAAATGCAAAATAAATTTATCAAATTTGTTTTTATTTTTCGTATTATTTCACGAGAATTTCGTGCATTTCGTAGTTTAAAAATCTTACTTGTAAATATTAGTGTTCAGTCTGAAACAATTTAATTGATTTGAGCGTTTAAGTATATTTAGCAAACAACGTATAATAGATGGTTTTGAATCATAATAGTTTATAAAATTATTAAATAATATGGCAGAAGAATTAAACGAGAAGGAACAACTCATAAAACGGCTCTTACGAATGGGTAAGAAGAAGCAGTTTTTGAGTTTTGACGAACTAAACAGGGAAATCCCAGATGACCTTATGTCACCGGACGATATTGAGGAAGTTTTGGGCAGATTGGAAGCATCGGGAATTTCGGTTGCGGATGCGGATGCACATCTTTTATCGCAAGCGGCTCACGTTGCTATGAATAGCAAAGGTGAGGATGGAGATGACGATGACGATTTGGATTTATCCGCCGGGAAACTTGATAAAACCAATGATCCCGTTCGCCTGTATTTACGCGAAATGGGAATCGTTCCGCTTCTGACACGCGAAGGCGAAGTTTCCATCGCACAGAGAATTGAACGCGGACAGATGAAGGCGGAAAAATCAATCGCACGTTCTCCAATCGCCGTCGAGGAACTTATAAAAATCGGCAGAGATCTGGAAACGGGCGACGCGGGCATCCGCGAAATAGTCAATTTTTCCGAGCAAGCCGAAGTTGCCGAAGGCGAAGACAAGGCAGAAGAATATCTGCGTTGGACGATGGACGGTCTTGAAAATATCGAGAAAAATTACAATTCGGCAATCAAGATTGTCAAACAATATCTGGTTGAAAAGGAAAAAGCAGGTAAAAAGCCTTCTAAAAAATTACGCAAATTAAAGTTAGACCTTGCCCGCATAAGAATCGAGATTGCACAGGAAATCAAGCATCTCGATCTGACCAATTATGCACAACAGCGAATGGTTGGAGCAATCAGCAAAGTTGAAAGCAACATTCGCCGCAGTGAAAGAATTTTCAAGAAAGCCGAAGATGAACTTGGGAAAAAACCAAAAACTGCTCGGAAAAAGGAATTAAAGGAGAAAATTGCCGCCGAGCAGAAAAAACTTGACGAGATTGAAGAAAATTATCATTTAAAATCGCACCGCATAAAGCGTTCACTTAAAAATATCAGAGAGGGCGAATACAATGCGGGAATTGCGAAACGTGAATTGGTTGAAGCTAATCTGCGGCTGGTTGTTTCGATCGCTAAAAAATACACGAACCGCGGCTTGCAATTTCTTGATTTGATTCAGGAAGGCAACATCGGTTTGATGAAAGCGGTTGATAAATTCGAGTGGCGACGCGGTTATAAATTTTCGACTTACGCAACATGGTGGATTCGTCAGGCAATTACAAGAGCGATTGCCGACCAAGCGAGAACGATTCGAATTCCAGTTCATATGATCGAAACGATTAACAAATTGATTCGAACTTCCCGTGCCTTAGTTCAAGAATACGGACGCGAACCTTCGAGTGAAGAAATCGCTAAGAAAATGGATATTCCGGTTTCAAAGGTTAGAAAGGTTTTGAAAATCGCTCAAGAGCCGATCTCTTTGGAAACGCCGATTGGTGAAGAAGAAGATTCACATTTAGGTGATTTTATCGAAGATAAATCAATCCTGAATCCGGCGGAATCTGTTACATTTTCAAATTTACGGGAAATTACGGATGAAGTTCTCGCAACGCTTACGCCGCGTGAGGAAAAAGTTATCAAAATGCGTTTCGGACTAGGAAACACGGGTTCGGAACATACGCTCGAAGAAGTCGGACAACATTTCACGGTTACACGCGAACGCATCCGCCAGATCGAAGCTAAAGCATTGCGAAAACTTCGCCATCCGTCGCGTTCAAGACGTTTGAAAGCATTTTTGGAAGGCAAGCAGGAATAGTATCAATTTGCAATTCTATTTTTGCGATTTGCGATTGATTTTTTAAAGTCGCAAATCGCTTTTTTACAATTAAATGCTTATCTCGGAACAAATTTTTTGGCTTGTTATTCTTTCGATGATTGTCGCCAGCATTTCCTGGACGGTTACGCAGGAGGATATTTTCCGTGAATGGCGTGATTTTTGTAACGGCAGGTTTAATGAGTGTGAAGATCTACCGAGACGCAAATTATATTATGTTTTTACCTGTGAATATTGCTTCAGTCATTGGGTTACGCTTTTAATTTTGCTGCTGACCGGATTTCAACTTTTGATAGCGGATTGGCGTGGATACATTCTGGCTTTTTTTGCTGTCCCGTGGGCGGCAAATCAATGGATGAGTATTTATCGCCGGTTGCGTGTAGGCATCAAACACGAAGATGCACTTGCTACTGAAGCTAAGGAACGAGTGGAGAAATAATTTCGACGAAAAATTTCAGACAGCAAAAAGTATCAATTTTTCGCCCTAAGTTGTAAAATTATCAAAGATTTTTTATGAGTCATAAGATTATCGAAAGCTACAAAAAGAAACTCGCAACGGAGGAAGGTTTTATAATCAATCCGCACGGCGGACAACTCCGGGTTGCGTTGTGTTATCCGAATACGCATTCCATCGGAATGGCAAATCTCGGAATGCACACGATGTATGAACTTTTTAATAAAATCCCCGATGTTTCCTGCGAAAGAGTTTTTCTGCCGGATAATTTTGAGCAAAAAGAATACGAAAAATCCCGCACGCCGCTTTTATCTTTGGAATCGCAAACGCCCGTCAGAGATTTTGATGTTGTCGCTTTTTCAATCTCGTTTGAAACCGATTATTTGAATATGGCGAAAATGCTGCAAATGTCGCAGATTCCCGTTTGGTCAAAGGATAGAAATCATTTTCATCCGCTTGTCGTAATGGGCGGTGCGGCTTCGTTTTTAAATCCCGAACCAATCGCTGATTTTACAGATATAATCGCCGTTGGTGAAGGCGAAGTTCTGGTTTATCAATTGATTGACACGATTTTGGAAGGCGGAACGAAAGATGAGATTTTATTAAATCTCGCAAAATTCGGACGAGGTTTTTATATTCCTTCGCTTTACGATGTGATCTATAATGATGACGAAACGGTTTTTGATTACATTCCAAAAGAGGAAGGCGTTCCGAAAAGAGTCGGACGAACTTTATCGGCGATAAATCCGAAGGAAGGAACTTTAAGACGTGCATTAAAACGCGGTGAAACCGAACTCGCCGATTTTTTAGTCAATCAGGATATTTTCTGTCCTTCGACTTCGGTTTGGTCGCCGGAAGCGGAAATGGGCGATAGATTACTGGTTGAAATCTCTCGCGGTTGTTCGCAAGGCTGCCGTTTTTGCTGGGCTGGATATAACTATTATCCGCCGCGAGTTGTTCCTGCCAAAGATATTTTGGCAAAGGCGAAAGAATGGCGAAGCAAGACGGATAAAATCGGTTTGGTTTCGACGGCAGTTTGCGATCATCCCGAAATTTCGACAATTTTACGAGAACTGCGAGCGATGGATTATCGAATTTCGGTTTCGTCATTAAGATTAGATCAAATTTCCGATGAATTGCTCGATGCACTCGTCGAATCAAAAGATCAGCAGATCGCCGTCGCTCCCGAAACAGGTTCGGACAGACTTCGCCGCGTTATCAACAAAAATTTAACGAATGATGAAATTGTAGATATTTGCGGAGCGGTTTTTGATCGCGGAATGCTGACGATAAAACTTTATATGATGGTCGGACTTCCAACCGAAACGCAGGAAGACCTTGATGAAATGTTCGTTCTCGTCGAACGCATCAAAAACCGTATGCTCGAAGCCGGAAAAGAATTTGGCTATGCGGGAAAAATCATTCCGAGTCTGAACGGATTTGTGCCGAAACCGAATACACCTCTGCAATGGGATGCGATTTGCGATGAGCGGGAATTGAAACGGAAAATAAAATATGTTTCCAAAGGTTTGTCAAAAATTCCAAATGTCGAAGTTCGTTTTATGTCGGCAAGAATCGCACACGAACAGGCATTATTTTCTTCAGGTGATCGGACGATTTCCAAAGTTATTGAAACCGCAGCACGAATGAATGGCAATATAAAATCGGCTCTGCGTGAAACGGGCGTTGATCCTGCATTTCACACCAGCCGAGATCGCTCTTACGACGAATTTCTGCCGTGGTCTATTGTAGATTCGGGACTTTCGTTTGATTTTCTTAAAACCGAACATTCCAAAGCTCACGAATCACTTTCTTCAAAACCTTGTCCCGCAGTTGAAAAATGCACAACCTGCGGAGTTTGCCCGACGACTTGGTTGGCTGATGCACCGGAGAGTTTAATTCAAATTCAACCTGCCAGAGTTCGGAAAAATCTAGTTACAATCTAATTTTGTTTTGTTAAAAAGCCGCTCGGCGTGGCGGTGTGGTCAAAAACATAATCGTATTCATATATTCCAAAAGGCAGAATTGGAATTTTTTTCACGTAATAAACGCGGGCATTTACTGCATTGTTTTTTTCGACAACATTAACATAAGTATCCAAAGGTAAGTTATTGCTTGCAACGGCGTTGCTCAATTTTTGTCTAATAACATCACCAGGTTTTCCGTAAGTCGTAGGCATTGCAATGCCTTGAATGACAGCTGTTTCCATATCCTGTTTAAAACTTTCACCCTGATATGCAGTCGGGATATAATGATATGCGATGTTTCCAGCCAAAATCAAAAACACCAAGACCAACAAAAATTTGGTGCTTGCACTTCCTTTTTCACTATATTTTGTGTGCTTTTCTGAAAGATGATTCATACAGAAAACTCCTTTATATAACCGTAAATCTAAATTAAATTTTGCGGAGTGTTTTTATCCTTTTAGAACTTTTATGAGAGATTCGCTGATGATTGACTGCGGAATGTCCTGACTTTTTATGATTTTAGGTTTGCCGATAGCCTCTAATAATATCCATTGAATAGAATTGCCGATGGATTTTTTGTCATAAATCAAGGAGTTTAGAATTTTGTCAATCCCAATATTTTGAGCATCGGGAAGGTTTCCCAATAACCCAACAACATTGTTTAAAGATTTTACACTATTTTCATCACAAATATCAAGCCTTTTTGATATTTCTACGGCAACCAAAATTCCATAGCCGACCGCTTCGCCGTGTTTGAAGTATTTATAATCCGTAACCCTTTCCAAAGCGTGAGCAATGGTGTGTCCGAAATTTAAGATTTTACGGGATTTAGCGTCCTGTCGAATGGATGATTCTTTCTCGTACGGCATTACGATTTTGGCTTTGTAGTTAATTTGCGATACGAGCAACTTATTTTT
>MWWE01000219.1_pt1 | contig 10429 bp, 7 predicted proteins | sample 1047301 | NCBI WGS metagenome assembly MWWE01 (sample SAMN06349973, study PRJNA376086) | soil metagenome | isolation source: MS1-1 sample Antarctic (ecotone) soil | place: Antarctica
CATAAAAATCCTTTCCCAAAACTTCGCGTATGATTTTTAAACCTTTATTAAAGCTATAATTTTTAACCGTGTCGCGTGTGGCATAACGATAAAGAAAAAACAAACGCACGCCCTTTTTAGTTTTTATCAAACGCACAAGAATCTTTTGCAGATGTTCGTCCGCACCTTTATAATTACCCAAGGTCATTTTGACAATAGTTTCATTATGAAGACTGCCTGCAAGTTCGGAGATAAATTTTTCGATATTTTCAACTGACATAATATATTTTCCAGTATATAAAAAGATGAACACAGATAAAAATTCAATAAACAAAGACGACTTTTTAATGGACATACTGTTTATTTTACGCGAAACATTTGAAGGCTCGCCCGAAGGTGCGGGAAGCGTTTATTTAGACAACAGAATCGGTATGCTTTCGACTTTGGAAGAACTTTCCGCCGCAGATGTTTCAAAGCAGATCGGCGAAACTTCAATCGTTGCTCACGCCGAACACGCGAAATTTTATCTCGACAGACTTTGCGAATTCATCGGTGGCAGAACCGAAAAAGTAAATTGGGAACAAAGCTGGTTGATCGAAACGGTCAACAAAGATGAATGGAATATTTTGCGGCAAGGAATGCGAAAATCCTACGAAAATGTCCTCCGCTGCATTGCCAAAGTTGAGGTCTGGAATCAAGACAATATCAGCGATGCCATCGCCATCATTGCACACACGGCTTATCATTTAGGAGCAATTCGGCAGATTATGAAACTGGAAAATGAAAAGGGTAAATAGCGAAAAAGTTGCCTGATTTGGATCAGCAAACTATTTCACCTTTACACTTTTCCACATTAAAATCATGAAAAATTTATTTCACTTAGCTTTTCCGGTTGATGACTTGGAGAAAGCACGCGAATTTTACGGTGGAGTTTTAGAATGTGAAGAGGGCAGAAGTTCTTCACATTGGATAGATTTTAATCTGTTCGGTCATCAGATCGTAACGCATCTTTCGCCTGAAAATGTCGGCGTTAAAGCGACAAACGATGTTGATGCCGATGCCGTTCCGATTCCGCATTTCGGGATATTGCTTTCTATGGAAGATTGGAAGAAATTTGCCGAAAAGTTGAAATCAAAAGGTGTGAAATTCATCATCGAACCGAAAATACGTTTTGCAGGCGAAGTCGGCGAACAGGCGACAATGTTTTTTCTTGATCCGTCGGGAAACGCCCTTGAATTTAAAGGCTTTAAGGATTTTTCAAAAATATTTGCAAAATGATAATTGAAAAATTTCAAATAACAAGAAAGTAAAAACTATAAAATAATTCATCAAAATTTACACGGACAAAATTCTTATAACAAAAAAAAGTCCGATAAATTGAGAGGTTTTTGATGAAATATCTTTTTTCTATTCTAATCGTCTTGTTTAATGGAAAACCGCAGAATATTTTAATCAACGGCGATTTTTACCCGATCTTGCCTGAGGAAGAAAATTATGTCAGCATATACGAAATAATCTCCGTTGCAGACTTAAACGGCGACGGAAAAATTGAAATTATTATCGGCGGTCAATATTCTTACGGAGGTAATTCTACGGAAGTTTTTGAATTTGCGAACAATAAACCAAAAAGCATTCTATTTTCGGAATGCGGTGATTAAAAATGCTTGATATAGAAGAAAAAGGAATATTATTCATGCAAAAAGTAATCTTTTGTTTATTAGTAATGTCGCTTTTATTTATTAATGACGGCTTATTTTTAAAAAATGTAAATGGACAAACAAACGATGCGAAAATAACCAAATTTCAAATTAAAAACCCCGCAGAAATTACCCGCTACGGCGAACTTTGGATAACCATTGACTGCAAAGAGAAATTGATTTCCGATTCTACAAAAAATGCGTGGATAGTTAATGCAGGCAGAGAAATTGTTTATACCGGAAGCGATGGGGCGGGCGGTTATGAAAATGAAGGTCAATCATTGTGGATTTACGACGCTAGATTCGGCGGGAAACGAAAAATACTTTCGGCTTATTTTATGATTGACGCAGTTGCCGAAAAAAGACTCAGCAACGGTAAACTTTTGCTTTTGGTGAGAATGAGCGACGGCGGACTCGGTGCGTCGTATTTTTCGGTGGTTGATCCGACGCGGGGCGAGATATTTTTTCGCAAACAAGCTGAATTACTCAATATTTCGGGCGACCGGATCACACTCGGATTTTACGATGATTGGGAAAATATGGATTGTTCGGATAAACCGGATATGGTGATAATTCCAGAGCGAAAGCTCAAACCGTCCAAGAAAGAAACTCACGATTTAACGAAGATCATAAACAACGAAGTTATCTATAACGAAAATAGCTTTACAAGATATTCAGAAAAAAATGAAAACTTAAAAAGAGTAAAAATCTATCTATGGCGGGCTAATGACATCGTGCCGAATCGAAATTTTGTCTTATCGCCCGTTTACCGATACGTTAATCCGAAAGTTCCTCTGCGTCCGACTCTCGAAGCATTATTCGGTGAAGTTAAAAAATACGAAGCGGATTACGGATTCTCATCTTCGACATTCGGATTAAAATTTGAAGGCGTTACAATAAAAAAAGGAACAGCCGTTATAAAAATTTCGCAATCGACAAAAGAAAGAAACTACGGAACACTCGGAGCATTTATTTTTGTTGATGCCGTCAAAAAAACCGCAATGCAGTTTCCGACTGTTAAAAAAGTTGAAATATGCAGAATCGGCGAAACATTTATTGATGCGGAATTGGCTAAACCTTTTTCGAAATGTAAATAATGCGTATCTGACTGGAGCGGCGAGCGGGGTCGCTGCCGCTCCAGACGTATTATTCAACCTTCACAAAATCCGTTCCTGTTCGACCGAAGGTTTCGGGATGATACATCTCTTCGGCTTTGGCAGGCGGAACGACGAATTCGCCGGGCGTTGTCGCTCTCGCAACATAAGTGTAATTATAAACTCCCGCCCATAATAACGAACTGAATGCTTCGGCTCTCTCGTCGCGGAAATTCTGGTGTTCAAACCAGCGTGAACGCCAATAATAATAGCCGCGTCCGTAACTTTGACTGCCGTATTCGAGAACCGAAGTGTTTTCATTTCCTTCTTTTGCGGGTGGAATTTCTTCCGTTACGGCTAATCCAGGATTTAGAATTTCCAAACCCGCGGGCAATGGATCAACAAGTGCGACGTGATAACGTCTGGCTTGGGCAACCATCGTCAGTTTCACGCGAACTCTCGCACCTGCTTTGATCGTCCATTTTCCGTTTGCGTCTTGTTTAACGTCTTCGGCATTGTCAACGGCTTCGTAAGTTCTTAAAACCGTGAAACCGTAATCGGCGGGTTTTAAGTTCAGATTCTTCGGAGCGTATTTCATTCCGATTCGATAATATAAACGTCCTGCACCTTGTTTGTTGAAAATCAAATCAGCCGTCCCGCCCTGGTCTAATAAATAGTTCATCGGGATTTCGAGTTGTTTTGAATCTATCGAGCGTCCGACAAATTTTTGTTCGCCCGCGTAAGCGTTTCCGAGCCAGACTTGATTGACAAAATTCGGCGTAACTTTCTCATAAGCCTGAAAGTATTTATCCAACGCCAGCAAAATAAAGACGTTTTCCTGCGTGTTGCTCCAACGTCCTTTTGTGCGATGGTCGAGCAATCCGCGAACGAGTTTTGGAATTATGTCGTTGTCTTTATCGGCTTTCAAAAATCCTTCGAGCAGAACGCCATCGGCACGTCGGTTGGAATACATTATCAGCCATTCGCCGTCGCCGTAATCGGTGTTAAATTGTGCGGTGGCGGCGGTTTCTGCCGTGCGATTTAGCAAAAAGCGTTTGATTGCTTCGACTTCGGTTGCGGAATTTTTGCCGTCAACCAAAACGGGCATCAGCCATCCGAGTGCTTCAAACGGCATTTTTTCAACCGTTGCTTCCGCCAATAATTTTTTAGCTTTTGCTTCATCATTATCGCCCATCACATTTCGCACATATAAAGCATAAGCCGAAATTGTCCAACGCACGCTTTGCGGATAATATGACGGGTAATGTTTTTCGATATTTTTCAAATACGGTTTGACTTTATTGAGCATTTCTTCAGGCACTTCAAAGCCTTTTTGCTTCGATAAAATCAGAGCGTGAGCCGTGTGTGCCGTAACGAATGGGAATTTGTAACGCTCGTTATCTTTTCGCCACATACCGAAATATCCGTTTGCATTCTGACGCGATTGCAGAACTTTTATGTCGCGTGCAAATTGAGCCTTGATTTCCGCATCAGACGGCATTTCTTCGGCTTTGAATGCTTGCAGAACATCTTTCAAAGCGGCGATTGAAAGCATCCGCGATGAGATTTGTTCGGTGCAGGCGAATTTGTATTTGTATAAATAAATGAACGCATCGGTTAATTCCTGCAACTGCGTCGAAGAAGTCGTAACTTCCAAACCGCCGAATTGCGGAAAGACATCGTTCGGTGCTTGGATCGGTTGAACGATTGCACCGTTTTCGTCGGTTGTTCCGTAAGTCGCAAACGCTTCGGTTGTCGCGGGTGTCCAAACAGGCAGTTCGATTTCCGCCGCGTCCGAGAATTTGCCCGAATTTACCGCAACTTGAAAACGTGCCGTTCCAGCCATATCGGCATTGACGGGGAAACGAACTTCCGCTCGGTCATTTGCCTTAATCAAAACTTTGCCTCCGCCGCCGTTGGTCAAAGTCGCGTTGGTCGCACGAACTCCGACATTGACGAGCATATCCGCATCGGTTTGATTTTGAACAACGACGGGCAATTCGATTTTGTCGCCGAAGTTCATAAATCGCGGTGCGGAAGGTCGCACCATCAAAGGCTGTTTCGCCGTGATCGAAGATTCACCTTTGCCGAAGCGTTTTGCTCGGTCAACCGAAACCGCCATAATTCGATAGCGTGTTAAATTATCGGGCAATTTGATCGGCACAGTCGCTTTTCCACTTGAATCCGTTTTCACATTCGGAGCAAAAACAGCAAGTGCATCGAAATTTTGGCGGAGATTTATTTGTTCTTGTTTATAAGGAGTATCTTGTTCTCTTATAGAATTATCTTGCACATTTATTGCATCTGCCTCCACCATTATCTCAGAGTTCATCGTTCTCGCCACACCCCTTCCACTTCCAGTTCCATCTCCTATTCCTGTTCCTTCAGGCGGTGGTGGTGCTTTGACATCTTCGGGACTTCCCAAAAGCACATCTTTTCGCAAATGATAATCGGTTGTTCCTTCGCCGCGATCTGTATAAAAAGCGTTCAAAGGATTTGCGAGTTGATAATTTGACAAAGCCAGCACGCTTTCATCCACAACAATAACTGCTACTTCTGTGTTTGCAACGGGTTCGCCGCGATAATCTTTGATCGTTAATTCAATATTCGTGTTTCCACCCGGTGCAAGAGTTTTGTCAACAGGTTCGGCTTCGACCTTTAATTCCCGCGATTCCGTCGAAATGCTCAGATTCAAACTTCCGCTCGCAAACGCGGGACGTTCCGCCAATTTTGCATTAACTTCGCCGTCGTCATTCGTCCTCGGAGCATTTCCGACGAGATCAACTTGAGCGTGAATGTTCGGCAGATATTCTTCCTTCAAAGGAATTTTCAAAGTTACGGACGAATCCGTGATCGTAAATCTTCTCGTTTCAACAATTCCATCCCGCCGCAAGGTCAAAACGCCTTCCGCCGGTGTGAACGGAGCAAGCACCAAAATCTCGGCAACATCGCCCGCTTTGAAATCTTTTTGACTCGGAATAAGTTCGACGCTTTCCATTTCAACATTGCGTTTCGGCGGAGTTTTCCCGCCCGCAACCCAAACCGTCATTTCCGATTCGTTAAACCTTTCGCGGTCATCTATCACAAGTGCCGTAATAATATATCGTCCGCCTTCTTTTGCGGTAAATTTGCAAGTTACCGCTTCGCTTGCAGAAGTTACATTGCAAGTTTGTTCGTCAATAGTTTTTTCTTCCCACTTACCTTTTTCAAAACGCCACGCCTTCAATTTCGCTGTGATTTCGACATTTCTACCCGCAACCAATTTTCCGTCCAAATCCGAAACGATTGATTCGATTTTTATATCTTCGCCCTTGTTTACAAATGTTCGCGGCGATTTTATCCCGACATACAAATCGGCGGGATGAACGAGTAAATTTGTCGAAGACGACCAAGTTTGCCGATTAACATCTTGGACGGCGGACGAAGCCGTTACATTATAAGGTCTCGGCGGTTTGACCGATTCAAAATCAATTTTCAAATTATGTTTCCCGCTCGCATCCGTCGTGCCTTTGAAAGTCTGCACCGTCGTATTTCCATAATTCTGACGCGAAGAATACCACCACGGAATCCAACTTCCGAAAATATATTCGCCACGATTCGGCGGCGTGTAATTCGTCGGTGTCGCCCGAACCGTCCAATTTACCTCGGCATTTGCAAGTCCGCCGCCCGCATAATATTTTGCTTCCGCTTCGACATTCGCCGATTCGCCGACAAAATGCGGTGCTTCCGTAACGACTTTCGATGTAACTTCAAACTCTGGACGGCGAAATTCTTGGATTTGAAAACCGTGTGTAAAACTTGGGCTTCCTTCGGTTTTTTCGCTCGTAAAAAACTGCACATACGAATAACCGAGATTTGCGTCGTCGGGCAGTTTGAATTTGAAATCAAACGCCCCGAAAGCATTGAGTTTTAAAGTTCCCTTACCGATTTCATTTCCACGCGAATCTTTGACCGAATATGAAACGGGCATTTGATAATTTTCAATCGCCGCCACGTCGCCGAGTTTTCCGCCTTCGATCTTGCGGATATAACCTTTGACCGCAACTTCCTCTTTTGGGCGATACATATTTCTGTCGTCAAAAACGAACCAACGCAAGGAATCGGGCTGATCTTTTTTATACCAACTCCCCGAATCACGCCAGTAATAATCGGAATTCTCAGGTAAAAATGCGACATCGTTTCCTTTTTTGGCAATTAAAAGATTCGGCTGATTTGCTTGTTTGTTTGGCAACGGAAGACGCAAAATTCCATTTGCAGATGTCGAATTCGATTGAGCAACTTCAATTTCCTGCGTTTCCACAACTCGCCCGTGTTCATCAAACGAACCGATTTCTTTATCCGCAGTTTCGCTCCAACTCCAAACCCAATCCCAAGCCTGCGAAAGATAACTTTCTTCTTCTTTAATTTTTTGGTTGCTACTTACTTCTTTTCCGTTTGGATAAATAGAAAGTTGAACATTCGCAAGCGGTTTTCCTGTCCGCAAATCTGTCGCAAATCCAACTAATTCCTGCGAATCAACAAAAGCGTCTAATCCGATATTCGTTGACTGAACCCAAGTTACGATTCGTGTGCGGTCATATTTATCGCGTTTTACTGTCGGCGTAATATCAAGCACGACATTGCCGAAACCGCCGTTCATAAATTTTGATAAATCTATGCGGGTTTCGACCATTTCATCAGGTTTCTTTTCGAGATTGACCAGTTGATTGCTCACCAAAGTTCCGGGCATCGCAGCTTTTTTATCGTCGTCATAATTTCGACGCTGCAAAAATCCCTGAAACTGCGACCAATCTTTCGGCTCGACTTTATAAACTTTGACCGTCGCCGACGGCTGATTTGTCGAATAAACCGAATACGAAGGTTTTTTCGTCGTCGGATCAAGCACGACCATCGTTCCGCCCTGTGCATAAAGCGTCGCGGGTGCAGAACCCGTTTTAATTATCGCTTTAGCGGGTTCCTGCAAATTTTGTTCGTAAATATCTTTTAATGAATCGTCAACCGTCACTGTATAAGTCGTGCGACCTTTTTTTACGCCCTCTATGTATATATTATTTCCGCTTGGATAAATATTTAATCCCTCAACGGCAGGTGAGATTTTTATCATTGATTTATCAAAAGTTTTCGTATCAATTTGATTTGTAAATCGCAAAACCCAATTTTCAAACGGCGAACATTCTTTATTATTCTGATAACCGCAATTTCCTAAAATAAATTTCATTGCACCGTAAGTTTTAAAACTGAACGATTGTGCTTCGGTAGTTGTGAGCGGTCCTTCGGCAGATGGTGTTCCTTTATTTATCGTAATCTGAATCGTCGAATCGGCAGGCAAAGCATCTTCAGTTCCACCGTTTGAATTGACGGCACGAAACGCCAGCCAACGATTCGGTTGAGCTTGTTTTATGTAATACTGAATGCTTTCATTTTTTAATTCTTCGTCGGTTGCAAGGCAAATCGGAATGCGTTTGCCGTTTGAAGTAACGGAGATCGTTTCGATCACGGCTTTCGGATTAATTTCCTGATCAAAGGCAACAAACATCAGTTCATCACGTTTTGTCGTCGCATTATTCGACGGATAATTTTGCAGCATCTTCGGCGGCGGAGTTGTGAAAGTCCAAACTACATCTTTATTCAAAACCTGTCCCGTCGCCGCTTTCGTTCCCGCCGGAATTCGTGCCGTATATTTCGTTGCCATACGAAAACGCTTTGTAGTATCGAACATCAAAGTTTTCGTCCCCAACCAACGCCATTTTCCTTCGGCATTCGGTGTTAATTGCACAGGAACAGTCGCCGCCGCACCTTCCTGCGAAGTTACAGCAACCATCGGATGCGAAAACGTAACGCTCAGATCGGGAGCAAGTTCAACATCGCCTTCGGGCGAAAATCTGACGACTTCTAAAGTTTGGCTGTTATTTATATTCGGTCTGTCATTGCTTTCATCAGCGGGGAATTTTACGGGAATTTTCTTGCCCGTTTTCGGTGCGGGTAGACTTCCGACACGCTTCGCAAAATCAGTTTTGTCAGCGTCTTCCGTTTTAATTTTCGGAATTCTCTGCAACAAACTGGAAGTTTCATTCTCCGAAAGTTTATCGGCATTTGCAGGCGGAGTTTTCTCGCGGTTTTCCGCTCCTTCCGTGCCTTCGTTCAAACTAAATTTTAATCCATCGGGCAAATCCTTCATTCTGGTTTCTCTCGTCTTCTCCAAAACCTGTGCGTGCGTCTGCTGTGCGAGCGGAGCAATCGAACTCAAATAAATGCTGACAAATAATAGCCAAGAAATCGTTTTTTTCATTTTTATATTTTTCCCTGTCGGCGTAGGTTGAAATGTTTTTTGTGAATAAATAGTCAGATTTTTCGCTTTCATTTTACACAAAACTTATATTTCAAACTATCTTTACTTTTTAAGATGCAACAAGTATGCAATCTGTCTGATTTTAAGAACGAGGTAATTTTTAAATCTTGCAAATAAAAAAAGGCTGGAATAAAAATTCCAACCTTATACAAATAATTCCACGAAAAATTATTAAACATATACGCCGTAAAGGTCTAAAACTTCGATGCTAACGAGTTTATCATCTGCATCATAATTATAAATCACTCCAATATCCATATCGTCGTCACTATAAGTCGTTTCGCTGTCCGTAAATTTAATAAATAATAAATCTGCATCAGATTGATAATTAATCTGCAAATAATTTCTCGGAATCTCTAAGCGTTTATCAACCAATTCGAGCCATTCGGTAACTTTATTTTCTATAAGTCCAATTGCCATATAATTTTGTTTCTATCTAATCCGGGTTTTAAATACGCCGAAATTATAAAACCGTCATTTTTGTTTATTTCCCTGTAAATAACGTGAAGCCATTGCTTTCGCCCGACATTTTTCACAGCCATTTTTGAACCTTGATAACCTCGCAAGACAAATTCAGGATTTTCAATAGTTCCCAAAACATCTTCATAAAAACGACTCATATAAGGATGCTCTGAAAGAATATGTTCAAACCAACGCTCATCAGTAAGGCGAATCGGAACATCATTAACAGATTTTACAATATCTAAATTCATAAATCTATATTTTCTCGACAAACAATTTAATCAATCACCACCAAAGCCGTTTCACCGCCGCCCGCCGCGACATTTACTAATGATGATGATGATAAACGAATAAGTCCGCCTTCCACCCTGCCGCGAAAAAGGAACGGATCAAAATCAACGAGTAATTTTTCCGAGAAAATTTTCTCTTCGTCATAAGTCAGAAAATCAATTTTTTCAATCTCAACCTTTTTCTGCACGACAAAAGATTCCTGCAAAGCCTTTGCAATTGCCGTTTCCCAAACGCTTGCCGAACTTTCCCAACCGAAAACAATTCCGTGTCCGCCGTAATCGTCGTTTGGTTTTAAGATATATTCATCTCGATTTTTTCGGATATGTTCGATCAGATCAATTTCGTTTCCGTCAAAATCCTTGGTTTTCATTTCTCTAACCCGCCGCGTCCAGGGGATGTGTTTTTTAATTATTTCGAGCTGTTCGTCGGTAAAAATGTGGTGAAATTTTTCATCGCTGGCAATCGCAAAACTCGCTTTTTTGTGCGGAATCTTTGTGCGAAAAGAATTTGCCATAAATACATTTCCATCCCGATAAGCATTAACGAGCGGATTATCT
>MWWE01000220.1_pt1 | contig 10384 bp, 10 predicted proteins | sample 1047301 | NCBI WGS metagenome assembly MWWE01 (sample SAMN06349973, study PRJNA376086) | soil metagenome | isolation source: MS1-1 sample Antarctic (ecotone) soil | place: Antarctica
AGCTAAAGCAAAAAACTTTTCTTACCTTGTCGGAAGCAGAAAAGGTTTCCGGTTTGAAATCCAAAACTCTGCTACGTTTAATCAAATCTAAAAAACTTCGCGCAAAAAAAATTGCGAACGCTTGGAGAATTACGCCCGAAGATTTGCAAAAATTATCTGAAACGAAACTCTAATTTCCGTAATTTATTTTTCCGATAATTATTTTTTCTTTCCTAAGTTTTCCCAAAACTTTTTCTAAACTTCTCTCGACCACTTTCCGCAAACTTTTCGTTAAGCCGGAAGTTCGTCGTCTATTTGTTACGCTTATTTAACCGCCATAGTTTAATGCGGGATACTGGTTTGTATGCACAAACCCGATGCTTTCGCATCGCCCGCCGCTTCGCGGAGAAGAAAAAACTTATGAAAAAAGACTCTCGAATCATCATTAGAACCACTCTTGAACAACACGAGCAAATTAAAAAACTCGCTGAAAGTTACGACTTAACGCTTTCAAAATACTTGCTTCTCTGTGCATTAGCACCAGAAAAATTATGTACACCCGACCAGCAACGAGACTTGACTAATTGCATTTACGAACTTCGCAAAGTTGGGAATAACGTTAATCAAATCGCGCACACGCTTAACATCTTGCTTATGGAAAAATCTTCAGCACCTGTCAACTTTTCCGAAATTAAAGCCGCACTTTCGGACATCAGCAGAGTTATTAAACAGTTGGAAAAATAATTTATGAAACAGATTTTTTGCAGATTTACCATTCCAAAAAGTCAGGGAGCGTCAGCCGCAAACGTGAAATACATCATGCGAGAAACCGCGCTGGAGAGTAATCACGATGCAGTTTTTTTGCATAATTTGGATGCTTATCGCGGCAGCGATTTAAGAGAAACGAGAACGAATCTCACCGCTTACGCCGAGACTCGATTGATGCAGGAGCGTAACGCCACCCGCACCGGAACAGGTCAAACCCGCAATCATTACAGATGCGTTTTGAGTTTTGATAGGCAAGAGCAAACCGATAAAGCGCGAGAACTTACCGAACAATTTATAAAAGAAAACTTCGCAGCTTGCCGAGTTATAGCGACTATTCACCAAGACACGGAAAACACCCATTGCCATTTATGGATTGATGCCCGTCAAGTTTCGGGAAAAAAACTCGACCTTGAACACAAAACTTTTCGCAGTATTGACGAACGTTGGGCGCAGATTTACGGCAAAGAATACGGAAAAGAATACGAACAAAATCATGTCGAAAAAAAACTTGAAACCAAACAATACAAGAAGGCGCGCAGGGAATGGAAAGAAGTTCAGAAGCCCGAACGAGAAGCCAAAAACGCAGATTTTCAAAAACGAGACTTAAAAAATTATGGGATTGACCAAGCGAGAGATAGAGGAAATCAACCAGACCTTGCAATTAAAAATCCGACACTTGAGCGAGCAGAACGAGCTATTGCGAACGCAGAACGAAGTTTTAACCACGCGCTTTCAGAGCTTAGAGACGCACGCGAGAGCCTTGCGGATTTGGGCAGAGGATACCGTCAAGAATTACAGCAGAATCAAGAGCTAGACAACGACAGAGGCAGAGAGCGGGAGCGGGTCCGGGAGTTGGAAAAATGAACCAGATAATTGCAATCATGTTATTAGCGGGCGTTGCGCTTGTTTATTTTGAAACGGGACGCATGCGGCTTTACGGGTTTGGTTTGCTTGCGTTTGTTGGACTTTATTTTTATCTAACTAAAATCGAAAACCCGTTTTCTTTCAATTTCAAAGGCAAAAGCGAAAACAAGCACGGTAGCGCGAGCTTTGCGACCCGCCGAGATTTGAAGCAGCTATTAAGACCCGCCAGCACGCCATTACAGCCCGGAGAGCTTTCGCTTGCCCCATTTGTTACCTTTTTTTCAAATGAAGCCCTCTACCTACCGAGAGAGGAAACAGTTAAACATTTACTGTTAATCGGTGCATCCGGTAGCGGCAAATCAAGAAGTTTTTTTTTACCAAATTGCGCCTTTCACAACGGAAGTTTTGTGTGTACCGACCCGAAAAGCGAGCTTTGGCGGCATACATCAGGTTACGGAAAATCAATCAGGTTCGCACCACGCGACCCCGATAACTCTTTTGGTTTCAACTGGATACCGTTGTGCCACGACCCGAATACAGCTTTACTCTGCGCGCGGGCGTTAGTATCGGCAAGCGGAGGCGGAGGCAGCAGCGAAACTTTTTGGGAGGACTCCGCAACGAGTTTGCTTGCGGCTATTTTTTCCCACGCTGCTACTTTTGCCATTCCGACCCCCGCCGCCGCTTATGATTGTTATAATTTTTATTCTGATGTTGAGCTTGCGGAAGTTTTGAAAAACTCGAAATCAATTACAGCACAACGATTTTCAAAGGGTTTTAGGGATGCGTCACCCAATACCAGAGGTTCGATTATCTCAACGGTTGACACGAAACTTAATTTTTTAGCCGATGAAAAAGTTAGGAGATTTACCAGTACCACCCGAAACCCGATTGATTTTTCCGCATTAAGACGCGAGCCGCTTCGGATTTTTTTGTGCCTAGCGGAAAATGATGTCGAACCGCTTAAAGGTTTGTCCTGTCTCTTCTTTACCTTGTGCCTTTATCAAGTGAAAAGTTCGGACGGAGTGCCGGTAACGTTTTTTCTTGATGAAGCCGCCAATATCGGAAAAATCCCTAAACTTGAAACTGAAATCGCGGTTGTCAGAGGACGCGATATAAGCATGATTTTAGGCTTACAATCCTTCTCGCAACTCTCAAGGATTTACGGACGAGATGCAGCCCAAGTCATAGTTGATAATTGTGCGACTAAAGTTTTTCTTGCGGGAGCGGATATTGAAACCGCCGAAATGGTTTCTCGTAGTTTAGGGGAGCTAACCGTTACCGAGCAGGCAGAGGACGGGCGCGAAATCAAAACCCAACGACGATTGCTTTACCCCGATGAAATCCGACAGATTGACCGAAACGAGCAGCTAATAATCACTTCAAATAAAAAACCGTTGAAAACCAAGCGGTACTTTTACACCGAACCCGAAAACGAGCGCAAAATGAAGCCGTTGCCCCAACGCCCGCCCGAAATGAAGTTTTTTCCAATCCCCAAAGAATCACCGCCGCCACCGCCGCCGATGCCCGATTTTGATTAGTCGCTTTTGGTAAGTTCTTTAGAAAAAAAGGTACAATGAGAAAAGGGCAGATGCTTTAAACATCTACCCTTAACCCAAAAACTAAGGCTTTATGCAAACCCCGTTTAGCCACTGGAAGCATAGAGCCTTGAACGAAAAAGTTCAAGTGTAATCTATGCAAATTGTAACAAATCCCCCCGCCAAATCTTTCTTAACCCCCGCCGAACGCGATTTTTCCGATACGCTCATAAGAGGCTATGATAGCCCTTACGCCATTCAATTTCCCAACACAGAATGGAAAACGCGGTATCAAACGATAAATGATAAGCGCATCCAAGACCACCTCAACGGGCGATGTTGGCTAGGTTCTAAGGCTTGCTGGTATCCGTACAGCTATTGTCTGGATATAGACAGCCCCACGCCGGAGATTCTCGAAAAAATCGAAGCAACTTTTGATTTATACGGAATAAAAGAGAGTCAGAGACTTTATGTTACTTCGCCGAGCTATCAAAAATCAGGCAATTTTCGCATCTATTTCCGGCTTGAGTACGCCGATTCGTTGCCAACTTTCAAACTTGGACGCACAGTGTTAGAGCGCATTTTTTCTGATATTTGTGAGATTTACCCGGCAAAACGCCGTAAAGACAGACTACCGTTCGGAAAGGATTCGCATATTATTTCGGACGGCGTAGTTTTAAGTCAACTCACTTGGGAGCAGGGGTTACATTGGTTAAAAAAACTCGACCCGATTGATATTGATGTTTTTCCCCGACAAAATATAATCATCAGCCCGGACGCGCCGGACGCGCCCGCTATCACGCCCACCGGAGACGTAGCCGACTTGATAGCACACGGTCTCCAAAACTTCGGCACACGCCACAAAGCACAATATGCGCTACTTAATTTTTTTTGGAGAAAAAGTTGGTTGCCCGAAGATGCAGCAAAACAAGTTAAAAAGTGGATTCGCAAAAATCATAACGGTTTTTCCAAAGAAGTAAATCAAGGAAATTGGCGCGCGATTGATGCCGAAATTGAGCGTCAAACAGCTTGGGTTTATTCGCGCCCGCAGCTTTCCGATAATGCGAACAATCTTCATAAGCAAATCACAAAAGCCGACCTTTTAGAAGCCGCGAAATGGTTTCCCGCCGATGTCGTCAATCAAAAGCGATACGTCGCTTTAGTCGCATATGTTCGCCCGCGTTCTCATCACGACTGGGTTTTCATTCCGTATCATGTTTGGCACGCAATAGCCGGAAAACATACCTACCAAGATTTCGTTAAAGAGCTAGAACAACGTGGAGTTTTGGAGTCAAACCGACAATATAAAACAGGCTTATTTTGCCGTCGTTTTCGCCTCATCTTGCCGGAGAGCAGTCTTATTTTGTGTGAGGACGAGCGAAACGTAACTAATTATTATGATGCCTTGAGAGTCGCTTTTAACAACGACCCGCGCTTAATTGCCGAAGCTATGAAGATTGACCGCACCACCGTTTGGCGGCATTTGCAGAAAAAGTCTGTCTGACTTTTGTTGCATTCTGGGAAGCATAACTAACTGTTCCTGTGTGTTGTCGTTGGTTTTCTAAAAAGGCTTCGCCGCCTTTGCGCCGGTTCTCTGTTTTATTCTTATTAAAATATTTTATTTCCCCCGTTCTCTAACAAAAACCTTTTATTTTTCCGCTACAACTTATCCAACACGCGAAGGGGATAGGTTTAAGGAAAGGGGAAACAATTTTTCAATACCTTTTAACCCCCAACATATTGTATTAAGACTCACTTTTATTTACATATTGAAAACAGCCTCTTTTTACTTCAAAAGAGACTGTTTCGCTATACCGTATATTGTGCTTACTGCTTAAAACTTTATTACATTTTCATTATCGGTTCTGATAATCCCTTTTATGTTTCCGACTGCTTTTTCCGTCTCGACTTCTTTTCTTCTTTCGGCTTCACTTCTTTGCGCTTTGAAGTGTAATCAAGCAGTTTTTCCCAATCAATTTGATTATTTTTCATAAAGCCGTTCGTGAAATCTGCCGTCATTTCGTTGATTTTTGCGAAATACTCTTTTTTGAAAGTCTCATCTTTCTTTCGCGCTTCTTTATCTATCGGTTTAATGATTTCTTTGTAAAACTCATCATCGCCGGAAATGAATAACCAAAACTCTTGTCCAGCATACTTGTAATAGCTTCTTTCGCTATCATTTGCATCAGTTTTTAGCGGCACGCTGTTTTTGCCGTAAATACAACCGTTGACGGCGACAATCTCTTTCGTAATTCCCTTATCTTTTAACGTCGCTCTGTTAGCTTTGAAGTTATCTCTCATTCGTGCGATTTGGTCCGCGTTGCCCCAATTCGTACCGCTTTTAATGCCTACAATGTAGTATTTATCATCGCGCTCAAACTCTAAATCTACGCTTGGAAGCGATGACTTAAAACCGCCGTAAAGCGTGTGAGAAACGAATATAGCGAACTTCTCTAACAAGTCTCCGAACATCGTTTCTTCTTGTGACGACAGGAACGCATCCACTGTGCTTTTCACTAAGTCGCTTACAATTTCGATGTTTTTTGCTTTGTAGAGATAAGGATTTTTGCGTTTGAGAACTTTATCTAACGACAGCAGTTTGAGCTTAGCTAAACGAGTATTGTAAAACGCCTCTACTACATTCTTTGCCAAGAAATCATAGTAAGGTTGGTAGGGCGATGCCGGAGTGATAGGAGAGTCAGGGATATTAGGGGAATCTGTCATAAAAGGGATTGTTGCGCCGCTTTTGCCACCGACGCAGGTAAGGGTAGCGTTTCGTCAAGATTCGCTAAGGCGAGTTGATGATATTCAGCTTTCAACTCAACGCCGACATAATTTCTTTCTAAAGACTTTGCCGCTAGGCAAGTTGTGCCAGAACCCGCGAACGGGTCCAAAACTACATCGTCTTTTTCAGTGAACAGCTTTATAAACCAAGTCGGTAACTCTTTAGGGAAAGCCGCCGAATGATTTTTATTTCCGCACTCCGTAGCCAAATGCAAAACGTTTGTCGGATACGCTTTTTCGCGCCCAACCCAATTTGCAATGTTTTTTCCAAAGCCGGATTCTGATTGAGAAGTAAAGCGAACGACATCATTTTTTCCGAGTTTATTCAGCCGGGTTTTAGCCCAATCTCCGACAGGTATCATCACTTCATCTTGATACATTTTGAACCGCTTTTGCTTATTGAATTGTAAGCATCTTTCCCACGAATCACGAAAGCGATTTGACCACTTACCGGGCGCAGAGTTTCTCTTATGCCAGATGTACTCTTCTGTCCACAGCCAGCCAGCTTTCTTGAGAGCTAGAATCAACTCTAAAACGTAAGTATGCCGTTCGCAGTCAACAACCTTTTCTTTAATGTTTAAGATAAACGTACCGTCATCTTTCAACACTCGCTTGAACTGTTCGGCGCGTGGCAGAAACCATTCAACATATTTATCAGGATGTACGCCACCGTAAGACGCTTTGCGGTTATCCGCGTAAGGCGGCGAAGTCACAATTAGATTAACCGACTTGTCCGGCAGCCTTGTTAAGACTTCCAAACAATCACCGTGCAAAGTTTTGTTTAGCCATTTACTATTGTTCATAGAAACCCCGCAAAAATTAAACTCCGTAAATCTTACCACAGGAAACTTACGCCGAGCTTTTATTGAACTTTCATCTAAAAAAACCTAACATTGCAATCTTCGCAGATGAAAAAATATGATGACAAAATTGCAAGCCGCCGAGTATCTCGGTTGTTCTGTCCGCTCGATTGAAGCCTACACTTTCAAAGGTAAGCTAAACCCCGCACGCTCAAAAGGCACACGCGGAGATATTAACCTTTACGATGAAACCGAACTCGACGAATTAAAATCCGAGCGCGCAAAAATCACTTATCTTGAAAACATTAAGCCCGCCACAGTTGAAAAAAGTAACCCGCTCGAATCAATTACTAAAAACGAAGATGCACGTCAATTCCTAATCACCGCAATTCAAGAAGCACTCACAAATGTACACGCCGAAAGCCTTCACGAGCTAAAGCAAAAAACTTTTCTTACCTTGTCGGAAGCAGAAAAGGTTTCCGGTTTGAAATCCAAAACTCTGCTACGCCTAATCAAATCTAAAAAACTTCGCGCTCAAAAAATTGCGAACGCTTGGAGAATTACGCCCGAAGATTTGCAAAAATTATCTGAAACGAAACTCTAATTTCCGTAATTTATTTTTCCGATAATTGTTTTTCTTTCCTAAGTTTTCCTAAAACTTTTTTCTCATTTCCCAAAACTTTTCGTTAAGCCGGAGTTGGCTTTTCGATTTGTTACGCTTATTTATCCGCAAATGGATTTGCGGAATACGGGTTTGTCCGCCGAGCCGGACGAAACCCCGATGCAAAAGCATCGTCCCGCCGCTTCGCGGAAAGAAAAACTTATGAATAAAAACTCTCGAATTACTTTTCGATTATCTGAAAACCAGCACACCGACTTTAAGAATCTCGCTGCTAAATACGATTTATCAATTAGCGATTTTATAGTTCGCTCGTGTTTGCTAAATCACAAATTAAACTTACCGGAGCGCAAAACCGACTTAAAAAATTGCATCCACGAGTTACATAAAGCCGGAAATAATCTTAACCAAATCTCGAAAGCCCTAAACATTTTGGTTTTGAATCAGCACCCCGAAGGAATAGCGGTAACTGAAATTAAAGATTCACTTTCCGATTTACGCCGGGCAATTAAGAAATTAGAAGGTGAATTATGAAAAGTATTTATTGCCGATTTACCGCCCCCAAGTCGCAAGCCGATTCAGCCGAAAATGTGAATTACATCACGCGAGAAACCGCACTCGAAAGTAATCATGATGCAATTTATTTACACAATTTGAGTGAGTTTCGCGGTGAAGATTTACGGGAAACTCGCACCAACCTTAGCGCGTATGCGATGACTCGATTGAGTGAAGAAAAGCACACCAGCCGAACAGGAGCGGGACAAACTCGCACGCACTACCGTTGCGTAGTCAGTTTTGACCGTAAAGAATCCACCGAAAAAGCCCAGAGGTTGACCGCAGAGTTTTTGCAAAAATACTTCCCCCAAACGCGCGCTGTTTCGGCAATCCATCAGGACACGGCACACACTCACGCCCATATCTGGATTGACGCTCGACAATTAAACGGCAAAAAAATTGACCTCGATAATAAGATTTACAAGCGAATTGATACCGCTTGGGCGAAAGTGTACGCCAAAGAATACGGGAAAGAATATGCCCAAATTCACGCGGCGAAAAAACTCGAAACCCAGAATTATAAACGAGACAAAGCGCAGGGAATTAAATCGGAGAAACCCGAACGACAGCAAAAAAAAATAGATTACAGACAACGCGATTATAATAATTATGGCATTGACAAAGAAGGAATTAGAGGAAATCAACCAGACCTTGCAATTACGAATCCGGCACTTGACCAAGCAGAACAACCACCTACTCGCACAGAACGAGAGTTTAGAGAAACAGTTTCAAGCGTTACGGAATTACATCGCAGCTTTGAAGGATTGGGCAGAGGACGCCAAAACGAACTACAACCGAATCAAGAACTAGACACCGACAGAGGCAGAGAGCGCGAACGGGTTCGAGAATTAGAAAAATGAATCGGATAATTGCAATCATGTTAGTAGCGGGCGTTGCGCTTGTTTATTTTGAAACGGGACGCATGCGGCTTTACGGGTTTGGTTTGCTTGGGATAGTCGCAGCATATTTTTACCTAACTAAGGTCCAAAACCCGTTTTCTTTCAATTTTCCTAAGCCCAAAGGCAAAAGCGAAAATAAACATGGCAGCGCATCATTTGCGACCCGGAACGATATTAGGCAGTTATTGAAGCCCGCCGCCCAGCCGTTGAAGCCCGGCGAGCTTTCACTTGCGCCGTTTAAGTCGCTTTTTAGAAATGAATCACTCCACCTACCGCGTGACGAAGCCGTAAAGCATCTTCTGCTTATCGGCGCAGCCGGTAGCGGTAAAAGTCGAAGTTTTTTTCTACCGAATTGCGCTTCTCATGTAGGCAGTTTTATTTGCACCGACCCAAAAAGCGAGCTTTGGCGGCACACTTCCGGCTACGGAAAATCAATCAGGTTTGCGCCGCGAGACCCCGATAACTCTTTTAATTTCAACTGGATACCGCTTTGCGACGACCCGAATACAGCTTTACTCTGCGCGCGGGCGTTAGTATCGGCAAGCGGAGGCAGCAGCGAAACTTTTTGGGATGACGCCTCGACGAGTTTGCTTGCGGCTATTTTTTCCCACGCTGCTACTTTTTCCATCCCGACCCCCGCCGCCGCCTATGATTTTTATAATTTTTACTCCGATATTGAACTTTCGGAAGTGCTAAAAAACTCGAAATCAATCACCGCACAAAGATTTTCAAAGGGGTTTCGGGACGCTTCGCCAAATACGCGCGGAAGCATTATTGCAACCGTTGATACGAAACTTAATTTTTTAGCTGATGAAAAAGTGCGCCGATTCACCTCTACCACCCGCACCCCGATTGATTTTTCGGCTTTGAGACGAGAGCCGCTTAGGGTTTTTTTGTGCCTAGCGGAAAATGATGTCCAAGCTCTAAAGGGTTTATCTTGTTTGTTCTTTACTCTTTGTTTGTATCAAGTGAAATCGCAGGACGGAGTGCCGGTAACTTTTTTTCTGGATGAGGTAGCAAATATCGGTCAAATCCCCAACCTCGCAACTGAAATCGCCATTGTACGCGGTAGGGATATAAGCATGATTTTAGGTTTGCAATCTTTCTCGCAACTTTCGGGGATTTACGGACGAGACGCAGCCCAAGTCATAGTGGATAATTGTGCCACAAAGATTTTTCTTGCCGGAGCCGATATTGAAACCGCCGAAATGGTTTCTCGTAGTTTAGGCGAGCGAACGGTTACAGAACGAGCGGAAGACGGGCGAGAAATCAAAACCCAACGACGATTGCTTTACCCGGACGAAATCCGACAGATTGACCGACACGAACAGCTTATTATTAACACCAATATGAAACCGTTGAAAACCAAGCGGTATTTTTTCACCGAACCCGAAAACGAGAAAAAAATGCCGCCGTTGCCGCAGAAAACCCCCGAAATGAAGTTTCTACCGATACCCAAAGAATCACCGCCGCCACCGCCGCCGATGCCCGATTTTGATTAGTCGCTTTTGGTAAGTTCTTTAGAAAAAAAGGTACAATGAGAAAAGGGCAGATGCTTTAAACATCTACCCTTAACCCAAA
>MWWE01000221.1_pt1 | contig 10361 bp, 9 predicted proteins | sample 1047301 | NCBI WGS metagenome assembly MWWE01 (sample SAMN06349973, study PRJNA376086) | soil metagenome | isolation source: MS1-1 sample Antarctic (ecotone) soil | place: Antarctica
CGCTTGGGAAGCCGCCGATGGCTTAGAAACATATTTTTCTTTTTACAATTTTGAGCGACCACATCAGTCGCTCTCGAATCGGACACCGGCGGAAGTGTATAGAAAAGAATTGAAAATCAAATTAAAACAGGAGAAAAAAAACCGGAGATTTTTAGCTAATCAAATTCCACCTTAAAAAAGTGCATTTGCTGTCTAGACAATGGGGTTCACTTTATTATATGAATCAAAAGTCAACAACAAAGCCTATGATTGGACGGGTCCATCCATAGGTAAAAAAATTGACCTCTCGAAACTGAAAAATCAAGAAAATATAACATTATCCAGCAATGCAAAAAATAATTTAATAATGATTGTTCATGCTGATCCATTATGCAAAATGAGTCAGGTAACGGTGGAAAATATGAAAAATTTACAAGCAGAAGCAATAAATAATAATATTGATTATGTATTAGTTTCTTTCCACCCTGAGCAATCATCAAAGCAATTATCAAGTTATTTCGTTAATAAATTCGGATTAAAAGTTGATACATATACAGTAGAACCGTCAAATGATGACATATTTTTGTCTTTGAAAAATCTTGTCTCTCCAACACATCTTTTAGTTACCAAGTCAGGAACAATTCTTAACAAATTTCCCGGAAGCAGTTATGTAAAAGAGGATCGGGATGAAATGATGGAAGAAATCAGAGGTAAAATGTTAGATGTTAAAGCCACATATAATGGTAAAAACTAAAGAGTTATAATAATTTCAATTTTAGTCAAATTCCTTACTGCACACTGCTACTGTCTTACCACCAACTTCTTATTGTTCCGTTATTCCATCAAAATTTGCCAGAGAAACGACAATATCATCAATTGTTCTAAGCCGCAGACCTAAATTTGGAATGTTGTTTGTCAGAATTGAAAAGACGAATTTTTCGCCGGATTTTGATGTAACGTAACCGGAAAGGGCTGAAACTTGATCGAGCGTACCGGTTTTTCCGCGGGCATTTGCTTCGGCAGTTGTGCCCTTAAAGCGGTTTTTTAGAGTTCCGTCAACTCCGCCGATTGTCAGGGCGTTTTGCCACGCAAGCGAATAACGATTTGCCGCCATATATTTAAAAAGCATCGCGGCGGAATTCGGCGTAATTAAATTGTGCCGCGACAAACCGCTGGCATCATATTGCACAACGCTGTCGGTTGGCACGCCCGCTTTTCGCAAAACATCCTGCACAACTTCAATTCCTTTTTGTTCACTGGTTTTTGTCGTATCCGCCCGATTGACCGTTTCGCCCAATGCACGCAAGATCAATTCCGTGTAAAGATTTTGACTCGGTTTCATTGTCTTTTGTGCAATAAAATCCAAAGACGGCGATTGCAGATTTGTAATTTCGGTATAATTTTCAACGGGCAAAGGAACACCATTTCGTTCCTGCAAATTTATTGCTTTTGCATCGCCGCGAATGCTTACGCCTTTTAATTGCAGGCGTTGTTTAAGAATCTCGACAAACAACTCGGCAGGTCTTGAAACAGTGACCGAACCTGAAAAACCGCCGTCATTTGCGGGCATTGTGCCTGAGATTTCCAGAGTATTCTGTCCGAGAAGTTTTGTAACTTTTAATTGTCTTTTTGTTCCGGCTGAAACGGTGTTTGATTTGTTAATTATTTTAAATAAGCGATTTGCAGGTAAAACCTGAACGACCAGCGGCGAACCGACTGAACTTGGCGAGATTTTCAGATCAACCGCGTTATCATTTATCGAGAGCGAGGAAATTTCCGCACCGTAATACCATTGCAGATCGTCCCATTCCCAACCAACAGGAATCGGCTCAGTATTAAAATAAGTCTCATCGCCGACAATGCTTCCTTCAATTTTTTTGACACCGGCTTCGACAATTTTTTGTGCCAGTAAATCAATTCCCAGATAATAATCGCCGTTGTTAAATGCGGTTGAAATACCCGGATCACCGCGTCCGTAAATTATCAGATCGCCGCCAATCGTGCCGTTTTCATCAGGCTTTGCATTTGTGTAAACGCTTGTTACAAAACGAAAATCGGGCGAAAGTTTATCGAGTGCGGCGGCAACCGTGAAACTTTTCATATTCGATGCGGGCATAAAATAATTTTCCGCGTTTCGTTCATAAATCGTTTTGCCTGTTGTTATGGAAATTATTTTCACGCCGACCTGTCCGCGTCGGAGCAACGGATTGGCAAGTGTCATCGCAATTTTCGTTTGCAGAAATGAAACGGTCTGCGTAGCGGGAGTCGGCGAAGCATTCGGCGTTGGAGTAGCAGTCGGCGACGGAGTCGGATTTGTGATTATAACCCGTGGATTGGGGGTCGGTGTTTGGGCGTTTGAATTAAAATTCAGCCCGAAACCGAAGAAAGCCAGAACAAAAATTGCTGTAAATTTTGCGGTCAAAAATTCTTTTTTCATCAGATTTATCTTACGGAAAAGTTTTTGAGAATCAACCGAAGAAAGCAGTCGGCGGTAGGCAGTAAATAAAAAATGGATAATGTAAAAAGCGGCATCTTGCCGATTCTTCACATTATCCATTTTCCGTTTTCAATTATTCATTAACTCACTATTTTTTACCAATAATAATATCGAGATCGGTTTGCGGAACATTCAGATCGAGCATTACTTCATTCATCTCACGCGAAATTTTCATATTTTCGACCATTTTTGCATAAACTTGTTTGTCTTTGCCTTTCATTCCGCCCAAGAATCCTTTGCCGACCATTTTAAGTCCCAACAGCATTTCTTCCAGACTTTCGGCTTGGGAAGTTTGCGAAGTTTTTGCCATTACCGAAACGGAAGTTATATTACCCGCAACATCCATCGAGCCTTGAATCTGGCGGATCGAATTGAGATTTGCTCCGACTTCGTCATTATCCATACCGACGTATTGCGACAAACCGTTCGGTAAAATCATTCCTACATTTGCTATTGCAGTTTGTTTTCTGTCAAGCAAACTTAAAACTTCATTGCTGATTCGCGGCGAATTCCCGATTGTTGCTTTAACTCTCGCAACCGAACCGATAGCAACCGTATTGCTGTCATAAGCCGTTATAGCGATTTCTTTTGAAAGATGCTTGAACATTTTATCCAACACTTTATCGCCCATTGAATTATTATTTTTATTTTTTGCTTTATTTTTGTCTATAACTTCTTTCGGCGAGAAAATATAGATGGTGCGGCTGCCGAATTTTTCGGCTTTATATTTTCCGTTTGAAGCTAATTTGGCAACGGCGACGAGTGCTTTTGAATCCATCGTTCCGCGTGCCAGAATTACGGGTTCAAGTTCAACCTTGTTGGCGGCAATTTTGTTGCTTTTAATACCGACCGCGACTTCCGTGAATTGTCTTAGGTCAAGACCTGTTTTGCCTTTTAATTCATCAAGTTTGCTGTTGATCTTCTCAAGCATCGGCTGATTTGAAGATAAAATCTGCGGCAGTGCCTGATTCAAAAATCTTTCAGAATCAAAAACGATCACGCCGTCCGATTCGGGAAGAAGCACCGCTAATTGACCCGAACTTTTCGTGTCGGCGGAAACCGCAAATCCAATACCGCTTGCGACAAATGCAAGCAAACCCAGAATAATAATAATCTTTTTCGTCATAATACAAACCTCTTAAATTTATTTAGATATAAAAAATTGCCACGCAGCTTTAAAGATGATTTAAAGCACCCAAATAGTTGGCTTGCGTTTTATTAATTCGAGATAATCTAATCATCTTTTACAACTTCAAACTCAAAACGCAATTCCTTCCCGCGAAAAATAAAACTCAGATAATGCTCCCAGAATTTTCGCAAGAAACGGAACTTCGGCGATTTTTGGTCAAGATTTACAAAAAACTCGATTCCCAAAGCACGCCACAAATTCGCCAGCGAAACATAAGTTTTCAAAGGCTTTAGTTTCACATCCGTATAAAAATCAAAATTCTGTTTGCCGGCAATAAATGTATTAAATGAATAACAGTTAAAATGATTTCTGTGCGTCGGATCGGTTGCCCAATCGGGGTTTGTGTAATGCGGCGTAAGAAGTTTTATCGTCCCGCCGTTTTTTGTAATCCGGTAAAGTTCCCCGATAAAAGCCATCACATCCGGGATATGCTCGATGGCGTGGCTGGAAACGATCAAATCAAATTCATTGTCTGCAAACGGATAGGGAACTTCGCCGAGGTCGTGAATCACGTCCGCTCCCGTGCGTGGATTATTATCCAAGCCAATCGCACCTTCGTATTTATTTGTTCCGCATCCGACATCGAGAATTTTCACAGTTTGTAAATGGTAAATGGTAAATGGTAAATGGTAAATGGCGGAATGGATTTTTAGCGGCTATCGGTTTGGATTTTTTGCAAATTCGGTTGTTTCACAACGCGGACAGATCAAAGTTTTTTGTTCGGAATCCGTCCATTTTGCCATTGCTTTATTGGAAAGATCGGGATTTTTACTTTCTGCTTCGCCTTCTCTCATCAGGCGTGATTTTTCTTCATTTACAGTTTTTAAATCCTTTTCGCAATTTTTGCAAATCCAGCCGAAACCTTCATTGTAAAAATTATTCAGTTCAACTTTTTTCATAAAACAAAACTAGATTGGCATAAAATAAAACACAGAAAAAGTTAATTTTCTGTGTTTTTCAGTAATCGCAAATTGCAAATTGCAAATACCCATAATTATCTATTCCGGCGGGTCTGCGGATTGTCGGGAGTCGGCAAAAGTTTGACCGGAATGCTTAGTGTCCGACCTTCACGAAAGACGCTGAGATTTACCGTTTCACCGATTTTCTTTTTATCGAGATAACGATAAAGGTCATCAAGATCGGTTAATTGCACATTATCAATTGATTGGACAATATCGCCTAAAATTATGCCGTTCCTGTCTCTTGAAAGTCCGCGAAGTCCAGCCCGTTCAATCGAACTTCCGGCTAAAACATTGCGGATCAGCAAGCCTTTATCAAGCGGCAAATCTATGCCTTTCGAAGTCAATTCCTCAATGTTTAGAAAATTTGCTCCGAGTTTCGGACGATTTACCTGACCAAATTCGATCAATTGCGGAACGATACGTTTTGCCGTGTTGACGGGAATTGCAAAACCGACTCCGGCGGAAGCTCCCGAAGGTGATAAAATCTGCGAGTTGATGCCGATCATCTGACCGAATTTGTTGAGCAAAGGACCGCCCGAATTTCCGGGATTAATCGAAGCATCCGTTTGAATTGCCGCATCAATCGGACGATCGTTTCTCGCTCTGATCGGACGTTCCAAACCGGAAATAACTCCCGTCGTCAAAGTTCTGTCTAAACCGAAAGGATTGCCGATGGCGAGAACTTTTTGCCCGACAATCAAATTGTTGGAATCTCCCAAAGGTATAACCGTTAAACCTTCACGCGGCGGAGTTATTTTAATAATCGCCAAATCCGTATCGGGATCGCCGCCGACATAAGTTGCGGGATAAACTTTTTTGCCGCCGAAACTTACCGTAAGTTTTGCAGAACCTTCAACCACGTGATAATTCGTTAGAATATGTCCGCTATTGTCAATCACCGAACCTGAACCGTTTCCTTTCTGTTCAAATTGCTGACCGTAAAAATTTTCAACCGTTTCACTTGTCGTAATAAAAGCAACGCCGGGCGACAAAGATTTATAAACTTCGATGTTATTTTGTTCGTCGCTGACCGCCGAAGGATTATTAATTCCCGCCGCTTTTTCTGCAAAAACGACATTCTGATTCTTTTCAATCTGAAAAGCACTAGTCAAACTGCTGATATTGTTAAAAAATATAACCAAACCGACTGCCGCAAATGCCGTAACCAAACCCAATAAAATAATCTGCCGGGCAGATAACTGATAAACTGCTTTTTGCTTCATAATTGCCGTCCTCTCAATATAAAATGTATGAACCTGTATGATGCAGATTCCTTGAAAATTCGTTGCCGTATAAAAATTTACGGGTAGAAACCGTTTTTTGTTCCAGGTTCAATCATATTAAATTCTTTTTTATTTTGTTAAATATAAAAATGCTTCACCGAAATTCGAGCAAAGCATTTTTATAAATCTAAAATTACTCTTTGATTATCACATATTCTTTTACATATTGACGCAGTTTATCACGATGATTTTTCAGATACTCGGCGTGGTCTTGAGCAATTCCCTGATCGGGGAGTGCCATCAGAATATACGCTTCAAGCAATCCTTTTGTATCCAGTTCGATAAGCGTTTCAATTTGTTCATTAAGTTTTGTGCCTTTTGATTTTAAATCTTTAGCCATTCTGACAACACTGCGAAATGCTTCCGCTTCTTCTTTCAAAGTGTGGCGGTATTCTTTTTCATTCGGGAAGTTTTTTGCAAATTCCTTATCTTTCCAAACAACTCTGGTCGCCGTGTAACTCAACCACGCCGCCGAACCGTCTTCGGTTGGGCTGATGCTGATGGTGGTTTTCGGTTTGCCGTTTTCAACCGATTCCTTTATCGGCACATCAATTCTCGGATGACCTAATCTTGCGTCGGTTGCTTCCGCCCATTGACTGATTCCCGCAACGGCAAAACGGCTGTAAGGTTCGACGATAAATGCCTCAATATAACGGTCGCGTGCCGCATCATATTTTTTCTGCCGCATCAGAGGAGTTGCCGAATAGCGGTAAGCCGTTTCGATATTCGGATCAATGGCGATAGCTTTTTGATACCATATTTCGGCTTTATCAAATTCCTCTTTCCACAAATACATATCGCCCGTAAATAAAGCGGCAAAATAAATTTTCGGATCAAGTTCCAACGCTTTACCGTAAAGTTTTATAGCTTCGTCATAATTTCCCTTGGTAAAAGCTCTTTCACCCTCAATCATCATATTTTCAGCTCCGGCATTTTTTGAAAATTTAGGTGGAAGACTTCCGTCCGGCGGAATTGATTCGATAAAGCTATCAATTACACTTATATCTGAACCTAATGACTTTGCTTTGAGCAATGCTTTACGGGCATTAATACGCATTTTCATTGCCTCGGTCTTGTTTATTGTCGTCTGAGCTTTGGCAAGCAATGTAAAGCCGTAATAAAAACTGACATCCGCATCTTCCGGCAATTCGATAACTAATGTTTCAAGTATCGGCAGGGCTTCGAGATATTTATCCTGCTTAATTAATTCAAAGGCTTTTTTTCTTTCCGATGCAATTTCGGCGGGAGTTTGAGCATTTGTCAGATTAGTCGTGAAGATTGTTAAAATGAGAAATACCGACAAGTATAATCCGATTTTTTTCAGGTTTTTATTAAGTTTCATAAGTTTTTAACTCCATTTTTTTTAATTAATATCAAGTTTAAGAATTATACGGAAAATTTAGAAGTTCTAAACAAACAGAGCAAAAACTTCATTTGAATAAACAAAACCTTTTCGTGTCAACCGCAAAAAATCTTCCGAAGATTTGATCAATCCCATTTCTTCAAAACGCCTAAGTTCATCAGTGTATTCGTCCATTAAGTTTATACCAAATTTTTTCTCGAATTCGTATAAATTTAATCCCTTTGCAAGACGTAAATTAAGAAACGCAAACTCCGCCGAAAGTTGCTTTTCCGATAAATCATCAATTTCGACAACCGCCGATTCGCCGTTTTCGACCAACGAAACATAATTTTTCGTATCGCGTTCATTCGACCAGCGTTTGTTAATTCCATCAAAAGAATGAGCCGAAACGCCAAACCCGAAAACGGGTTCGCACAACCAGTATTTATTATTATGTTTTGATTCAAAACCAGTTCTCGCAAAATTGGAAATCTCATATTGCTCAAAACCTTTCGCCCGGACTTTTTCGATCATCATTTCATACATTTCACCCGCCAAATCTTCATCCGGCAAAGGCTGACGTTCTGAGCGAATCTGTTCCGCCAGCGGAGTTTCTTCGTGAACTTCCAGAAGATAAAGCGAAAGATGTTCGGGATTCATATTTAACGCTTCATCTAAATTCTTTTCCCAATCTTTCAAACTCTGATTCGGCAAACCGCCGATCAGATCAAACGAAATATTTTCAAAATTCGCCTGTCGCAAAAGTTCAAAAGTCTTCCTCGCATCATCCGCATCGTGTCCGCGTGCGAGTATTTTCAAAGCCCGATCATCAAAAGTCTGCACGCCGAAACTCGCCCGATTTACACCCAGAGATTTAAAATCCAACAACTTTTCAAGCGAAACCGTCGCCGGATTCATCTCCAATGTAAATTCGATATTTTCATCAAATTCAAATTTCCGATAAATTACTTTTAAGATTTTCTCAAGTTGTTTTGCGGTCAAAAGAGAAGGAGTGCCGCCACCAAAATAAATTGTTTCAACGTAATTCGTAATTCGTAATTCGTAATTCGTAATTTCTGAAATTAAAGCATTTACATATCTTTCAACCGCATCATTATTGCGATAAACATCAGTCGCAAAATCGCAGTAAGAACAACGCGATTTGCAAAATGGGATGTGTATGTAAATTCCTGCTTTACTCATTGTTTGGAATTTTATTAATTTGTTGCCAATGCGAAAAAGCCGCTTGATGATTTTGGTCATCAGCGGCTTCAATGGCAATTAAATATCCTGCATCTAAAAAAAGCGTTTTCATTTTTTAATACAAATAATCATCAAGGTTTTCCGATGCGTCATTTACTCCAACATCCACGGGACTTTTGCCGATATTAAAAATACTGTCTTTTTTACCGTTTGATTTATGAGATTTTTCTTTTCCTTGAAACTGCAAAAATTTTACATAGTCACTAACTTTTTTTACTTGCGATTTGTCTAGTGTATTTATATCTTCCAAAACTTTTTCTTTAACACTCATAACAATTTCCTCATTTCTATTCTACACTAAGTTGTTCTTCAAGCGAATTTTTCCAAGCGTCTTGCAAATCGGCAACTTTTGCATTTATCTCTTCTTTGCCATTCACTTTGATTTTTAAATCTTCTCCTGTAACTTTTCCGATAACTTCAAATGGACAATCGCCGATTGCTTCTTTTACTTTGTCAAGATTTTCTTCCGAGAATGTTACTAGAATTCTTGATGGCGATTCGCTGAAAAGTTGAGTTGTTACGTCAAAATTCTCATCGTTTAACTCAATTTCCGCACCGTTTGATTTGTCGTTTAATGACGAAAAACATTGTTCGGCGATGGCAACTGCAATTCCGCCGTCGGAGCAGTCGTGGGCGGAATTTATTAAACATTCAGCATTTAATTTTAAGCAAGTATCCTGAACTTTTTTCTCTAAATGCAGATCAATTTTTGGAACTTCGCCGATTTCGATGAGTTCGTTTGTTGTATAACCGAGAATTGTTTGAGCATATTCGCTGACGGATAAATCGTCATTTGTCGTTCCCAAAAGTGCGATTATGTCGCCTTCATTTTTAAAACCCTGCGTGATGATTTTTTTCGTGTCTTCGATAAGTCCGACCATTCCGATTGTTGGTGTCGGCAAAACACCGTCGCCGTCGGTTTCGTTATAAAATGAAACATTTCCCGAAATGACGGGCGTTTCAAACATTTCGCACGCTTCTTTTATTCCGTCAATTGTTTCCGAAAATGCCCACATAATTTTCGGGCGTTCGGGCGAAGCGAAGTTTAAGCAATTCGTTACGGCAATCGGTTTTCCGCCAACGCAGACGTTATTTCGAGCCGCTTCCGCCACAGTCAATTTCGCACCTTCCTTCGGATTAACCGCCGAAAATCTGCCGTTTCCGTCCAGACACATCGAAATTGCCCGACGAGTTTCCTTCACCCGAACAACCGACGCATCCGCACCGGGCAAAACCGCCGTATTTGTGCGAACCATATGATCGTATTGCTCATAAACAAAATGTTTCGAGCAAATATTTGGCGATTCAAGCAAACGCCGCAAAACGTCGTTGCAGTTCAAAGTTCCGTGTTTAGCGTTCAGAGTTTTTTGCTTTTTTTCCAACTCTGAACTCTGAACTCCAAACTCTGAACTCTGCGGAGCAGCCATCGGGCGATTATAAAGCGGTGCAGATTCCGTCAATTTATCAACCGGCATATCCGCCATCAATTCGTTATGATGATAGATTTTTAAGCGGTTTCCTTCGACGACTTTGCCGATAACGACTGCATCCAAATCCCATTTATTGAAAATCTCGATGAGTTCTTTTTCACGACCTTTTTTCGCAACAATGAGCATTCTTTCTTGAGATTCGCTCAATAACATTTCATAAGCGGTCATTTCGGTTTCACGTTGCGGAACATCGTCCAGATAAAGTTCTAAACCATTTCCCGCACGATCCGCCATTTCAACCGAAGACGAAGTTAAACCCGCCGCTCCCATATCCTGAATTCCTTCAATCGCTCCCGAACGCATTGCTTCCAGACACGCTTCAAGCAAAAGTTTTTCAAGAAACGGATCACCGACCT
>MWWE01000222.1_pt1 | contig 10321 bp, 3 predicted proteins | sample 1047301 | NCBI WGS metagenome assembly MWWE01 (sample SAMN06349973, study PRJNA376086) | soil metagenome | isolation source: MS1-1 sample Antarctic (ecotone) soil | place: Antarctica
ATCAACAAACAATCTCGTAATTACAGGTTTTATACCGATAAACAATATTCCAAAAATTACTTCTCTGTCTGGTTTAAGCTTCGCAAGACCGCTATACCAGCCAATCACAAATGTTGGATTTGTCACATCACAAGGTGACAGAGCATTGAAAACTGATTTAGTTCGTTCCGGTTACACATTACAAGGCGATTCTGTTAAAGTAGCAGTTCTTTCAGATAGCTATAATAATCTCAATGGAGCTACATTAGATGTTAGCCAGAACGATTTGCCTGGTTCGCCAACAAATCCAAATGGTAATACAACTCCTGTTCAAGTTCTGAGAGATTATCCAGGAACTGACTATGGCAATCGTACAGATGAGGGAAGAGCAATGCTACAAATTGTTCATGACATTGCACCTAAAGCAAAATTAGCTTTTAGAACCGGTTTCATAAGTCCTGATGATTTTGCACAAGGAATAATAGGATTGGCTAATGTAGGTAGCCATGTAATAGTAGATGATATTACTTATATAACAGAACCATTTTTTGAAGATGGAGTCATTGCAAAAGCAGTTGATACAGTTGTAAAAAGAGGTGTGGCTTACTTTTCTGCAGCAGGAAATTTCGGAGTAAAATCTTATGAAAGTACTTTCAGGACGGGAAGCATACCACTTGGGCTAACCGGGCCTGCTCATGATTTTGGTGGCGGAATCACTCAACGCATTTCTTTACCTCGTGGCACTTATACAATTGTTCTCCAGTGGGAAGATGAATTTTTCAGCCTTGGCGGAACCGGCACTAATACTGACCTTGACATATATCTAACGGCCTTTGGAGGCGTGCCTCTGTTTGGTTTTAATAGAAACAATATAGGTGGTGATCCAATTGAAGTTATTCCCTTCACAGTAAATGACAGTACAGATGCAAATTTGATGATTGTAAAAGCTGCAGGTAGTAATGTAAGATTCAAGTATATTATTTTCCGTGGTGAAGCCAGAATTTTAGAATACAATTCTGGTCAATCCACTATTGTTGGACAACCGAATGCGAAAGGTGCTATTGCAGTAGGAGCTGTCTTATATGTAAATACACCTTCGTTTGGAGGAACACCATCTCCGGCATCATTTTCATCAAGAGGTGGGACAAGAATTAAAAATGAAGCTGCAGCCCGCCAAAAACCAGAAATGATGGCACCTAATGGTGTAAATACGACAATAAATTTCAACAGTCCTGATTATGAAAATGACGGCTTTTATAATTTTTACGGCACATCAGCAGCAGCTCCGCATGCCGCTGCTGTAGCTGCTTTAATGATAGAAGCAAAAAGAAAATTTAGTGGCATCACTCTACGACCAGATAGCTTAAAGAGCTTACTCACCAGGACGGCTTTGCGTATGTCAAGCAACCCTGATTATGATTATGCAACTGGTAATGGCTTTCTTCAAACAGATAATGCTTTACGAACTTTTGCTGTTCCAAAAGCTACTATTCAATCACTTCAGGTTGTTCCGCCATCAACTGTACCACCCGGGGAAACATTTGTACCCGGAACAGCACCATTCAATTTAATTGTAAGGGGGCAAAATCTAAGCAGTACTTCAAAAGTGTACTTCCGGAATATTGAATTGACCCCAATATCTATAAATGCAGGCTTAACCGAAGCAACCGTAGCTATCGATACTTTCAGTGGAAATCCTGGCATCAGGATCTACACAGCTCCAATAACAAGCAGTCAACTTGACGGAGGATATTCAAATGAAGTAAAAATCTTAGATCCACAAAAGAAAAAAGTTATTGTTACAGCTGACCGGAAGACCAGAAAATATGGCGAAAGAAATCCGGCATTCACTGCTACTGTTTATGTAGATAGTGTTCGAGTAGACAGTACTGAATTTACTTTGGAACAATTGGGCCTTGATAATTTACAGTTCAGCACTCTTGCAACTAGCAGCAGTCGAATTGGACAATATGCTATCACACCAATATCTCCTTTTGACTCATCAAATGCGAGGCATATACCTTTCTTAGAACTTTACGATTATGTCTTTAAAGAAGGGTTGCTTACTGTTGAGCGGTTGCCGATTACAATTACTCCGAGGGATACAACAATTATTTACGGCTCAGCAATAGGCGATATAAATTATAATGTGACGATAAATGCGATTCGTCCAGATATTCAAAACAGTGATAGCTTAATAGCATCAATCAATGCCGCATACTTTGCCACTGTTGCAAAAGATACATTTGTTCTGATTGATTCAAGAACTCTGCTTGCAGGCCAGGTTTTAACATCCGCCGAACTTGATAGTTTAGGCGTAATAGTTAGTAGTAAAGGAATGGTGAACAGCAAGGGAATGGTGAACAGCAAGGGAATGGTGAATGGTGTTCCTTTATTTGATACCACTCAGGTAATTGAGATATCTGCACAATCGGTATTTGAGTATAATACTTCACCTGACACTGCACGACTCATTAATTCAAAAGGAATGGTAAACAGTAAGGGCATGGTGAACGGAAATACTGTAGTAAATTATACAGTTGGAGGTATTGTAAACAGTAAAGGCATGGTGAATGAAACAGGCGGCCTTGTTAACAGTACATCGGTTAATGACACTACCAATAGAAATGTTGCTATCATTCTTGATTCAACAGATGTAGTTGCACCAGCGGGTACTGCTGTAGGTGGTTACCGTTCTGTAAATATGTTAAGTGGTCTTGAAGTAGGTAATAATTATATTGTTCCAGGTGCATTCCTGTCAGAAAACTATGCTATATCATATGGTTTAGGCACCTTAACAATCACTCCTACGGACTCTATAGGAAATACCACAAACCTAAAAGCCTATTATCCATTGCTCACTGATCTTAAAGATGCAACCGGCAACATGGGTGATATCATGCTGCTCGGAAATCCTCCTCCGGCACCTCCGGATAACGGCGTGTGTCACAATGGTGTGTACTTCAGTGGTGGTGGGCAAGATATAAGAACTCCAAATTTCAGTTCGTTCGATTCAGTACATTTTGATATTAGTGTTGATTTCCGCATAAATGCTTTTGCTGCATCTAACACTCCTGTTATTGTTGGAGGAGTTTCTTATAGGTGGATTGGTATATATGTTAAAGCTGACGGATCAATGGGTATTCTGTATAACAATAGCAACTATCAATGGTCTGCCACAAAAATCATCACTGGGCAATGGTACAATGCATTATTACGATACCATGATGGAGCTGTTGAACTTTGGCTAAATAACACAAAGATTTTAACGCAGAACATAGGTCCGCTCATCTGTGGAAACAATTTCGAATTCACAACAAACAACTTTAGTAACGGTGCTGCTCTCAATGGCTGCATCCGAAATTTGAAAATTTACAACGGAGATTTACAGGCTGCAGTTTCGAATATCTATACTATAGCTGGTAACGGTACAGGAACTTATCTGGACAATGTTCCTGCTACTACCACTGGCATTGGAGGCTCTAGAGGTGTTGCTGTTGATAGCTATGGAAATGTTTATATAGCAGAAAGTGATAAAAGCAAAATACGTAAAATCAATACTTCCGGAGTTATTACAACAATTGCCGGAACAGGTACTCCGGGCTATAATGGAGATAACATACCTGCTTCAAGTGCTCAGGTAAACCAACCTACAGGAGTAGCGGTAGATAATAACGGCAATGTCTATATAGCAGATCAACCGAATAATCGAATAAGGAAAATAGACGCTGCCGGAACCATTACTACTATCGCCGGTACTGGTAGTTTCGGTTTTAGTGGAGATGGTGGTCCTGCAACCAGTGCAGGATTATTTCTTCCAACGAATGTAAATGTTGATGATGCCGGTAATATTTATATAGCAGATTACGGCAACAACCGTATCCGTAAAATAAACACTTCCGGAATAATAACCACTATTGCCGGAACAAATACTGGCGGTTACAATGGCGACAATATTCTGGCTACAGCTGCACAATTAAATCACCCTACAGCAGTTGTTGTTGATAATAATGGTAACATTTATATTGCAGATTATGACAATCACCGAATTCGTAAGATAAATACCTCAGGTATTATTTCTACTATTGCTGGCACAGGTGTTACAGGTTATAGTGGAGATGGAGGACAATCTGTAAATGCATTAATCAATCGTCCCTACTCAGTTACGTTAGATATAAATAGTAACCTTTTCTTTTCCGATAATGAAAATCATGCAATCAGGAAAATTAATGCTTCAGGTATAATTACCACAGTAGCGGGGACAGGTGTTACAGGTTATAGTGGTGACGGCGGACCTGCGACTGAGGCAAAACTTTACTACCCTCATGGTTTGGCTTTAGATGCAAATAATAACATTTACATAGCAGATTACGCAACCTTTAGAATTCGCAGAGTTGGTACCCAGCCCACATATATTTACTATGCTGATGGTGATGGTGATAGTTACGGAAACCCTGCTCAAAGTACAACCGGGACAACACTGCCCTCAGGTTATGTAAGAAATTCATCAGACTGTAACGATGGCGATGCAACAGTTTACCCTGGTGCACCTGAATTGTGCGATGGGAAAGACAATAACTGTAACGGAATAACGGAAGAATTGCTGGCTTCTAGCAACCAAATCAATGGAGTCATTCCTGAAGCCAGGTCTTACCCTGTTGGGTTTACTATTAATAATAAAGTATACACCGGAGGCGGTTCCATAAACTTCGGAAAAAATGATTTTTGGGAGTATGATCCAGCAACAAATCAATGGACACAAAAGGCAGATATCCCTACTGGCTCCGGAGTAGCCCTGGCCGTATCATTTGCAATTGGGTCAAAAGGATATATAAGTACGGGCTACATGCTAAACTCCGGAAATACGGCTCAAACTTGGGAATATGATCCTGCAACAAATGTATGGACACGTAAAGCAGATTTGCCTTCAACGGGAAGAGAAAGAGCTATTGGATTTAGTGTTAATGGAAAAGGATACGTTGGTGGTGGAATAAATACCGCTATTAATACAGTTTTCTCAGACTTCTGGGAGTTTGATCCTATAGGAAACACATGGACTCAGAAAGCAAACATTGGGGGCGGGGCTAGAGAGTTTGGTGTAGGGTTTAGCATTGGTTCTAAGGGGTATACAGGAACCGGATGGAACAGCTCACAGGAATTATTAGGTGATTTTTGGGAGTACGACCCAACAACAAACTTGTGGACGCAAAAAGCAGATTTCGGCGGTGAAGCCCGTATTGACGCTGTTAGTTTCAGTATTGAAGGCAAAGGATATATAGGTACAGGAAGAAGTCCGTGGGTCAACAGAAAGGATATGTGGAGGTATAATCCTGAAAGTGATACATGGACGCAAATAAATGATTTTGGTGGTACTGAAAGGTCATCGGCAATAGGCATAACTTACAATAACAAAGCATACATAGGATTTGGTTACAGTGGTTCCACGCATTTGTCTGAGTGGTGGGAATATGTTCCATCATGTAGTGACTTGAATGACGAGCCGCCTTTTATCACTTCAGTTTCTCCATTAGCTGCAGTCAGAGCTGCTGAGGAAACAAGAACCGAAGTTAAAGAAGTACTGATTTATCCAAATCCGGCAAGTACAAGAATTACAATACAAGCAGCAGCAGAAATAGGATCAGAAAGAGAGGTGCAGCTAATTGATGCAGGCGGACGTTCTTACCTGGCAAAATTTTTACGAAAAACATCGAACCGCTCGTTGGAACTAGATATTTCACATTTACCTAAAGGTGTTTATTTTATCAGATTCAGGCAAGATGCAAAACTTAAATCAGTTCGATTTATAAAATTATAAATACATCTAAAAGTTGTTTATGATCAATATATTTTTCATAACTTCAAAATACACAAACCACCTATTGTAACATTTAAACTGCTTTACATGATGTGGAATAAGTTTCTTCTTTTTGTAATTTTTATTTGCTGTTTTTCTGTTAGTATAGCACAAGTAACAAAAGAAAATAAAAATGAACTGTTTCGAAATGATACAGCTCTAGTACACTCTCTTTTAATAAAAAGTAAAGAACTCTTTGCCGAAAATCCTGAAGAAGCAATAAAATTGAATATGCAGGCCCGGGATATTGCATCAACAATTGGATACGAAAAAGGATTGGCTACTGCTCTTAAAACGATTGGTAATAACTATTACAATCAAAGCAAGCATATAGAAGCACTTGATTACTGGAATCAATCTTTACGTGTATTTGAGCAAATTAAAGATGATGTTGGCGTTTCGAACATGTTAAGCAATATCGGTGTTGTATATATGGACCAGGGTGATGATGAAAAAGCTTTGGAGTATAATTTAAAATCACTAAAGATTGCTGAAAGAACGGGTGATAAATTAAGAATTGTAACAGCAATGAATAATATTGGGGCTATCTATTATCATAAAAAAGAAACGCATGATAAAGCACTTCATTATTACCTGCAGGCTTTAAAGCTAAATAATGAAATTGATGATCAATACGGTATTGGAACTATTGCTGCAAACATTGGTGAAATTTATTTTGAGAAAAAAGATTATGCATCTGCATTGAATTATTATAAACAATCAATGAAAGCATATGAAAAGGGTAGTCCGGAAGATCTTCCGTATCCGATGAATGCCATAGGTAAGGTTTTTACTTCCACCGGCGGTTATATTGCTGCTTTATCTATGCATGAACGAGCCTTGTCCCTTTCTAAAAAAATAGATAATAAACAATATATAGCACAATCTTTTTTAGGTATTGCGGATGCTTACAAGAACAAAAAAGATCTAAAATCAGCTATTGCAAGTTATTTAGAAGCTGAAGTAGCTGCAAAGGAAGCAAATTCACTGCATGAATTAAAAATAATTTATGAAGGATTAGCCATCTCTTATGCAGCAACATCTGATTTCAAAAATGCATTCAAATATCAAGCTTTATTTACCAGTGTTATTAATGACTTATATAATATAGAAGCAGATAAAAAATTGGTGCACTTGCAATTCGATTTTGACCTTCAAAAGAAACAAGGACAAATTGATTTGCTTACAAAAGATCAAACATTAAAAGAAGTACAGTTAAAACGTCAAATGCTTGAAAGAAATACTTTAATCATTGGTTTATCATTAGTACTCCTCATAGCAATCCTCATTTTTAGAAACTATAGAATTAAGGTTAAAACAAATAAGATCCTGGATAAGCAAAAAGTTGAAATTGAATCTTTATTACTTAATATTCTTCCTGCAGAAGTTGCAAAAGAATTGCAGGTAACAGGCAAGTCAAAGCCAAGGGAATATGACCTGGTATCAGTTTTATTTACTGATTTTAAAGGGTTTACTTCGATAGCAGATAAAATGTCACCCCAGGATTTAGTTGAAGAATTAAGCTCCTGCTTTGTAGCTTTTGATACAATTATTGAAAAAAATAATTTAGAAAAAATCAAGACAATAGGAGACTCTTATATGTGTGCCGGTGGCATACCTACACTTGACAACCAACATCCATTTAATATTGTAAAAGCGGGTCTTGAGATACAGAAATATATAATTGAAAATAATAAACAAAGAGAAGAGTCAGGATTAGTTCCCTGGGAGATTAGAATAGGTATCCATGTAGGTCCTATTGTAGCCGGTGTAGTTGGAAAGAAAAAATATGCCTATGATATTTGGGGAAGCACAGTTAATATAGCCAGCCGTATGGAAAGCAGCGGTGTACCGGGGCAGGTAAACATTTCAGCTTCCGTTTATGAAATTATAAAAGAGAAATATAATTGCATTTACAGAGGTAAGATATATGCAAAGAATGTAGGTGATGTAGATATGTACCTGATAGATGCTGAAAAAGGAGAATCTGGTAAGATTATTACTGATGTTGAAAACAAAGTAGAATTAATTAATAAAACAGATCATCCTCAAAAATCAGGATCAACTTTACTACAATAGAATATTTAATTGCAACCAAGGTACTCACACAGCTTTTTTTCAAGGTCTTCAGCACGAAGATTTTTTGCTACAATTTTTCCATCTGGATCAATAAGGAAATTTTGGGGAATAGACTGAACACGATATTTAACAGCTACTTCATTACTCCAAAATTGAAGATCACTTACGTTGGTCCATGTGAGGTCATCTTTTTTAATTGCATTGATCCAGGGATCTTTTTCTTTATCTAATGAAACTCCCAGAATAGTAAAATTTTTATCCTTGAACTTGTTGTATGCTTTAACAACATTTGGATTCTCTATTCTGCAGGGGCGGCACCAGCTTGCCCAAAAATCAATTAAAACATATTTTCCTTTAAAAGAAGATAAAGCCACAGGAGAACCGGCTGTATCTGCCTGTGTAAAATTCAATGCTTCAGTTCCTAAGGCTCCCACTTTATTAAAAGCAATGAAATTGGCAAGGCTTTTAGACATTTCTGTATTTCTAACCTTTTCATCAAGGCTGTTAAAGTATTTTTCCATCAGCATTGGATCATCTGACAATAAAGGATTATTGTTTATTTGTGCTGTTACAAACATTACAAAAGGCGTAACATAAGAAGATCTTCTTGCCGCAACATATTTACCTACTTCATCTTTAATTTTTTTTGCTGCTACATGATACTGCGCAACCAGTTCCTCACGCTTTGTCTCGTTTTCTACATTTTGAAATTGAGAAAGAATATTATTTAGTTCAGCAAATATGGGATTGAAACTATTTTTAAAAAGTAAAAAATCTTTATGCGATTGTGAACCTTCGATATGAATATTTTTTATATCATCTTTTTTACCATTAACCTGCACTATTGTATTTTCCAGGTATATATGTTGTGGCTCTGTATCTGCAATGGCCAACCAAAATAATCCCGGTTCAGTTAGTGTACCACTTAAAACAAACTTACCATTCTTAATTTCCGCTTGTGCAACTTCTTCGGATTCCTGGGCTGTGGTTTTTAATTTAACCACACCTGATTGTAATCCCTGGATATTACCATTGATAGTAAATCCTGAATTTTGTGCTGATAAAAAAAGAGAAGGAAAAACTAATAGGGTAAACAGTAGCTTTTTCATACTTTATTTTGATTGATGTCTTTTTTCCAAAATTTTAATAACGTCAGTTAAAGAGCAATCCTTTGCCTGCAATAATACAATATAATGAAAAAGTAAGTCTGCTGCTTCACCCAAAAATAACTCCCTGTTAACGTCCTTTGATTCAATGATTAATTCCACCGCTTCCTCCCCAACTTTTTGGGCTATCTTATTGATTCCCTTATCATAAAGCTGTTTTACATAGGATGTTTTGTCTTCACTGGTTTTGCGTAACTGAATAATATCTTCCAGGTAATATAAGAAATCTTCTTTATGATTTCTTTCACTCCAGCAGGTATCTGCACCAGTATGACAAACCACGCCTTTTGGTTCTGCTTTTATTAATAAAGTATCCTTATCGCAATCCAATAAAATTTGTTTAAGCTTTAAATGGTTCCCGCTTTCTTCACCTTTTGTCCATAAACGGTTTTTTGTACGGCTATAAAATGTAATCAACCCGGTTTCCTGTGTTTTTTTTAATGCTTCCCCATTCATAAAACCCAGCATCAATACTTTTTGTGTATTGTAATCCTGTACAATAGCCGGAACAAGTTGATCTGGATATTTTTTAAAATCTATAGTTTGAAGCGGATCAAGCATAGAGTAAAGTTAGAAGTTTGCCACGAAGAGGCGAAGTTGCAAGAAATTAAATTTGAACCACAAAGTACCAAAGGCACGAAGTATCACAAAGAATAATTTTTAATTTAGATTGAAGGCTATTTTTGCTTTTTACATTTTTCATTTCGTAACTCTCACTGCAATACCATCATCAGCTAAATAATTTTTCAATTCCGGTATCTCCATTTCTTTAAAATGAAAAACACCGGCGGCCAATGCTGCATCAGCATGTGCTATTTTAAATACATCAGCAAAATGCTGCATGGTACCACCGCCACCCGACGCAATAACGGGTATAGGTAAAGCATCAGCCAGTTTTTTTGTTATGTCTATTGCAAAACCTGCTTTGGTTCCATCGTGATTCATTGAAGTAAGTAAGATTTCACCTGCACCCAGATCTACAGCTTTTTTAGCCCATTCAAAACAAATGACATTTGTTTTTGTTCTTCCGCCATTTAAATACACATACCACTCTCCATCTTCCTCCAGCCTGGTATCAATTGCTAAAACAACACACTGGCTGCCTGCAGTTTTTGAAATGTCATTTATAATTCGTGGATTTTCAAAAGCAGCTGTATTAATAGAAATTTTATCAGCACCATTTGCCAACAAAATGTTTACATCATCAACAGTCTTAATTCCACCTCCCACTGTAAAAGGAATA
>MWWE01000223.1_pt1 | contig 10280 bp, 15 predicted proteins | sample 1047301 | NCBI WGS metagenome assembly MWWE01 (sample SAMN06349973, study PRJNA376086) | soil metagenome | isolation source: MS1-1 sample Antarctic (ecotone) soil | place: Antarctica
GTCACCGCCGTTGCGCCAGGCTTCGTAGAACTCCCCACGCTTCCCATACGGCGTGCTGAGCATCACCATCGTGCCGCCGGATACTGCGAGCATGGGACCTACCGCGTAGAATAGTTCATCCTCCACACGTGCGGCCTCGTCTACGAGAATCAGCGCGGCCTTTGAGTACCCCCGGATTGTCTTCTCAGTGCCGGGCAGCGTGATGATGCGAGACCCGTTATCGAGCTCTAGCGAGAGTTTCGTATCCGAGCGGGGCGGGCTTATGTTGCCTAACCCGAGCTCACGGTAGGCGCTGAAAACCTTGTGTGTAAGCTCTACCGACTGGCGAAGGGCCGGGGCTATACACAGTACCAGCGCGCCCGGCGTGTAGAGAGCCTTGTGAAGGGCCAGGATGGCACAGGTCTGTGACTTCCCGGACTGGCGGGATGCCAACAACAAACGTCTGTTTGCAGTCGACCGGAGTACCTGCTGCTGCCAGTCGTCCGGGGGTCCCACCGCATCCTCGAACAAGGCGGCAGGGTCGAGCCTCCATCGCAGGTCCTTAAGCACGCTCATGCCTTAATGTCCTTCAACACGCGTGCTACCGCGTACTTGGCTGCGTCATAAGGCTCGAGCGCTTCGAGTATCACCTGTTGCACACGATTGTCGAACAGCACATTAACCTGGGGCCTTTCGTCAATCTCACCCAGAAGTTTAGCTAGCAACTCTAGGTATCCCCGCGCCTCCCGTAGACCACCGAGGGCGGTCCTGAAGTCCCCGGCCGCCTCAGCCTTAGCGGTAATGGTGTCCACACGGTTCTGGTAAGTCCTGACCTGCTCGAGCAACGTGTCAGCCTGTGCTACCTCCTCTACCTCTTGTGCCTTTAGCAGCGAGACAGGCATGTGCTCGCCTTTGTGTCGTTTAAGGGCCGTTTGCGAAAGTCCGTAACGGGCCGCCAAAGTCCGAAAAGTAGCGGACTGAGAGAGAAGGGCGGAGTTAATCCCCGCCTTCTCCTCGTGAGTACAAACGGAGCAAGCCCTGGGCATTATCCACCGACCCTCTCCACAAGGCCCTCGTCGGGGGTGTAGTCCCAGGCCATGTTGTCGGGCGGGTACACACCGAAGTGTTTCGCGTCCTTCTCGCCTGTGAGTACCTCTTTCAATCCCACCATCGCCCCGAGGTCTGACTTGAGACGTTCGGCCTCTGCCACAACCTCTGCATAGCGCTCCACGTCCTTGCGAGCACGTGCATCCACCTGCTCGAGATACTCAGCACCTTTATCCAGGACGGCCTCCCTGAGGTCCTTCTCGACCATCTCAGCAGCCCGGCGTAGAGACTTCTCTTTAGCCTCGTGCTTCTCTATCTGCTGCTGAGTGAGTAGGACGTACTGGCCAGAGGGCTCGTCCTTCCCCTGCCGCTCTGCCACAGCCCGTTCATCCTCTAGCCTGTTGCGTTGAAACTCGAGTTCGTCTCGAAGCTCCTGTATCCGCTGGGCGTTCTGCCTGGACTTCTGACGTAGGTAGCCCATCTCCGCGACGTGCTTCTCAATCTTCTGCCACTTGAACCCAAAGTAGCTAGGCACAGGGTAGTTGCCGCCTACTGGTCCGCCCACGGTGGGGGTGTTTATCTTAGTCATCTCGATTCTCCTTGGATGTATGCTTCTCTATTAACGACTGGAAAAACTCCAAGCGTGTCTGGTACGTGGCGTCCAGGCGTGCCCTTGCCTTAGCGGGGTCTTCCGCTTCCCTGGCGCGCCTGTAGTTCTGCTTCATGGCGCCTATCATCCCAGCGACGATGCCGCCTGCTTCTTCTCTATTCATGTTTCCTTCCTCTGTAGTTGATGCCCCTGACCACAGTGACCAGGGGCATAAGATGTTGGTGGGGCGGTGCAACTCAGCGACTCATACTTGGAGATGCCAAGGTCTTCGAGAGTCAAGGTCGAGCTACTCGACCTTGACTCTCCGTGCCGGTATCCACCATGCAGAGACTCACGAGCCAGGTTGCAGGGACAGTTCCTCGAGGTTCCCCGCCGAGGAAGCTCACCATCAATGCGGCAATAGTGCGAGCGCTCGCACTTTTCACGGCGCCGTGAAAACCGTCAGGCACTATTTCGCCCACGCTGGCGCTTCAGGATGTACTCGGCGTGAGAGCCGTTCGTCCCGGTTAAGTACGTGGGATTATGCTGCCTGCTGCTGGGGTACCCGGACGAAGGCGAACGTATTGCCCTTGTGAAATCCAAGGCATATATCCCATTGGTGCTGGCACTCCCCGCGCATGGGGATAACTATCAGGTCTCCGTGGCCCCCCCACCCCGTGTCGTCGTTGCTTGTTAGATGCTGGGGAGGCCGGGTCCATTGGTATCCCCCGCCACACACAGGACACATAACCTGCTGCATCTCGGGGTGGTCGAAGGTAAAAACGGCCCCTTCGAAAACACTGGGGAGAGAAGCCAGTCCCACATCGCCTAACATCCAGCGGTGACTTTGTATTGTATTCATTATTTCCCTTCTGGGCGTTGTTTGGTTAGTGAATTTAGGACGGACTCTGCGCGGGACTTTTGTGGACCCACCATGTAAGGGGCAATTCGCTGTACTACCCCGACCGCTGAGTATCCCCTTACCCTGTAGATAAACGTGGGGGGGTTCTTCTCTTCGCGGGTTGTCACACGACCTACACCAAAGTGGGTAACAGCTAACTCTGCCGTTTCCCTAGAGAGAGTGTGGAAAGAAACATCACTACGAGACCGCCCTTCTTTCGAGGCGTGGACGTGCCCCCTACCCATAACAAGCCCGGCGAAGAACGCGTCCACCTCCCCGCTGCTCATGTTTCCATCCCCCCGCCGTCATCTCCTGACAGTTCTGACAGTTCTGACAGGTTTCTATAGGTAATCGTAATTATGCGTTCGGCCCCGGTAGAGTGGGATTCAAGACTGATAGCGGGACTTTCTTTTATGATGCGCCTTACAGCCTTGCCTAACCTCTCGGTATCCCCGCCGTTAGGTTCGCTACCATACAGCTTGTAATGTAGATAACTAATAGTACCGCGGTATACATATCCGCCTTCAGTCAGTACTGTCAAGAGCCGCGCAGCGAGAGACTCGTCGGGGTCAGCCTCAAAAATCTGTCCCCATATCTTCTTGGCTGCCGCTTTGAAGTACTCCAGCAGCTCGAGTGCCCGGCTCATATCCCCAGCGTTCACAACCTCTTTATCGCCCTCCAGGGCATGGCGGGCACAGCAGAGAATGAGGGCTAAGCGTGCGAGCTGAAAATCCATCTTCCCCCACGTCCCGTCGAGAACGTTTGGGAATCCGGGTGTCCTGCGTTCCTGGGCTAGTGCGTGGGATGCTTCTTTGAACATCTCCTTTGCTTCAGGGGTCATGCCTATTACGGTCGTCTCTGGGTCACCGCTACCCCATAAACTCTCTATAAGGCTGTCGTATTTATCTTCTACGTACTCGGGTATCTCATATTCTGAGTATCCCGCCGGCATCCGCTCGGGATAGCAGAACAAGAAGCGGTCCATGAACCCGTCATCCCGGCCATCCGCTATCTCATGGATTATGTTGGGCTGCATGCCGCCCTGTAGGACTACGAAAGGCTTACCTACATACAGTGATTCATCGTCGCCTTTACGGTCGACTCGCAGGGCTCCGAGGGTCCATATCTTCAGGTACTGCTGGCGGGTGTTGCCCTTACCACCTGATTTGTATTGGTCCATCCCGCGAAGGAAGCCTGAGAGTTCATCCTGGGCAGAGAGAAAGCCTCGAGGGTTCTCTTCCAGCCTTTTAGCCAGAGCCTCTATGGTGATGTCGTCCACTAAGGTACGTCGACGGATAGGCTTCTCGGGTGCCTTGGGTTCAACCTCGTCATTCCTACGCGCCAGTTTTACCTTAAGAGTGTGTTGGCGCATCTCGTCAGCCCACGCCGCCTTTTCGTCCTCATACTCTTCCTTCAGTTCGTTCTCTATTCTGTAGAGAGGCGTAAGGGCTAATCCCTGGGCAGCTGATTTCTTTGCCCCGGGGTCCGCTACGGCTACCAGCCACAGTAGGGCGGGCACTGTGTAGCGCCGCTTAATCATAAGTTCTCTTGAGCGCCCGATAGCGCCGGATGCTACGCCCAGGGTTGGGAGTGCTACCAGTTCTGGAGGACATGCCAGAGAACGCGCGGCCGCCTCAATAAAGTCTGCCCAGGGCTGGGGGAAAGCGTGGACAGGAAACTTCGGCATTTCAAAACTCTGGGAAAAACTGTCAGAACTGTCAGAACTGTCAGGATTATTGTTCATGAGCTTCTTTGCTCCCACTTTCAGCCGCTTCTTGTCATATGCCTCCGGTTCGTAGTAGAGACGGAACTCTTCCCACCGTCGGCTATCACAATGAGCGTGGTCACACTGGAACCAGAGGGCGCCATCAGCGTACTGACCAACTCGGGTGCCGCTCTCATCCCCCCCGCTGTGCTCATTAACCCAGGGGCATAGAATATGAAAGGCTATTTCTGAGGAGTTATCTCTAGCCTCTCGGAATATCGTGACGTGGTATTTCTCCAGGAAGTCGGTTAGTTCCAGGCGGCGTTCCCCATCCCCCGTGTACTCTCTGACCGGCCTCACTGTCTTGGGAGCCCGTGGGTGCTTGGCCATGAAAGTTGCTAGGGCCTCGTCACGCTGTTCTATGGTAAGTGGGGTGCCCTCGAGGTGCTGGCCCGTGACGGTCAGGAAACGACCAGTCTCGTAGACCTCTATGTCTATCTCGGAGTCGGTATTCTTGCTCCAGGGTAGGGGGGTGTCATTCTTTACCAGAATCCTCAGACCCTTACCCGAGGGCGAAATCTCGGTGTAGCTATTCAGCGTCACCACAGCTTGTAGCGCCGCGGGGTGTATCTCGCCGCTGTCTATACAGTCGTCCAAATCGACGCCAGTGATGTTGTCGTCCTTGGTCACGACAAAACCAACGCCGTCCAGGGCTACGTCGTGCTTGATACCCTTGAAATCGGTATAGGTAGCCTTCTTACCCAGGGCGCTATAGGCTGTGTCCAGGTAGGTCCAGGCAGCGGGGGCTGTAGAGGAACCGTTGTATCCGTGGTGCTGCATGGGGGGCTTGTTAAACTTGCTCTTCCCCTCATCCCATACTGCGCTCCAGTTAACCCAGCGCTTCAGTAGTTTTGTCTCTTCGGGGATGTTCTCCAGGATAGGAGCGAACCGTCCCGCCGATAAATTTGTTTGGTCATGCCCGTTTTCGGGGTATGTGTATCCATCATTTTGTAGTACCATGTTGAGTAGAAATCCCTTCGCCCGCGTGCTCTGTCATCCGCCAAGATAGCCAGAGCGCGGGTGGTTGTTTGGTTAGTTTAAACTGCTATTCGTATACGCCGGTTTATGTCACCGTCCCAGGACGCCTGTAGACCGTGGTCTCGTAGGATACCAACCGCTGTAATCGCCGTACCCGCGTCCGAGTAGGATAGGTACAAGTCGCTGTCTAGTGTCTCAGCGTCGTCGCCGAACGCATCCAACTCATCCTGTTCGTGAAAGAACACGTAAGGGGTGTCGTCACTACCCAGTTCGTGGGCACCGCACGACTGACAGCATGTGTTTCCCTTGTCCGTTATGATGCCTTCGCCTTCAATCTCGTTAAACGCCCGCGTTATCCGTATCCAGTCCGTCAGAACGAACTCTTTGTGCATCTTGATTCTCCATTCCAGCCTTCTCGATGAACTCCCCGCCGGCTTTGTCTGTAGGTTAGATTTTGACGAGACGCAATATAGTTTGCTCCGCGTGCTCGACGTCGATGTTCCCGTCTCGGAGGTCTTCGAGCACAGCGCGCAAGAAGCCTCCCTTGACGTCTTCCAGTCGTGGTGAGGTGTGCCCCTCTGAGTCGCGGTTATGCCGCGAAGGGGCTATGCCTTTTGGGTAGAGTTCACCTGGCTGGACGCCCAGCGCATCGGCGATGCTTTCGACCGTACGTGCACTGGCGTTACGCTTCCCGCTCTCCAATAGGCTTATCGTGCTCTCAGACGTGCGGCTATACACTCCCAGTTCCGCCATCGTTAGACCGCGCTCTTTTCTGAGGCGATGTACACGCTCTCCCATGGTGTCCACAGTTTTCTCCTCTTCCATGTCGCGCGGCATCTCTCTCGCTTCCTCCATCTCCTTGTGTTGGTTCATCTCTCTACCTTTCTAGTGGGGGATGGGTCCGTCGTAGGTGGCGTCCTTGTCGGCAATATCCCGCCCCTGCGCGGCGTCAGCCCGACGAGCAAATACCCAGTAGCCATCATCGTTCCAGTAGCCACCCTCGCGCCTCTCCCGATTGAGAGTTTCTTGTGCGGGGTCGTAGGGTGGGTCGTCTAGGCCAACCCCCGTGCACCAGGCAACAGCGGCTTCCCTAGAATAGACACGGCTTTCGTTGTCGTCCATCCATAATTCTACGCCGTCCTCTACGCCGTAGAACGAATAGGCGTACGGACGAAGAAGCTCTGCAACCTCTTCTCGGCTCATGTGGTCTACATCCTGTCCGTTCATTATGCCCTCCTTCATTACTTTCTCCTTCCCATCATCACCTTGCTTGTGGTTTGTTGTCTGCATTTTGGTCCTTTCTATCCGTTTGTGAATTTAGGGGTTCCTGACTCCCCTCGGAAGGCTAATCCGTCGAACACCCCTGCGATACCGACCGGCCCATTATGAGCCGCGTGATTGCTAGGTGTCCCACGTCCGCTTGCCCGTTCGTTTCTATAGTCCGCTGCTGGCACCGTGTGGGGCTCTCGCTGGTCCACATCGTTCGCTCTGCGGTTGTCAAGTCTTTCTTTTTCTTACCCCTTCAGTATAGCGGATTACCCTCCGCATTGTCAAGGGAATACAGGCACCTATACCCTGCAAAAGCCTATATTCCTGGTCGAGGGTACGCCAAATTACCTATTGACCAGTCAAGACACAGGGGGTAATATGCGGGTGTTGAGAGAGAAGCCCCGGCGGTGGTGAGACACCCCAGGGCCCGGCCCAGGAGGAGGACCCTCATGGACACCACCAAGTCTAGCAGCGTATCCCGCCCCACAGAAGGAGAGGACACTCACCCACACGCCTGCACGGACGGCTACGTATTCTTGACCTACACCGCTTTCGATGAGGCCGTGGGTGATGAGGTAGAGCGCATAGAAGCCGTGCCATGCCGCCGCTGTGCTGACTAGCTGAGCTCGGAGGCGAGGTCGTCTTCGCGAAGACCATCAGGAGTTTCATCGTCGTCATCGGCCGACGACCTCGCCGGGCGGGGTGGAGCGCTATTCACCCTAAGGTAGAGAATAGAAATTCTCAGAAGTCCATATCCAGGATGCTGTACATCCCGCCCTGCCACACCCCGATAGGCCCATGCCCGCCCCCTACGTAATGCCTACGATGCAAGTATCAAGCGGTTGCGTGCATGAACTTGCAGAGTGGTGAATACCCACCGACTACAAACATTTGTTTGCACCTGGCGTACAACACCTCCAGGACGGCTGGCCCCATCCACCAGGCCGCCTACCCTAATCGGGACGTGGCTATGCGCCAAACATCCGTCTCCACCACGGTCGGTTCTCCTGGTCAGGGGGTGCCGTGGTACCAGGGGATAGGTCGGAGGGCGTCTCGGGCGATTCCCGCGGCCCTGACGGAGCTTCCAGGGCGGGGATGCGCTCCACAAACCCAGCGATGATTCTCCGTGCTTCGGCGTGTGCATGGCGCTCGGCTTCGAGTTGTTCACGGAGCGTGCTGATAAGTTCGTCGGTACGGTCGTGGGTACGTTCTGGGTCGGGCGTGGGTTCGGCTTCTAACAGGACGTACAGCCGCCCGCCCTCGCGTGTACTCGGCAGTGTGCCGCGCTTTACGCGCATCCTCACCGCGCCCTCGCTGATACCTAGTGCCACGGCAGCGTCACCGACAAGCACACGCCTAGGTCGGTCTGTATCGCCCTCTCCCACGGCCCTATGCTGTACCCCTCGGAGGCCCCGCGCAACCCCTTACAAGCCATCCTCGTCGCCTCCCCCGGCCCTATGCGGGTTGAAACAACGAACACGCGGGCGTGGGCAATGCTTACTTATGTACAGGCGGTGCAGATAGGTTTACCTGTACATAAGAAAGCACAAGCTCGGCGGCCACAAGGGGTATCGGGGTGGGGCAATCCGAGGTCTGCGCACAGCCTGTTCAGTACTGCACGCAGACCCGGGATAGGGGGACGGTCTAGCCGTTCGTACACAGTGCCCAGAGGATGCGGCACGGGCACGCCCCTATCGATATAGTGGGGTTGCTGGTTCGGGCATGAGGTTGCGTGGTGGCGAGATAACCCTGTCCACGTTGTCGAGCTGCCTGGCCAGAACCTCGTCCGGGGGTATCTCGTGCCACTCTTGATACAGGCCCCTGGCGTCGGGGTCTACCTCATCGAAGTACCTGGCCACAAGGTCTCCCATACCCCGGCGGTCAGCGGCCACGAACGCGGCCTTAGCTAGTTCCGTGTTGCCTGTGGTCGCGGCCACGTCCATCAACATAGCAAGCTCGTCCTCAGATGCCAGCGCCGCCCGAGAGAGTGTAGCCGCACCCTCTGACCCTGATACACCGTAGAGGCGGGTCTGTAGTTCACCACGCCGCTCGTCAAGCTCTGAGTGATACCGCTCCACACTGGCCCTGTACTCGGCCACAACCTTGCTGTGAGCCTCGGTAGCCTTCTGTTCTTTCTGCTCACGCAAGAGACCCCGCTGCTGTGAACCCTCCAGCAGGTCGAGGTACTCGCCACTCTCCGGCTGCGTCTCCGCGCGTATCTCGTCTATCGTGTCCTGATATCCACTGAGAAGCTCACCCATTCTGCTAGCGTGCTCCTGCTGTATGTCGCCCACTGTTCTCGCCATCTTTCAGTCTCCTTATCTAGTGTGTGTACAGTTCCCTATTTTACTGGATTTGCAGGACCCTTATACCCCCTACTTCGTTTGCTGCCGACGTGCCAGGCTGTCCGAGAGGTCCACAAGGTCCGTTGCGAGTTGCAGGAACTCCAAAGCAAGCCGGCCCTGCTCGACCGTGATATGGTCGCCCGTCAGCAGGTCGAACACGCGGTCCGTTTTCTCTTGCAGCGTGTTTAGTTGGTCTGCCCTATCGTGGTCAGTCAGCAGGCTTGTGCTTTTCATAGCAATAGCCTAGGGTAGAGGAGGCAGCGGACTACCTGTGATGGGTGACCGACCGGCGGGCTGGGGTGGCGTCAGACCCTCGAAGTCATCAAGCACGAGGTATTGCAGGTTACGCTTGCCCCAGAACCAACCCGCAAGGCATAAGGCGAACAGGAGGTCGTCGTGGTCGTTCTCCCGCCACGGCTCGAACTGCACGCTCGCGTTTAGGTTAATGCGCTTGCGGTAGTTCATCAGCTCCTCCTCGAGCGCGCGCCTGTCGCGGATGCCGGGACCCCACTTCAGACGCCCGGATTGCAAGGGGATTACGCCGCCAGTGAATATCAGCTCGTGCTTGGGCAGCGACACAAAGCCGTTGGAGGAAGTCGCGCGCCCCTGTGAGCCGGTGATGGTTGCGGGTATGAGTCCCACGTGTGGGTCGCCTTTGCCGAACTTGTTTAGTTCGCTGTACAGCATGTCTACCACGCCCCTACCGACGCCGGTAGAGTCCACGACCAGCGACGCGTAACCACCGCCGGGATACTTGTCGTGCGGCAGCAGCGCCTTGATACGAGCCACCACACCATCAACAACCTCCGTGTAGGGTGTACGCAGCGGGGGCCGCCCGAGATGGCGTACGTGGTAGTGGTTCTCGACGTTCTGACGCCGCTCGTAATCGCTGCCGCGCGGGTGCGTGTATGGCGCGCCTACAGGTTTCACCACGCGTTCGGTTACCGCTAGGGCCGTGTAGTCGTTTGCCTGCCCGAGGTCGAGGCCCAACACGTAATGGGGGTGTCCGCGCCGGTAGTTCTTGGCCACGCCCCGGAGGGTTACTCTGTCGAATATGCTGCTTACCATGTGAATCCTCTCAGTTCTTCCAGGGGTTCGATTTCGTTGTCTAGTGCCCCGGTTATCATTTCCTCTGTGAATAGCTGGTCATCGGTCTCCTCGAACGAGCACCCATACTCTTGCCTGAATATAGGCGCGGGTAGCTGCCGACGCTCGTCCGCCAGGAAGTCCTCGGATATGCGTGATACGTCGTGTGCAGTAACCTTGTACTTTTCCCATGCGTCACCGCCGTTGCGCCAGGCTTCGTAGAACTCCCCACGCTTCCCATACGGCGTGCTGAGCATCACCATCGTGCCGCCGGATACTGCGAGCATGGGACCTACCGCGTAGAATAGTTCATCCTCCACA